>JFJP01011301.1_pt1 | contig 14422 bp, 7 predicted proteins | sample 431651 | NCBI WGS metagenome assembly JFJP01 (sample SAMN02602958, study PRJNA72255) | Microbial mat metagenome, whole genome shotgun sequencing project. | biome: fresh water; feature: sink hole; material: water; isolation source: purple microbial (photo- and chemosynthetic) mats found in... | reverse complement strand
GGCAGGGCTTGTCCCTGCCCGCAATGGTGGCAAGCACAAGGCATTGCCCCTACAAAATGTCAACGATTTTTTAATCGGTATAAACTCTATTACACCCACACTGCATAAATCTGTTTATTCTTAAACGCCATCGACTCATTTTATTTAGCTTACTTCATCCAACCGCACCATAAAATGCACCGTTGTCCCCTGCCCCACCTCACTCTCCACCCAAATTCGTCCGCCACTTTTAACCACCATTTCCTGACAGATAATTAAGCCCAAGCCCGTGCCTGTTTCCTTATTTGTCCCGATGGTGGTCACATATTGGTCAATCTTAAATAATTTCTCCTTCACCTGCGGTGGCAGCCCCACGCCCGTATCAGCAATGGACACCTCGACAAAACGCCCTGGGGTCTCCTCTGATAAAGAGTGAGCCGAAATAGTTACTTGCCCACCCTGGGGTGTAAATTTGAGGGCATTGGAACTCAAATTACGAATAACGGTATCTAACATATAATTATCGGCATAAACCCATGTTTCGGGCTGAACCTGGTTATCTAAATTAATTTGTTTAACCTTCGCATTATCCGCTAATAGCTCAACGGTTTTCGTGACAATTTCACTCAAATTTACCCGTTGGGGGTCATATTCCATGCGCCCCATTTGCAGGCGCGCCCAACAAAGTAAATTTTCCAGCAACTCAAACACCCGCTTGGCTGACCGATAACTAGCCGCACTCATGGCCTCAACATCAGTGGGTTTTAAGGTCAAAGCCATTTCTTGCATTAACTCTAAATTTCCAAGCAGAGGCAAAAACGGCCCTTTCAAATCATGCGCCACAATGGAGAAAAATTTATCCTTATCGGCATTAAGTTTAATCAACTGTTCATTGACCTGCTGCACTAAACTGTATAGACGAGCATTACGAATTGCCACCGCCGCATGATTAGCAAATATCTGTAAAATGGAAACATCGGCCTCGTTATATTTGTGTGTCGTAAAACTATCCACCGTTAAAACCCCAATGGCTTCATCCTCTAACACCAACGGCGCGCCCATCCAACTCAAAATGGGATTAGTTTCTGTCCAGGCCTGCCATCGCGCGTCATGTTTCGTATCCATAATGAGCATGGGCTTTTGGCTATTAAAAACCATCACCCCAGAACTCTTATCGGTTAATAAGACGCTATTGCCCATATAAGTCGCCCCAAAACCAATCCCCTGCGATAATATCAGCCGTTGATTTTCATGCAAAAAAATGGCCGCCCCATCAAAAGGCACCACCCGCCCTAATTGTTCCATAATTATCTGCAATAATTGGGCTTGATTTAAGGTACTGTTCAGCACTTTCGATACTTGTCGCAAACTGACCGCAATTTCTCGCTGACGTTGTTCCTCCGCCCGCCGATGTTGTTCTTGCCTGAGAAAATGCAGCAGCTGTAAGTGGGTATTTACCCGCGCCAACACCTCCCGTTGTTGAATCGGCTTGGTCACATAATCCACCGCGCCCACCTCAAAGCCCCTCACCTTATCATCTTCACTCGTCAAGGCCGTCATAAAAATAACCGGAATATCTCGCGTCACCTCCGTTGCCTTGAGCCGTTCACAGGTTTCAAAGCCATCAAGTTCAGGCATCATCACATCCAGCAAAATAATATCGGGTCGTCTGGCCTGAGCTATTTTAAGACACAATTGCCCATTCATTGCCATGAGTAATTTAAAGCCAAAGCCACGTAAATATTCCACAATGACTCGTAAATTAGTTTCATTATCATCCACCACTAAAATAGTATAATCGGCATAATTTATCGCTGAGGTTGTCATGGGGTATCTGTCCTATGATAGCAAATAAGGGTCTAAAAAGCTCATCACTTTATTCATGTTAAGTTTAGTGGTTAAGGCCGTGAGCTGCTCCACAAAAGGTTTATACCTTTCCTCAGTTTCTGCTAATTGTTGGGCTTCATCTTCAATGGTCAGTAAATCACCCATCATGGCAAGCTCATGCCACTGACTTAATAGCTCGGTGGGTGGGCAAGCTAATTGAGTTTGATTTTTAGCCACAGAACTCACTGTTTCCAACACAGGCTGCTGATACCGCCAGTGCAAATTGAGCAATTCGCCTATCAATAATATCAATTCTTCCACATGCACGGGCTTCGAAATAAAAGCATCACAGCCCGCCAATTTAACCCGTTCCGCCTCAGTTTCAAAAGCACTGGCGGAAGTGCCGATAATGGCAATCATTTTCAAGGCTGATATATTTCGTATTGTTTGCGTGGCCTCAAAGCCCGTCACATTGGGCATAATCATATCCATCAATATCAGGTCAGGCCGCCAACTTTGGGATTGGTCAATTGCCTCTTGCCCATCTTCCGCCATCGCCACCTCAAAACCCAACGGCTCCAAAATATTCAAAAAGACCATCCGATTATTCACCTTATCATCCACCACCAAAATCTTACGGCGTTCACCTTCATAACCCACAATTCGTTCTTGGGTCAAAGGAGTTTGGGTTAAGGTCAGATTGGCTAACGGCAAGAGTAACTCAAACCAAAAGGTACTGCCTTGATTAAATTCACTCGTCACCTGCAACTGCCCACCCATGGCCTCCACCAATTGTTTACTAATCGCCAACCCCAAACCCGTCCCCTCGGCCCGTTTTTTCATATCACCCACCTGCTCAAAGGGATTGAAAATATGTTGCAATTGTGCAGGAGTCATGCCAATACCCGTATCTATCACCGCAAAGCGTAACCTCACCTGGTTAATGTCAGAGGGTGCTATCTTTTCTAATTGTAATATTATTTGCCCCGATTCGGTAAATTTAATCGCATTATTCAGCAAATTGAGCAACACTTGGCGCAACCGTTTCTCATCCACCGCCACCGCCTCAGGAATCATGCTCAAAGATTGATAACTCAGCTCTAGCCGTTTTTTCTCCGCCCGCATCTGAATAATCGCCAGGGTATTTTTCATAAAATTATCTAACTGAATTGGCACGGGTAATAATTCAAATCGTCCCGCCTCAATCTTCGCTAAATCCAAAATATCAGTAATCAACGTTAATAAATGTTCACCACTTTGTTGAATCACCCCTAACCCGTCCACTTGTTTGCGTGACAAATTGGCCTCATTTTTAAGAATTTGAGCGTAGCCCAAAATCCCATTCAACGGCGTGCGTAATTCATGGCTCATCCGCGAGAGGAAATCACTTTTCGCCTGATTCGCCGTATCCGCGCGGGCGCGAGCCTGTTCCGCCTCCTCTTTGGCCTGAATTGTTTGCTGTAACAATTGCTGATTTTCCACCACCACTGATAGCTGTCCTAACATGGCTTGATAAGGGCGAATTTCCGCTTCACTAAAGGCATGGGGGACTTCACCTTCCAATAATAAAACCCCTAGCTGTTGCCCCTGACTCCATAACGGTAACACGGCCATGGTTTGGATATTCAACCGTTTGCCAACGGCTAAAGTGGCCGCGTCAAGTGTTTCATCATGGAACACATCATCAAACATGACGGGAATTTCCGTTACAAATAAATTCAAAATAGGCACTTCTGTTCGCAAATAACGCGTCCCAATGGGCGTGGGTGGCATCCCCTGCCCACTAGACCAATTGGCTTGGCTAGTTATTGCCACCATGTAACCCACTTCATTATATTCAAAGGTAAACAAGACTACCCGATTAATCACCGCAATTCTGGCCTCTTCCACCACCGCTGTAATCAACTCAGTTAAATTATTCGCCATTAACATCCGTTGGCTTATCGTATAGAGTGTTTTCGTTTCCTGTAAGGCCGCTTGATTTTGAGCAAAGAGGCGGGCATTGCTCATGGCAACGGCCACTTGCCCCGCCAATGAACGTAATAAATTGGCATCACCATCATCTAGCCCCGCAATTTTATCACTCTGCACATCTAACACCCCCACCACTTGCCCCTCACGAATAATTGGCACGGCCATTTCCGCGTAAGTATCAGGCAACAAGGGATTGGCTAACCAATTCGCTACCTCCCGCACATTCACCACACTGACAATTTGAGCCTGCCGCGCCGCTTGCGCCACCAAACTCGCGGGCGCAGTCAACGCAATCTCATGCCCTTGCCGCTTCATTTCTCGCCCTGCTTCTCCCGTCCCCTCTGACATCACTAAATATTGCGAATCGAAGTCAAGTAGATAAATATGCACATGGTAATAATTAAAATTTAACTTAATTTGATTAACTAAGGCCACTAAAAGTTGGTTAAAATCAAGCAAGGCGTTCAATTGCTCACTCAGCGAGGCCGAAACTTCCAGCCGTCGCGTCCGTTGTTGTACTTGTTGCTCTAAATTATCCACTAAATGATTAATCTGGGCGGACATTTCATTAAAAGCGTGGGCCAGTTGCCCCAATTCATCTTGACTATCAACGACAGCTTTCACCTCAAAATTACCCACTTGCAACTGATTAGCCACACGGGTCAAATTAATAATATTTTTTGTTACACTGCTATTTAACACATAAACCACCCCTAAAGCAATTGTTAAGCCCATCAAAGCAATAACAATCACCAAAAAGGTCGCTAATTGACTAATATTTTCTGTTTGGGCGCGAGACTCTAAGACTTCGGCCTTAGCCAACTCCAATAACTTCGCCGAAATTGGCTCAACAGCCGTCGCTTGTAAATCAAAATCCTTAAATTTACCCCGAATCGCCACATCAAGCAAAGCAACCTCCTCCGCCTGAGCGCGATAATTCGTAAGTAACGTCATGGCCTCTTGGCTTGAAGCAGCCTTAGTCAAGTGATGGGCTTGAATGACTTGAGTTAAATCATCAGCCAAATTAAAAACCAATTGCAAATGGGGGCGACGGCGCGTTAATAAATATTGCTTTTCTTCGTCCAACATATCCCGATATAAATCTAAAGCCGCTTTATCATTCAAGGCCAATAATTTTTGGCGTAACTCATGGGAGGTTTGATTTAAGCGAGTGATAGCCCCCACATCTTCCGCAGCTAACGAAGTAACCAACGCTACCCCCTCCAAAAACACCTCGCCATTTCGCTTGGCCGATGATAAGAAAAGATTAAGATTAACATTATTATCTTGCAAAACCTGACTGACATTAGACTCAGCCAAACGCTGTTTCAATTCCTCGCTTAAGGGAATAAGTTCAGCAATCTTTTTCACTGCTGGTTGAGCATACTGCTCATGCGCCTCAGTCAAGCCAATTTCAGGATAACGCAGGAAAAAATCCCGTTCCATACGACGCGCCTGGTCTAGTTTTTGGTTTATCTCCAACACCAACACTTCAATGTCAGTGCTTGCCAAAATCCGCGTGTCCAACTGATAACGCACAATCGCCAAAGAGCCATAGCTAATCATGGAAACAAGCAAGATTAAGAAAATCAATAAACTAAAAGTGACGCTAAATTTACGCGTAATACTAAGACGTTGCCAATATTGTCGCATGGTAATTTTCCACCTGTAAATAATTGGGGGATTTAATCAAGGAGTCCGCAATTATTTGCGGGCTGTACGCAAAGGATTGCGAACTCCTACCTGCCATCAGTGAAAATTACTTACTTTCGCCAGGCGTGGAACTGAAAATGATATTTGAATTTAAGCCATCTAACCCCGCAGCAGGGTCATTTAACTGTAAAATACTAGATGAACCACTATTACAGTCACCAAACTGATTGCAAGTCATCATGCCTGTTACCCCCTGAAAATCAGTGGTGGCATAAAGTGCGTCACGCAGGGCTTGGCGGCCAATATGCACTGTGCCATCTTCGTCCTTTATCGCCACCGCTTCGAGTTTAGCCAAAAGTAAGTTAGTGGCATCATAAATATAGGGTATGGCAAAAAAAGGCACCTCTTTATTATATTTGGCCTTAAAATTAGCCTTAAATTTATCAAAAGCCGCCCCACTAGGTTTAGCTATCACCACCATATACATGCCTGTACCATTGGCTTGTACAGATTTAATAAAAGCATCAGTGGCGATGGAACCAGCTGCCATCCGTTGAACTTTTTCCAGCCCTGCCACCTGCTTGAATTGAATGGTCAGATAATCCGCTTCGGGCTGAAAAACGGGATAAAACATAAACTCGGCCCCAGATTTGGCTACAGCCGCCAATATTGGCTGCATCTCCTTATCGCCTCGATTAATGGAAGTGGCTAAAATCACTTTCCCACCCAATTGGGTAAATTTTTGGGTAAAAAGTTCGACGAGTGCCTGAGCGTAGGCATCATTGTCATGAACCGTCATGGCTTTGGTCACACCCAATTTTTGGTAGGCAAAAGTCGCCACAATATCTCCCCAATAGACCGCATTTTGGATAGTGCGGAAATACCCCAACTGCCAATTAGCCCCCTTTTCATTCCCCACACCCGTTAAAGAAGGCAATGTATTTCCACCCGAAACCATCACTAACCCAGCATCCGACATGATTTTAGCCGCCTTTATGGCCGAACTAGAGCAACTTGTGCCAATAATACCCACAATTTGCGGGTCTGCTACAAGTTTCAAAGCGGCATTGGCCCCACCTTCAGGCGTACACCCTTCATCCTCATTTTGTAATACAATGGAATGACCGAGTAAGTTGTTATCCCGTTCCGCCAAAGCCAACCCAATCGCCTGAAGGCCAAACTCACCCAAATTAGCCTGGCCACCGCTGACCACCTGCAATGCGCCAATCTTAATTGGTTCACCTGGCTTGATGGTCACACAACCTAGCACATCCTTACATTCAAAAGGGGGTGGGGCGGATTGACATGCCACTACAACCACAAACACCATTATAAAACAGCTTACAATTTTGTAACGTAACATTTATATCTCCTTTGATATGACGACTAATTAATTTTAAAAATTCTGCAATAAAATTTAGACAGGAGTTCTGTCAGGGGTATTCTTTCTGCTACTTCAGTTGTACAATACTTTGGTTTTGCTCAAAGGTGGCAAAAAATGAATAACATGGGGCTGTAGTACAATAGGTTAGATTTAAAACGGAGAATAACTTTTAGATGAACGGGCTAAACGTTGCCATAGGCTTAACTATATAACAAACTTGGCTAGGAGTCAATCCTACAAAGTGGCTAATATGAAATAAATGAGCCGCTACACCCACACCGCATAAATCTGTTTATCCTTAAAATTTGCCTAAACCGTTTCATGGGTTTCTCCTTTCATCTGATAACTAACTCAAGGCTTGGCTCACTCGCTCATCAATCAACTGTCGCGTATGTTGCAAAATGCCATATAACTGATAAATATCATCTTTCGTGGCATCATACGCCAAACTCACCGCATACTCCTGCCCTTGTAACACCACAAAATACCAGGCTCGTCCAATGATATATGCCCCATAAATCGGATAACCATCTTGGTTTAACAGCTGCGCCGTCACCATCGCCACCAACAATTGCCCCCGCGGGTCATCTGAGGAGTTGGCTTCCCGTTTATGTTCATGTAAGAAAAAATAAGGTATTTCAGGCACATACTTCCCTCGCGCCACCACAAAATCAACTTGGCCCGCCAATGGTTGATTTTTGTAAGTAATTAAAATCTCGCGTTCAAAAAAAGATTTATAAGCCAAAGCATCAAACTTCACCATATCAAGCAATTTGGCTATAAATTTAATACGTAATTCTTCTTCATTCCAGCCATAACTATACTCAACCAACTCCTCTTTTAAGACATCTAAAATTGCCTTTGTTTGTGGCGATAACTCATTAATTTGCCTCAACCAATTTACCAAAAAAGAATAATTTTTGGTTTGCTCTTGCAATTGAAATTCATGCTCCACTTCCGTTACTGTCCATTTAGAAAACGGTTTCCACTTTTTCATGCTTCATTTCTCACTTTTGGAGTCCAAATCTTTAGATTTGCCATAGCCAAATCTAAAGATTTGGACTCCCGTTTCTGCCGCGCCGAGTATATTCACTCCCGAATCACCTCGTGGCTAACTTGAAATAAGCGCGCCCCTACACCCAAACCGTATAAATCTGTTTATCCTTAAAGGGTATCTCCTCATCTTTATAAATCTTATTCTTGTTAAAATCATATATCAGCAGATAACCCTCTGACAAACCATATAAGTCTAAATAATCACTCAATTGTTGCAAGCCTTCTTGGTGGGCTTTTTCGCCATACCACCGTTTTAACTCCAACACATAGCGTTTATTACGGTAGGTTATCACAATATCCATGCGCCGTTCATCGCCCACATTCGGCTCTTTGAAATCAAACCCCAGCCCATTCAGAATCGGGCGCAGATAGGCCAGAAACAGCAACCGCCCCTCGCGCTCCAAAAAATCCAGGTCACGATTTGAGGCATGTTCCTTCATAAATAGCTGAAACCGTTGTAATATCAGCTTCACATCTAAACCATCAGCCGTATAAAATTGCGGCCCAGCTAAACTACTCAGAGAACGATAGGTTGTTCGCAATAATTTAGACATCATATAATCATAAATCCGTTGTTCAAAAATACGATTATGAACCTTACAACGACCTTGCGTTGATGGGGCGAGGATACCATAAAGGTGCGCCAGATTAATCATTGGGTCAGCAATGGTAAAATCAAAATTCTCCCCATTGATAATTATCCGAAATATCAGCTCATATAAATCCTCATTGTTTTCCAGATTTTTGGTTAAACTATCAAACAACGTGGTCGTATAAGCCTTATTCACCACCAACTTAAACGCCGCCTCCACCTCCGCCACCGTCCAGTTTTTATCCGCCCGCGCGGCCACAATATCCTCAGCAATAAATTTACACAACTTACTCACCAAATAAGGATAACCTGAAGTATAGTAATGTAATCTCTCCGCAATCGCCGTTATATCAGGTTGAATCCCATGCTCATGACTGTAATCTTGCAACATACTTTCAATTTCGGTGGCCGAGAAACTCATATCTACCCTAAAATCTATCGCAATATTCCAGGGGCTGTTATACCCCCCCTTTAATTCCCCCCCTGAATCAGGGGGGGTAGGGCGAATTTTGGACTTAAGAGTCTTAATGTCATGCACCCCTGCTAAGATGACCGATTGAAAGGTATAATCTTGCCCCTTATTTTGTTGTAAATATTTATTACGTAACATCCCTAAAAAATGGAGAAATATTTGATTATTGCTACTCTTATCCACCTCATCTATTAACAACACCACTTTCTTGTTTAACTGCAACACATAACCCGAAATAAAATTAGACAGCTCCTCCAAATCATGCACCCCCCGCGAGGCTTGCTCAAAATAACTCGCCATTTCTGGCACCGTAAATCTCACACTTTGAGCAATAAGTCGCAGAAATGCCGGCGCAAACGTCTGTTCACTCGCAAAAGGTGTATCTCCAATCCCCTCAAAACTAATTTCTAACGCCACATAATCATCTCGTTGGTTGAGTTGTTTAGTCAGCAAAGCCAGCGTGGTCGTCTTACCAAACTGGCGCGGCCGATTGATGGTGAAATATTCCCCCGCCTCAATCAGGCGCATAATTTGCGCTATTTTAGACGAGGTATCCACCATGTAATGTCGTTTAGGAATACATAAACCTGTGTCATTAAATTTTTTTTGCATCTTGTTTCTCCTTATTGCATTTCGTTATGACAACTCATCCATCTGCACTGTAAACCTAACCGTCGTCCCCTGACCCAACTCACTCTCCACCCAAATTCGTCCGTTACTTTTAGCAATCATTTCCTGACATATTATTAAGCCCAAGCCCGTCCCGATCTCATTAACCGTGCCTACTGTCGTTATTTGTTGGTCTAACCTGAATAATTTTTGCCGCACCTCCTCACTCATGCCCACCCCCGTATCCGTTACAGAAACCTCAACATAATTAGGAATTAGCAATTGGGAATTAGGAGTTGATTCATTTGTAATTCCTAATTCCCAATTCCTAATTCCTAATTGCGCCGCAATCGTCACCTGCCCCCCTGACGGCGTGAATTTCAAGGCATTATTGGTTAAATTACGAATAATTACATATAACATATTCTCATCGGCATAAACCCATGTTCCCACAGTCACTTTATTACGTAATTCTATCTGTTTAAGGGCTGCATTACCTAATAATAACTCCACCGTCTTCGCCGCAATTTTAGATAAATCTACCCGTTTAGGGTAATATCCCATGCGCCCCATTTGCAAACGCGCCCAAGTCAGCAAACTTTCCAATAAACCCAACGCATTGCGCGTCGAACGATTAATACTCGCGCCCATTTCTTTAATGTCTTTCGGGCTGAGAAAATCAGCCATCTCTATCAATAATTCCGAGTTCCCCAATAACGGCGTAAATGGGCCCTTCAAATCATGTGCCAGAATTGAGAAAAATTTATCTTTATCCGCATTAAGTTTAATTAATTGCTCATTGACCTGTTGCGTCAAACTATATAAACGAGCATTACGAATAGCCCCTGCCGCGTGGTTAGCAAATATTTGTAAAGTAGAAACATCCGCCTCACTATATTTATTGGTCGTAAAACTATCTACCGTTAAAACCCCAATGGCTTCATCCTCTAACACCAACGGCGCGCCCATCCAACTCAAAATCGGGGTAGTCTCTGTCCAGGCCTGCCAGCGTGGGTCATGTTTCGTGTCCGTAATGAACATGGGTTTTTGGCTGTTAAAAACCATGACACTAGAGCTACTATCGGTTAATGCTATGGTATTGCCCAGATATGTCGCCCCAAAACCAACCCCTTGCGATAACACCAATTGCTCGTTTTCATGTAAAAAAATAGCCGCCCCATCAAACGGTACGACCCGCCCTAATTGCTCCATAATAACCTGTAAGAGTTGCGTTTGGTTTAAGGTGCTATTCAACACCTTAGATATATTTCGCAAGCTATCTGAGATTTTACGCTGCCGTTCCTGCTCATGCAACGAGGCTATGAGCCGTAAATGTGTCGTGACCCGCGCTAACACCTCCCGTTGTTGAATCGGCTTGGTCACATAATCCACTGCACCCGACTCAAACCCTTTCACTTTATCCTCTTCCGTCACCAACGCCGTCATAAAAATGACCGGGATAGCCTTAGTCAATGGATTATCCTTTAAGCGGCGACAAGTCTCAAAACCATCAATCCCTGGCATCATCACATCTAACAAAATAATATGAGGTTGAACGTGTTCCGCCTTTTTTAGACCATCCTCGCCATTACGCGCTGTAACAATTTCAAACCCATAATCACTTAAATAATCAAATAAAACCCCCAAATTAGTGGGATTATCATCAACAATGAGCAGTGTAAATTCAGCAAAATCGGGTTCATGGGTCATGATTGTTGCTCCAAATAAGGTTCTATCAAATCTAAGATAAGTTGTTCATCAAATTGTTTACTTAATTCCTGCACTTCATCCACAAAAGCATCATATTGATTACCCTGTCCCTTAATTTTAGCCACCCATTGCCTAACCTTACTCATACTCCCCCGCTTAACAAAGCCAAGCAAAATCGCCAATTCTGCTTGGGACGGCACTAATTTAGCTGGCTCAACCGTCATTTTGGTTTCTAACGGCTCAACCTCAACAAAACTAGTTTCCCCGCCCTCATAAACCCACTCTAAAGACAAATGAATCGCCAATAAACTTAACAATTCAACTTCATTAATGGGTTTCGCCAAAAAATCATTACAGCCCGCCAATTTCACTTTCTCCCTATCTTCCTTAAAAACACTCGCCGACGAGCCAAATATTGTTATATTTTTTAAGTTAGGTGATTGACGGATAATTTGCACCGCCTCAAAACCCATCATCACGGGCATAATCATATCCATAAAAATAATATCGGGTAAAACCTCCTTAGTTTTATCAATCGCCTCTTGACCATCATTAGCCAAAACTATCTCAAACCCTAACGGTTCTAACAAATTGCTTAGGACAAGTTGATTATATTCCTTATCATCTACTATCAATACTTTTAAGCGTGGGCCGTGATAACCAATAATATTTTGGGGTAAATGGGCGATGGTTTGATTATTCATAATGATGGCTTGGAACTCAACTTCAAACCAAAAATTACTTCCATGTCCAAGTTTACTACTTAAATATAACTGACTCCCCATGGCCTGAACCAATTTTTGGCTAATCGCCAAGCCTAATCCCGTACCTTCTGATTGCTTACGGCTTTCGCCCACCTGCTCAAACGGTAAAAAAATATTCTCTAAGGCTTCAGGAGCAACCCCTACCCCCGTATCTTCAACCTCAAACCGAATTAGGTAACGATTTACTACACCGTCAATCGCGTTAGAAGTAACTTTAAACGTAACCTGACCCGCCTCTGTAAATTTAACCGCGTTGTTTAATAAATTAAGTAATATTTGACGCAACCGCTTCTCATCTGCTTCAATCGTCGTAGGCAACTGGGACGGCACCTGATAACTAAACATTAGCCCCTTTTGGTCAGCCCGCATCTTAATCATGCCCACAATACCTTCCAAAAAAATAGGCAAATATAACGTATTAGCTTGTAACTCTATTTTACGTGCCTCAATTTTGGCTAAATCCAAAATATCGTTAATTAAGGTCAATAAATGTTCGCCGCTTTGCTGAATAATTTTCAAGCCATCGCTTTGTAAGGTTGTTAAATGTTTATCGCGCCGTAAAATTTGAGCATAACCCAAAATACCATTCAACGGAGTCCGCAATTCATGGCTCATGCTTGATAAAAATTCACTTTTCGCCACATTCGCCACCTCCGCTTTTTCCTTAGCCAACCGACTTTGCTCAAATAAACGGGCATTCGTTAAAGCCACCGCAATTTGATTAGCCAATGAACGTAACAAATTAGTATCACTCTCATCTAACCCAGTTAGGCGATTTTGCAACACCTCTAACACCCCAACCACCTGCCCTGCTGAAATAATGGGTACGCCAATCTCCGCCACTGTTTCAGGTAATAACGGATTAACTTGCCAATTAGCCACCGCCTGCACATTATCAATCTTAATAATTTCGCCTAAACGACACGCCTCCGCCACCAAACTGGTAGAATCCGCTAATAAAATGGGCTGTTTAGCGGCTTTCATAATCGCCCCCACTTCCCCCGTTGCTTCAGCCAGCATCAATTCTTGTGCTTCAAAGTTGAGCAAATAAATCTGCACATGATAGTAGCCCAATTTATCCCGCACTTCATTAACCACAACTTTTAATAAATCATCTATCTGGAGAATCGCATTTAACTGTTCCCCCAACGTCGCCACCGTTTCCAACCGTTGAGTACGAGCTAAAACCCGTTCCTCTAAAGATTGAATAAACTCCCTTAACTGACTCGTCATACTATTAAAAGCATGGCCTAATTGTTGAATTTCCGCCGCCCCTTTCGGCGAAACCTCTAAATCTAGCTGACCATTAGCAATTTGGGTCGCGGTTTGGGTCAAATCAAACAAAGGCGCAGCCAAACGTTTCGACAAATAAAAACCCGCAATACCCGCAATAATAACCATAACCACCGCCGCGCCCACCGCAGAACTCACATTCCATAAAATAGGTTGATAGGCTTCAGCTAAAGGCAATTCTACCATCACCGCCCAATTAGGTGTACCGAGAGGAACATACGTGCCTAAAATATAAGTATTGTTAATTCCTACTGATAAAGCCGCCCCCGTTTCATCAGGCCCCTGCTGACTATTCACAAATTCAGTCACATCATGTAATGAGCGAATATTATCGCCCCGCAAAACCCGCGAAATATCCCCCGCCGCAATTAAATTACCCTCTTGGTCAACCACATACGCCAACCCATGCTCGCCAACCCGCAACGCCCCCACCAAATCCCACATAAACTTTAATTTCACTTCCGCCTTAATCGCCCCAACAATATCACCCAACCGATTATGTAACGGCACCGCAATTGTAATTAAAGGCTCATGCAATATCGGGTCAAGATAAACGGGGCTTAAATAGCGTTTTCCCTGCTTAACTTGATTAAACCACTCACTGTTGGCATGATTTTGTAACTCATTAGCATTAACAATGTGCATCCGAGAATTTCTGGCGACTTCTTGACCATCTTCGTCTAATAACGCCACTTCGCGCAAAGCTAACTGTGTGCCTAACAAATTTTGTAACCATGTTCGATATTGGCCTGATTCCCCGGCCAAGGGGTGGCCTAATTTATCAGCCATTTCAAAATTATTAAAAACCTGCTCCACAAAATTAGCCACTTCATTAGCGGCTCCCAGGGCAATAAGCTGTTGCTGCCCCACAATCACTTGTTGCTGGGCTTGAAAATTCAGCCAAATTTGAAATGAACTCGCGCCCAATAAAGAGATCATACTCAAAGCAATAAAAGCAATGGCTAATGTACGTGCTAACGTGAAGGTAGGTTTGTTAATCATACGAGAGCAAAACTCCTGACAAACTGGTCTATTTTAGACATCCGATGTCTTAAAGACATCGGATGTCTGGAACGTCAATACATCAAATCACGCTTGACGAGACACTA
>JFJP01040798.1_pt1 | contig 14425 bp, 11 predicted proteins | sample 431651 | NCBI WGS metagenome assembly JFJP01 (sample SAMN02602958, study PRJNA72255) | Microbial mat metagenome, whole genome shotgun sequencing project. | biome: fresh water; feature: sink hole; material: water; isolation source: purple microbial (photo- and chemosynthetic) mats found in... | reverse complement strand
AACGAAAGCACACGTTATGAGTTCACTCACAACAAAGCAAACGACAAACTACGTTTTGAATTGGTTTTGAATCCCAAAACAACTGGTTTTGAAAGTGTAGAAACTTCGATAGCACAAATATATGCTAACAAAGATGTTATCTATGTAAACTTAGCCCAAGCTCAAAACACTACCATTTTGGTATTCGACTTGAGTGGTCGCAAAGTAAAAGAACTAAATACGTCAGCTACATCGATACAAATAAATGACTTACAAAACGGTACTTACCTAGTGCGAGTAAACTCAGACAAAGGCAACGCCGTTCAAAAAGTATTTATTAACGATTAACCAAACGGCAAATTGATACGATGACTTAAAGTCATCGTATCAATAAAACTGTCATAGTATCAATAATGCGATAACAATAGAACAAAAGAACAATTTAACTATATAAATATTATGAAAAAAACATTATTAACATTGGCATTTGTAATAGCAATAGGAATAACAAGTATGTACGCACCCCCAACGGGTCCTCCGGGTGATGTAGGTACAGGCGACCCAATCGGTGGACCTACTGGCGTGCCTATCGATGGTGGTTTAGGATTCCTTGCCGCAGCAGGCATAGCGTATGCAGTTAATTTATTGATACGATGACTTGAAGTCATCGTATCAATCACCGTTTGGTGCAGGGTGCGTAATGCCCCAATAAATCAACAATAAACAAAAAAATCGACTACATCTATTTGGATTTGTTTTTTTATATATGTAAATTGCACTTTTTAAAAACATACTAATCTAAGCTAAAGAATATGAATTTCAATAATCTAAAGATTGCCCAAAAAGTGCTGTTTGCTTTCGTTCTAGTCATTGTTTTATTTTCGGGAGTATCGGCGTATCAGGTATATAACCTATTTGCATTGAATAAATTGAATGCCAGTGAAACAAAACGTTCAGAAGATGCAATTTATATTTCGGAGCATGGTAATATAGGTACAGAATCGTATCGAATCATTGCCGATGCAATTATAAACCGAAATACAAACCAATCAATAGCTGATTGGCAAAAAAACAAACGAACAGTAGAACATAATTACAAGTATTTTGGCGACTTGGTAGATACCAAGGAAGAAGAAGAATGGCTTGAAGAAACAAAAAATGCCTACTATCATTTAGAGTTTTTGGTAGAAAAGCAACTTTTCCCTTTACTCTTTGAAAACAAAGACACAACCAACCAAAACAGCAAGATAAAAGAACTTGATGACCAAATTGACCCTCAGATTGACGCCATTTTAGTACCCCTAACTAAAATTGCAAAAAGCCTACAAAAAGAAAACGACCAAGCAAGTATTCTTTTTAATCAAACTATTGTCAAGGCAAGAACAACTACCATAGTTATTCTAATAATCACTATTTTAATTATCTTAGCTTTCCTTTTTATTATTCGCAAAAATGTTTCGGATATAATTTCGAGTTTGATGGACGAAGCCAAATTACAAACCGTAGCAGCCGTAAATGGTGATTTGGATAGACGATTTGATGAAGACAAAATCAATTTTGAATTTAGAGAAATAGCCGTAGGTTTTAACAAAACTCTCAACGCACTCATTAAGCCTCTAAATGTAACAAGCGATTATATCGAAAACATTTCAAAAGGAGCAATTCCTCCAGCTATTACCGATACTTACCTAGGCGATTTTGGCAAAATAAAAAACAACCTAAACACGCTCATTAAAGCCAACGTGCTCATCATTGAAAAATCAAAAGCCATAAATGACGGCAACTTGATGGTTAAAATAGAAAAACGCTCAAACGAAGACCTTCTATTGGAAACATTAAGCGACATGATAAACTCACTAACCAACATAGTTACTGAAATATCCAACACCAGCAACTCCGTTTCGACCGGAAGCTTACAAATCAAAAGAGCCTCCGAAATAGTAGCACAAGGTGCCAACGAACAAGCAGCATCGGCAGAAGAAATTTCATCTTCTACCGAACAAATCTCAGCAAGCATTCAGCAAAATAGCGACAATGCAATAGAAACTGAGAAAATAGCCCTCAAAGCAGCCCAAGACATCATAAATGGAGTCAATTCTTTTGATAATACATTCAAAAGTATGTTGAAAATTGCCGAAAAGATTAAAATAGTTTCCGAAATAGCCGACAAAACAGACATTCTAGCCATAAATGCAGCCATAGAAGCAGCAAGAGTAGGCGACCATGGCAAGGGATTTGCAGTAGTTGCCTCCGAAATTAGATGTTTGGCTGAAAAAATACAAGTCGCTGCCAAAGAAATCAATGCCCTTTCGTCGGACAGCATCGAAATAGCCGAAAAAACATCGACCGTTATGTCGCAAATTGCACCCAATGTGCAACGAACGGCACAACTTGTGCAAGAAATTTCGGCTACTAGCAGCGAACAAAACTCTGGCATCAATCAAATCAGAACAGCCATTGACCAACTAACCCAAGTTACTCAGCAAAACTCAGCTTCTGCCGAAGAACTGGCGTCGAGTAGCGAAGAACTTGCTTTACAAGCAACACATTTAAAGAAAACAATTTCGTTCTTTAAACTAAAAAGCAACTTAGCCTCTATTGCAATAGTTAAGAAAAAAGAACCAGTCATACAAACAAGAAAACAAGAGAAAGAAAGCGGAATTTATTTGGATTTAAGCAACGGCAACGACCCCGATTTTGAATCATTTTAAGTTCTATGGTTCTATGGTTGAATTGTTCTATGGTTATTTAAAAAAGAACAATTTAACCATAAAACAATTCAACCATAGAACCATAGAACAATTTAACCAAAGAATTTATGAAAACATACTTGGAATGTTTGCCTTGCATAATGAACCAAACCTTGCGCACTGCACGTTTGGCAACTAACAACGAAAAGGCGATAAGGCAAATGCTAATAAACGTAGGCGGTATGTTGGGAAATTTTGACATGGATTCTCCTCCGCCACAAAGTAGTATGTGTTTGTACCAAGAGGTAAGCAAAATTAGCGGTGTAGCAGACCCTTACTACCAAATAAAACAAGACAACATAAAAGAAGCGCTTGCGCTGTATCCTGAATTGAAAGAAATTGTAGCACAATCGGCAAATCCGTTACTTACCGCTGTGCGCATAGCCATAGCCGGAAACGTAATCGACTTGGGAATGCACAAACCTTTTGATATAAAGCAAGATGTTTATGCAATACTCAAACAGCATTTTGGTATCGACCACTTCTACCAATTTGAACAAGAACTTTCCAAAGCTAAAACAGTATTGTATTTGGGCGACAATTCAGGCGAATCGGTTTTTGACCGAATACTGATAGAACAAATGAATAAGAAAGTATATTACGCTGTGCGCGAAGTGCCTATCATCAACGACGTTACTCTGCAAGAAGCCCTCGACTCGGGTTTGGGTGAAGTGGCAGAAATCATTTCATCGGGAAGCATTGCGCCAGCTACCATCTTGAGCCAATGCAACAAGCCAAAGGTAATTACGAAGGGCTTTCCGATGCCAACCGCACGGTTTTCTTTTTTCTAAAAGCCAAATGCCCTGTTATTGCAAAAGACTTGAATGTCCTAGAAAATGATATTGTTCTAAAAGCCAGTAGTTTTAATGAATAATGAATAATGAATAATGAATAATGTTTTTTTCATTTTTCATTTTTCATTCTTAATTCTTAATTCTTAATTCTTAATTCCTAATTCTTAACGGATAATAGTAAAAAACATGCGAGTAGTTTTTGTATTTAGTTTAATCTTTGCAAGTACATTAAATCTTTGGTCGCAAAACGATACATTGCGCAACCGAAGAATGGTTGGAAATATACTTACCTCCAGTGCTTTTATAGTGGTAGGTAGTAGTATAAGTGGTTCGGCACTAGAGCAAAACTTAAAAACAAACTTACGCAATGCCGTAGGAAATGATTTTGAGTTTGAAATCGAAAACCAATTGCAATATGCCCCAATAGTAGAACTTTATGTGGCAGATATGCTAGGCATAAAAGCACGCAATCATTGGTTCGACCAAACCAAATACCTCTTACTTGCCAATGCAAGCACTTCGGCTATTACTCACTTGCTCAAAAGCTTAATCAACAAAGAGCGACCCAATGGTTCGTCGTATTCCTTTCCATCGGGGCATACGAGCTTTTCGTTTACCAATGCCAGTGTGCTACGAAAAGAATTTCAGACTACAGCTCCATGGTTTTCGTACAGTGGCTATTTGTTTTCTACCACTACCGGCACCATGCGCATGGTCAATAATAAGCATTGGTTTTCTGATGTTTTGGTTGGAGCTGGAATAGCAATGCTGGTTACTGAACTGGTTTACTATTACGAGCCGTTCAAAAACTTCAATCCTTTCAAGAAAACAAACAACATTAGTCTTATTCCCCAAATACAACAAGATACTTATAGCCTGTATTTTAATTATCAATTTTGAACTAAAACGGAGCTATCGAATTGTCGCTAAACGGGTCGTAATTGTTTTGCCTAACATTAGAAGGCTCATCGTTCATTTTAGAGCCAAAAGTTACATTTGTAGGAATATCGTCGTTAGTAAGTGGTTGTATTTCTGAATAATCCAAATCGGTGAACTTTGCTTGTTCGGCAATAAACTTCAATTGTATATCGGTAACTTCGCCATTTCTGTGTTTTGCAATAATAATTTCGGCTTTTCCTTTGGTCGAATTGCCTTCTTCATCTTGCAGAATACCAAAACGTTCGGGGCGATGGATAAATATTACAATATCAGCATCTTGCTCTATGGCACCCGACTCACGTAAGTCAGATATTTGAGGGCGTTTGTCGCCACCACGCATTTCAACCGAGCGGTTGAGCTGCGAAAGTGCTAAAATAGGAACATTCAACTCCTTAGCAAGTGCTTTGATACCCCGCGAAATGGTACTAACTTCCTGCTCACGATTTCCGCGCGTTTCGGGTGGACCCGACATAAGTTGCAAGTAGTCGATAATAACCAATTGTATATCGAACTGGGTTTTCAATCGTCGGCACTTGGCACGCAACTCAAAAAGACTAATTGCAGGTGTATCGTCAATAAAAATAGGAGCTTCCGAAAGGTCTTTGATTTTATATTCGAGCTGTTTCCATTCGTAATCTTCTAGCTTTCCGGTTTTTATTTTGTCGTGAGGCAATCCGGTTTCGCCTACAATCAAACGATTAACAATCTGAATGTTCGACATTTCGAGCGAAAACAAAGCCACTGGATTTTTATATTCTACTGCCATGTTGCGCATCATGGAAAGCACAAAAGCCGTTTTACCCATCGACGGGCGAGCTGCAATTACCACCATATCGCTTCGTTGCCAGCCCGAAGTAACTCTATCTAAGCTACTAAACCCAGAAGGCACACCGCTCAAACCGTCGCTTCGCTTGCCAGCTTCTTCGATGAGTTTGATGGATTGCTTTATAACAGCATCTATTTGAACTGTTTCGTTTTTAATATTTCCCGAAGCAATTTCAAAAAGTTCGCGCTCAGAGAAGTCTAATAAATCGTTCACATCAATCGAAACATCAAACGCTTTGTTTTGAATCTCCGACGAAACACGAATCAATTCGCGTTGAATGTATTTTTGAGCGATAATTCGCGCATGAAATTCGATATTGGCAGCCGATGCAATGCGGCTTGTAAGTTGAGTTACATAAAAAGCACCGCCTACCATGTCTAGCTCGCTATTTTTGCGAAGCTCTTCGGTAACTGTCAAAATATCAACAGCTTGGTAGCTTTGCGAAAGCTTTATGATGGCTTTGTAAATACGTTGATGAGCTTCTTTGTAAAAAGCACCAACGGGCAAAATTTCCATTACCGGAATTTCTGCACCTTTTTCAAGCATCATTGCACCCAGCACAGCTTCCTCTAATTCAACTGCTTGAGGCGGCACACGCCCCATGTCTTCGTTTATTTGCTGTACTTTTTTGCTTATTTGATATTTGTTTTTAAAATCTGCCATTTCAACTAATTCGTTTGCTTTTAAGGTAACTTACCTTCTTTTTTTATTTGATTAATTTATAAATTTTGATTTACAAAAGTACAATTTAATTCGTTAGCGTTTATGATTCATTTTCATTATGTCGTTTCATTTAGTAGCTTAATCTATTGAACGACAAACGTTAAAGTTGTTGATAAAAATCAAAAATAAAGTTGCTTTCTATTTTATTGGTTGAAACAAAAAACGTTTATTTCAAATTATTATTTTTTTTCATTAAAAGCTTCTTATTCATAGTAATTATATTGGTCTGGAATCTGTCCTTTTTGGTTTAAGAATATTGGGTTTTCTAATTTAACTTCAGCTTTTTCAATTTCGAGTAGTTTGATATTAAATTCCCAATTATCCCCAAAATCGTAAGTATAAAGCATTGATTTACCAACAGTAATAGGTAATTCGCCTAGAGTTATGTCTTCGGTTGTTGGTGGGTCGGAAAATTCCATATCTGGGGCACCGTTATATATTATAGTTTGTCCAAAATTATTTTTAAGTTCAACAGAATACAAATGGTCATAATCAAAATCTAAACAATCTAAAATAAACATGCAAAGTTCGTCTAAAATAGCTTCTGAAGAAATTGAGATGTTTAACTTAAATTTATGATATTTTGAAGAAACTTCGAAAATAAAATTAGAATCGGTTATTTTTTTATTTTCAATTTCAATTTTATTTACGTAGTTCGCAAAAATTGATTTCATTTCGTTATCAAACCTTTTTTCTATTTCATTATCTTCTTCGGCTATATCAATTTCCTCTTCATCGCCCAACAATAAATCTTTACCATTAATGTAATTAAAAAAAACGTTTCCATATTTTGTAACATTTATAGTTGTGTACTCCCAAGTGCCGGCTAGATTGAATTGGGAAGTAGTGTTAATAAAACCAAGTTGTTCGTAAATAGATAACAAAACTTTTGTATCAAAATAATTATATAATTCTTTATTTTTTAGTGAAATATTAGTATTAGTAGAAAAATTATTTAATAACATTCTAAAAAAATACGCATCATTTATGTTTAGTGGTGCGAATGTAAAATTAAATACAATAGTTTTTAAAATATGAAAAAATTGTTCGGTTTTATTTAATGTTTTCCATTTTTCATACATTTCGTTTTCTATAACCAAAACATTTTTCGATTTTATTGTTATTGCTTTCGTAAGACCGGAAAGTATTAATAATAAGAACATTGCCGACACATTTGGATACGATTTAGCTGATACTTTGGGTTTGTTAAATTCTATTTTGTAAGTCAAAAAATCGTTAATTTCTTTAAAAACAACCGGACTTATTACATTATTAGCTGTTAATGGAAGCTTTTTTTCGATAACGTAATTAAGCATCAAGTTAAAATCTTTTACAATACTACAAATTTTCGGATTTTCAATATCAAATTTTTCCAAAATTTCGATATCATTTTTTGATAGTTGATTCGCCATATTTTATTGATTTATCAGTTTATAAAATTTTATTTTTAAAATGAAGAATTTATTGGTTCTCCTGAATTTCCCCACAAATCATCATCACCTTTTTCCCACATTTCTACAAAATATTTTTTCTTATTATAATATTCTACTTGCAAGTCAAAACATTTTTTGGCTTCTTCTTCTGTGTTAAAATACACATTGTTATCTATATTTTCTTCATTTCTTCGGTAATAAACAAAAACACCATATTTTCCATCTTCAAGGATTTCTTGTTCTAAATTATTTTGAATTTGTGTATTTTCCATATTTTATTGATTTATAAGTTTATAAAATTCATTATCTTTTAGATTTTCTATTTCTACATCAAAATACAAACAAAAAACTAAATCGTCTATTTGTTTTTTAATTTCGGTTTGTAGTTGTTTATCAATAGCTTCTAAATATTTAAGGTTTTGTAAACTAATTTCGCCAACATAATTTTGTGCCGAAATTATTTGTTTTACAAGTTCGGGTTTCGATTTTATTTTTTGCTCTAACGCTTTTCCAGATTTATCGAAAAGTTCTAATATATTTCCATAAATTCTAATTTCCGAAAATTTTTGAACTGTTGTTGTAAATTCCACAAAATCTTTTAATTGATAATTTTCTAATTCCAAAAGTTTTTCGGTTAGTTTTATTATTTCTTCTTTAATGTGTTTATTTTTATCTGTAATTTTTGGTATTTTTACAAAATTTTTGATTGAAGTTAGCGAAAGTAAAAAATCTTTTTCGTTTTTGGTTTTCAACAAATTATGTAAAAAATAAAAGTTTATTTCTGAATTTAATAATGCCGACAAATATAAAATTTCTTTCCGATTATTGCTACCAATTCCGCAATATTGATTTCTTGCCCAAATCACAGGTTTGTCGGTATAAAAAAAGCGTTTTGCATTGGCATACGACCAAATAATTTTATACTTAGAATCTATAAAGTTATATGCTTGATTTCCTTGACGTAAACCTATGAAATTCTTATGGTCTTTATCCAATCTTTCATTTTTCCAAAAACCGTTAAAATCTTTTAAATTATAATACAAATTATTGGTTTTAGGATACATATAATCAGATTCTGTTTCTAAAATTTGTTTTTCATCAATATTGTAACCGCCATCGAAATAAAAATTTGAATCAAATTCATTTTTTGCAATTTTATGATTATAATATATTGAAATATTGTTATTTGCATTATAATTTGCATAAAATTTTACAAAATCTTCTTCTTTTATAAAAACATTCCAATTCGAAATATTTTTCAAAAGTTCGGTTTGTAAAATTTCTTTATTAATTCTTTTTCCTGTTTTAAAATGCTCTGCAAAATTAATTTCTTTTTCGGTATTGTAAGTTTCGTAAAATGTGAATTTTACTTTATGTTCAGGTTTTGGAATTTGTTTTTTAACAATAAAAATTAAAGACGAAGTAGCAACAGGTTTGTTTTGTTTTAAACCTCTGCCAATAAATAATTTACCTTCAAAAGTAATAATTTTTTCGATTGTTGCATTTTTTGCCAAATGATAACGTAAAACATCTAAATCGGTGGTAGTTAATAAAGTTTGTGGAATAATAAAACTTAAACGACCATTATTTTTTAACAAAGCCAAGCCCAAACAAATAAAAAACGAGTACAAATTCAAATTAGGACGATGACTTTTGGCAAAACCCGGAACTGAGTGTAAATTAACACCATAAATATCACCAAAATTAATTGAAGTATCGGTTTTATCGTTAATTTTTTGTGTAAAATCAATTTTTAATCTACAACACGAATTGTAATCTATATACGGCGGATTTCCAATCACATAATCAAAACGGTTTCGCATTCCGTCTTTTTCTTGCATCGAAAGAATCATTTCTTCCAAATCTTTTTCGTCGCGCATAAACGATGGATAATCTAAACTTGTTTTTTGAAAATGCGAAAACAAATTTATTTCTTCTTTTTTCGAAGTAATTCCTGTTTCCAAAAATTCGGAAATACTATCTTTAGTTTTAAATATTTTGATTTTGTTTTCAAACGGATTGTCGTAATTGTCGTTCACTATCAAAGGCAAAAGTCGCATCAAAATATTCATTTCAGCCAAGTAAAGCGGAAATAATTCTATATCAATACCAAAAATATTTTTTTCGATTAATTGATTTATATATTTTGCATTTTTTTCGGTTCCATTGTCAAAAGTATCTATTATTCTGTCGGTTGCACTGTAAAGAAAAGTTCCGGCACCGCAACTTGGGTCGATTATCGAAATTTCATTTTTTTGTGCTTTTTCTTTGATTTCTTGTTTGTTAAAACCAATTTCGTCTAACATAAAATTTACCACATCGGGGTCGGTAAAATATTGACCTTTGTTTTTGTCTTCGTACAAATCTTTTAAAAAGTTTTCGTAAATAAAACCAAAAATTTCGTTTTTCAAACCTGCAAAATTGTAACGATTAATGTATAACAAAATATCGAGCCAAGGAGCAATATCTTCAATCGAAATAACTTGTTTCATACTTTGTGCAAGTTTTTTGTTAATTTTTTCTTGCGAAAGTATAAATGGTTTGTAAACATTTTCGGAAATATATTCCGAAATTATTTTTATTTTATTGATTATAATTAAATAAAAATCAGCATCTTTTAAAGTTTTACGAATTAATTGAAAAATATTGTTATACTCTTCCTTAAATTTTCGGTGTTCGCTATCTACCAATACTTTGTATAAAATAAACTGTATCAAATAAGCATACGAAGTTTCAACGGCAACTTTGTCGCTGTCAGTTTTTTCAAAAATTTCTAAATTTTTTAATTTCGATTTAAAATTTTGAATCAAAAGTGTAGTTTCATCAAAAAAAGTTATACGATTAGTTGCCACATTCAAATCTAAATTATCGTTAAAAAAACCTTGACTTGGGTCGGTGTTAAATAGTTCGATATAATAATTTTCGGGTTTTATATAAAAATTCCAATAAGTTCGAAAATCCGTAGGATTTGCAAAAATATCTTCGATATAAAAAACTTTGTATTCGCTCGATTTATAAAAACGCCATTCGTTTCCATCGGTTAAAATACCGTATTTTTTTCGCCAATCTTTTTGATATTGAAACAGTTGTTCTACACCTTTTTTAATATTATTGTGTTTTTCAACTTCAACAGGTATAACTATTTCGTTTCCTGCAATATAAATTACAAAATCGGCTCTTCTATTTTCTTTTGAAGTTTCAATAGTAAATTCAAGGTTTCGTTTTTCTATTTTCGAGGTTTCGTGTCCTTGTTTTAAATTAAATATTTCGGCATTTTCCAAAACATCTTTAACAAACGACTGTAAACCACCAATTTCTTTATTAGCGAAAGCATTTTTATCTGTCGCCCAAATTGTTTTTAAATCGGATATTTTTTTCATTAATTCCTAAACTTTTTGTAATTTAATTTTGATATAACTTAAAGATAAACGATTTGAAATCAAGAAATTAAGTAAAATCTTTCCTATATATTGGTTGCTCTATTATCACAAACACCAGAAAATGTTGAATAACGTTAAAACAATTTTCTAATACAAAAATTGATTGTGCGGATAGCGTTTTTCGTGAATTTCCTTCACTTTTTCATACAGCATCGCTTTAAAAGTGTCGTAATTCATGCGTTCTTTTGCCGAAATAAAAACACAATGATTGTTCGATTTCGCCATCCAAGTTTCTTTTAAGTCGTCTAAACTAAAGTTTTCGCGTGTTTTGGGCGTCAAATCGTCCTCATCTTTTTTGATGTACGAAAAAGAATCTATTTTATTGAAAATCAAATACGTTGGTTTCTCTGTTTTGTCTATTTCCGACAAGGTAGTGGTAACGGTATTTATTTGGTCTTCAAAGCTTGAGTGCGAAATATCAACAATGTGTAGCAAAATATCGGCTTCCCGCACCTCATCGAGCGTCGATTTGAACGATTCTACAAGGTTGTGTGGCAATTTTCTAATAAACCCAACGGTATCGGAAAGCAAAAAAGGCAAATTATCGATTACCACTTTTCTAACCGTTGTGTCGAGGGTAGCAAAGAGCTTGTTTTCGGCAAAAACGTCGGATTTGCTAATCAAATTCATTATGGTCGATTTGCCTACGTTTGTGTAGCCAACCAATGCCACACGAATCATTTGCTCGCGGTTTTTGCGTTGAAGCTGCTTTTGCTTGTCTATTTTTTCTAGTTGCTCTTTGAGACGAGTAATTTTGTCGCGAATAATTCGTCTGTCTGTTTCTATTTCAGTTTCACCAGGTCCACGCATTCCTATTCCTCCTTTTTGTCGCTCCAAGTGAGTCCACATACGAGTAAGACGTGGCAAAAGATATTGATATTGAGCAAGTTCTACCTGTGTTTTAGCTATTGCCGTTTGTGCACGCAAAGCAAAAATATCGAGAATTAAATTGGTGCGGTCAAGAATTTTGATATTAAATTCCCTTTCAATATTTCGCAATTGCGATGGCGTAAGCTCATCGTCGAAACACGCCAAATCAATTTCATTCTCCTCGATGTATTGCTTAATTTCGTCTAGTTTTCCGGTACCAACAAAGGTTCGCGTATTGGGCACATCTAGCTTTTGCGTAAATCGTTTTTCGGGAATTGCGCCAGCAGTTTCTATCAAAAAAGCTAATTCATCTAAATATTCATTTACTTCACTTTCAGTTACATCTTTGGTTTTCAGACCTATCAGTACTGCACGTTCGGCTACTTTGGCTGTGCTATTGTTTTTGTTTTGCATAGTTAGCGATTACTGTATTTGTTTATTTTATGAAAAAGATTTCTAAAAATAAGTTATTTCTAGAAATCTTTAAACTATAGAAAACGTTAATTGTATTTGATATTTTTTTAATTAATGTAATTAGAATTATTTTTGATTGAGTTTTTGATGTTGCCTCGTAATGTAATTTTCGCATTATTAACCATTTCGTCGTTTGTAGGAAAAGCCACCGCTTTCTTTTTAATCAAATTGAGCGAACTTTCGGTAAGCGCATTCATATCGCCTTGTGCACTAGCACTTTCATGCACAAAATTATCGGCAGCTTCTACTCTTGATGTTCCAACTACCTGATTTGTAAGTTTATTGATGTATTGAATAGAAGCAATAATCGAAAACGATTTTTTCTGAATTTCCTTAATTACTTTGCATTCGATAGTTTTAAATTTTTCCTTTTTTATATCATTGCCCAAAGAATCTTTCATTACATTTCCTTTAGCATCAAGCACATACTCCCAACCATCTTTTACTTGTTTTTTGTCTGAATACTCGGTGCGTTCGCGTATGGCTTCTGAAAAGTTTGTATTTGTCAGATTTACAATTATATCGTAATCGAAATTTATTTCAGAGTTGTTGTTTGTGTAGAAATTTTTCCAAGTCGAGTTTAAGTCGCCAATTCCAAAATTAAGCAAATCGGCTAAGTAAGTTTGGTCGAAATTGTAGGTCGAGCTATTTTTTATCGAAATAAGTACACGGCTAGTTCCTAGTTGTTTGGCTTCCTCAAGCAAAGCATCTACGTCTTCGTAAGTTGCGTAATAACTTTTTACTTTTGCAAGCGATTCGTAAGCTTTTCGGTTCGAGGCTTGGTCGTCGTTTTGCATAAGCTGTTTTGCGTTGCTGTAATGATATTGGGCAGCACGCAATTTCGATTCTACTATATTTTTTTGATAGTCTTTGTATTCAAAATCAATTTCTTGCCCATTTAAGCTAAGCGGCGCAACCGTTTTTACCAATTCTTGGCGTGCATCTAAATTTTGGTACAATTGATAAATTTTGTCCCAGCTATCGGGTGCACCTTCCAGTTTAAGTTGCGTTATTAGCTTCATATCCATCTCATTGGCTTTTGGATAGGCTTCTTTGAGAGTGAGTATATTTTTCTCTTTGGTTTCATTTTTTTGTAGTGATTTTACTGCTTTATATACGGCAGTGCTGTAATCGCCTTGGTCTAAATATTTTTTCGAGCCTCCACACGATGCCAGTAAAAAGATTGTTGCTAAAAGGTAAACTATTTTTTTCATATACATTTGTTTATTTAAAAATACTATTTTATTTTAAAAGTTTTATTGTATTCATTTTTCCAAGCCCAGTGGTAAGAATTAGCAAAGTTAATGCATTTTTCTTTGAAAATAGACTACAATATTACATATTTACAAAACAAATTAATTAATTTTATATTGTTTCAATCTCTAATTATTATAATTTTTTTGAGAAATTGCGTTACAAAGATACGCAAAATTGTTAAAAAAAAAGAGGTTGCCAGAAAAAAAATCGGCAACCTCTTTTTATAATTATTTAAGGAAATAATTTGCTTTTAAACTCAGTACTGAATCCCAGAAAATAAACCAGAATCAATACATCAATCATCAAATCATCAAAGGCAGTAATAAGAAGTTCTTATTGAAGTTGGAAGTTGATAGGTACAGTGTACCAAACTTTTACCTTTTTACCACCTTGCTCACCTGGTTTCCAAGTAGGAAGCGATTCTACCACTCTAATAGCTTCTTGGTCAAGCAATGGATCTACACCACGAGCTATTTGTACATTTTCCACATCTCGCGAGCAATGTTAGGATATTTGATGTTTTGTGCAATGTATTTTCTCAATTCTAAGTCTCCACCCGGAAACTCTGGCATTTTTTCTACTATAACGAAAATTTTCACATCTACTTCTTCTTCTGTATCAGAATTATCAACCACAATGGCTTCTGATTCGTCAGTATCTGCATCAAACTCCATATCGTCATCACCTAAATCTTTAGAGTCATCTACAATAACAAGTCTTTCGGCTACTTGAGTAGGTTGCGGTTTGTTCTCCATTTTTTCGGGCTCGGGCTGGTCTTGACGAGTTATTTCCGTCATATCTTCCGTTACCTCAACTGCTTCCATTTCAAGTACATCAACTGTACCTGTGTACGATTTCCACTCAAAGGCGGCTAAAGATAAACCTACCGATATTGCTAATCCTAAAAGGAAAAACATGAGTTTGTATTGTTGCAAATCTG
>JFJP01039125.1_pt1 | contig 14425 bp, 7 predicted proteins | sample 431651 | NCBI WGS metagenome assembly JFJP01 (sample SAMN02602958, study PRJNA72255) | Microbial mat metagenome, whole genome shotgun sequencing project. | biome: fresh water; feature: sink hole; material: water; isolation source: purple microbial (photo- and chemosynthetic) mats found in... | reverse complement strand
ATAGGCAGGGCAAATAGTGCCATTGAAGGGGGTGAACCCGTTTCGTTCTTCTATGGATTTAAATCGATGGGCGTGAATCCCGATGACGGGCTTTTAATTTATGAAGACATAAACAAAGACGGCAAAATAAGTGACCTCGACCGAACAAAGATTGGCAGTCCGTATCCGGTAATATTTGGTGGAATAGGAAATGCCTTTGACTACAAATCGTGGACCCTAAGTGTTCTTTTCTTTTATTCCTATGGAAATGATATTTACAACGCTACCCGAATGTACACCGAAACAGGTTCAACCGGAAACCAAACTACTCAAATACTGAATCGATGGCAACATCCAGGTGATGTAACAACTATTCCAAAAGCATCGAGTTACAACAAAAGAATTTCATCACTCTTTGTAGAAGATGGGAGTTACATTCGGTTAAAAAGTTTAAAACTGAGTTACCGTTTAAGTGAACAAATACTTCACAATTCTACTTTTAAGATGGTTGAAATGTATGTTGCCGGAAAAAATTTATTACTACTGTCTAACTATTCGGGGATGGATCCGGAGGTTAATTACAACGGTTCAAACCCAATGGTCCAGGGTACCGATTTTTTTACCAGTCCACAACCTAAAACAATTATATTGGGAGTATGCGCAAGATTTTAATTCTTCTGGTATTGGCACTTTTCTCCTGCGAAAATGGGTTGGATGTGAAACCAAAAATGCAGATAGATACTGATGATGTATTCAGTAACAAAGAGAATATATATGCCGCATTGATTGGTTGCTACGATGCGTTGCAACTTCAGCACTATTATGGCAGAAACTTGATTATTGCCGGTGATATGGCTTCCGATAACAGTATGGCCACGGGTACAAAAATTGAATATTATAGCCTGGATGATAACAGTTTGCTATCGGATAATATCCTGGTAGAAGGAATCTGGCTTGATATTTACACCGCCATTAATCGGGTTAATTATATGATTTTTGAACTTTCATCGGTCGAATTCTTATCACCAAGTGAATTACAAGATTATTTGGGGCAGCTAAAATTTCTGAGAGCCCTGCACTATTTTAACTTGGTTCGATTGTATGGTGGACTGCCTTTAAAAACGATGCCAACAGTTACTGACGGTGCAGAGAATTATTTACCAAGAAGCTCTGAGGAATTGGTTTATGAACAGATTATTTCTGATTTGGAATTTGCAGCAGTAAGTATAATAAATATGGAACCTCAGAAAGCAACTCAGGATGCGGCAGTTTCTCTGCTGGCCTCGGTATATCTCACGTTAGCTAACTATGAAAAAGCCCTTACCTACGCTTCGCAAATATTGGAAACGGCTCCCGGTTTAGAGGAAAATTATGCAGAGCTTTTTTCAAACAGTGTAGAACCAAGCAGTGAAATTATTTTCTACATTCCTTTTTCAGCCAACGACAAAAATAGGATGGCTGAATACCATTTGCCCAATCAACTGGGTGGACGGTATGAAAATTCACCGACGCAAAAACTGGTTGATTTAATAGAACCCTCAGATGAACGAAAAAATCTAATAGCTTCATTATACACTACCTCAACCGGGTTAAAAATGTATTATACTACAAAATATAGCAATTTAACTTCCGGTTCCGATAAGGTAATAGTTTTGCGCAAAGCCGAATTATATCTGATACGAGCTGAAGCAAACTATTGGTTGGACTCCATTGCAAACCAACAGCTAATTTTAGATGACATTAACTTGGTGCGGAACCGGGCAAATCTTTCCTCAATCGACCTTTTAAATTTAACGGGTTCGCTTATAAATTGTATTGATAATGAAAAGCAGATTGAATTTGCCTTTGAAGGAAAACGTTGGTTCGATTTGATTCGCACGAACAATGCCATAGGTACCGTTGCCACAGTTACTGAAGAGTACCAGATGCTTTTCCCGATACCCCTTAGTGAAATAGTAGCCAATCCTTTAATTGAAACAGAGGATCAAAACGAAGGATATTAAAAAAATACTGCCATGATTTCGGAACCATGGCAGCAAAAACTAAAACTTACAGGAAAAAACTAATCCAAATCTAACCAAATCTTGTCTTGCAGATTGGGTAAATAGGTTGGAAAATTCGTATTGTACAACCGTTCATTTTGAGGGTAAGCAAACCTTCGGGGGATAGCCCCACCAGGATTTTGATTGTGGTCTCCTCCATCGTTTGGTGTTAATACCGGATACCCGGTTCTTCTGAAATCTGTCCACGATTCGATGGTGGCAAACATGGCATAATACTTTTGGCTGATTAGGGTTTGAAGTTTCGCATCAAAAGTTCCGGTTAACACCGCATTGGCATTCACATAATTATTTACAATGGTGGTATCTAAAGTGCCACTCGAAATTTTGACAATACTTGCTCTTACCGCCTCTTGCAATGCAACTTGCGCTTCCGGGTCATTTTCATTAATCCTCAACCGGGCTTCTGCTTCAATAAACTTTAATTCATGATAGGTCATCAAATGAACCGGTGAATTGGGCGATGTAAAATAGCTGTCTTCAATAGTGGCCACACCAAATTTCTTTTTGTATAAAAAATTTCTGCGCGGATCGTTCAAAGCGCTCATTTTACTGGTAAAAGAGTTATTAGGAATGATGTATTTTAACCGGGCAAAAGAGTAAAACGGGTTGTACTCAGCGGCAGAATAGCCATAAATAAATTCCATATCATCGTTGCTCGATATAAAAGCTTTCTCAGCCGATTCCAATGCCTTTTCAGCTGGATTATAGCTCAAATCGCCGGTACGTTTGGTTAAGTGTAAATAATACCGGGCTTTTAATGCATTAGCAGTACTTTTCCATTTTTCAATATTGCCTTTAAAAATCAGGTCATCGGCAGCCGGTTCAATTCCATAATTTGTTTTTTCTAAACTTTGGATTCCTTCATCGAGCATCAACTGAATTTTTTCATAAATTGATTCCTGACTGTCAAACACCGGTGAGCGGTTTAGCGAACCGTTTAATGCCTGACTGGCTGGGATATCGCCCCAAAGTGAGGTCATGTTACCCAGACACAACGCCATTAAAATTTTACCAATTCCGGTATAATAGTGGGCACTATCCTGAATGGAAACATCAATCATTTTTTGCAGATTTATCATGGGGCCATCGTAATAATCATTCCAGTCCCAATCAACATAAAGGGCTTCGTTCAGAATATATATCTGCACCTGACGCGGGTGATTGTCAATACCTTCGTAATATTGCATAAAAATACCCGACATAACCTGTCCGGTTCCAGCCATAAGCCTTGCCAAGCTCTCCTGAGTATAAGGCAGCAATACATTAGCTGGCACTTCGGTAGGATCATTGGGATTTATATTTGCCACCTCCAAATCACAGGAAAATACCAACATCATTGAAAAAATAACGAGTGCCGGTAGCAAAAATTTATTTATACGCTTCATAATCGGTTTCATTTAAAAAGTTAATTGAATGTTGAATTCCCATCCCCGGGTATTGGGCATATTGAAATAGTCGCGCCCAAGACTGTTTGATGTTCCCGAAAGGTTTGTTTCAGGATCGATACCGGTATAATCAGTAATCAGAAATAAATTTCTGCCGCTAATCCCAAAAGAAAAACTCTTTATGGGCATATTTTTTAGCAGCTTCGACGGTAATGAATAGTTCAGGCTGACTTCCCGAAGGCGAATATAAGAGCCGTCCTCAATGGCGGCTTCAGAAAGTCCGGCCAAACCACCTTGAGCACTGTAATAGGCATTGTCGCGTTTAACAGCCACCGTATTGGGCAATCCTGTGGTGGCGTTAACACCCGGAAATACAAAATCCTCTTCGCGGTTTTCCGTTTCTTTATGAGTTCCCAGTGTTTTCATCACATTTTTAGTACCGTTGTACACATCACCGCCCTCCTTAATATCAAGCAATGCGGTTAAATTTATGCCTTTGTATGTAAAAGTATTACGCAATCCAAGCAGAAAATCAGGATTCGGATCACCTACAATTCCCGGTAGCACATCTATTTGCGGATATCCATTATCGTTCACCAACACTTCTCCGTTTTCGTTGCGCAAATATCGGGTTCCGTAAAGTACACCATAGGGCTGTCCTTCAATAGCAACGGAGCGTGTTGTACTTACACCTGTTGTTTGAAATTCCAGCAATGGAATCCCATCGGGCAAATCTTCCACCATATTTTTGTTCTTGGCAAAGTTTACCATGATGTCCCATTTAAAATCGGGTGTTTCAACCGGAGTAATAAAAACCTGAGCTTCAAAACCATTATTGGTAATTACACCGGCGTTCATTAACATGTATTCATAACCTGTAGAAAAAGGAACAGGAACACTAATAATCTGGCCAATACTTTTTGATTGGTAATAGGCAAGATCAAATCCCAATTTATTTTTAAAGAAGCGCAAATCAAAACCCACCTCCGTTGAATTGGTAGTCTCCGGCTCCAACTTGCTATTTCCAATGGTGCGCTCGGTAGCAAATGCTGTTTGCCCGTTTACACCTCCTTCAATAGCGGTATAATAATCGCGCAGCGAATAAATGGGAGCATCGTTCCCAACCTGTGCCCACGATGCTCTGATTTTACCATAATTGAAATAGGGGTTATCGATATGGAAAGCATCGGTGAAAACAAAACTGGCATTTACCGAAGGATAGAAAAATGAATTATTTCCTTCAGCTAACGTCGATGACCAATCGTTTCGTCCGGTGGTATTCAAATACAGAAAGCCTTTGTAGGCAAACTTAATGTCGTAGTAGGCTCCAACAATTTCGTATTTTGTTCTGGTATCACCTCCTGAAGAAACGGCAGTATTCGAAAGGTCGTAAAAATTGGGTAGAATTAGTGAATCGCCTTGCTGATAGTTATCATACGTCTTTTTGGTGTAATAATTATGTCCTGCGGTAACCGTCAATTTTAAATCGTTGGTAATATTTTTTTCGGCAGTAAGCAGTAAGTCGGAATTGATGCTATTGAAATTATAAGTACTTACTGTAACGTATCCATTTGGAGTGTCGCTGGAATTGTTATCAAAAAATGAGTTGCGCTCTTCAGAATAGTTATCCAAGCCTATCCGATACATTGCATTTAACCAGGAAAATATGGAGTAATCAATTTGTGAATTACCTATAATCCGGTTCACCTCATCGCTGGCCCGGTTTTTATTCACCGACCAGTATGGATTATCGTATCCACTGTAATAATTCCGCTGGGTTCCATTGGGATACATATAAGCACTTGGGTCGTTTACCGGATCATCAGAACCATTGGTAAGGTCGAATGTTGGCGTGCACCGCATTAATCCCACCATAACCGCCGACAGGTTACTTCCTTTTTGGGCATAATCGCCTTGCGAATTGGAATAGGTGGCTCCCCCTGATATCCTCAATTTCTCGGAAAGTTTAGTATCCCCCGATATTTTAAAATTGGTCCGGTTAAAATTGGTTAACGGGACAATTCCCTTCTGTCGTAAATTTCCTACCGACATCAAATAATTGCCCAAGTCGTTACCACCATTCATACTCAAATAGGTGTTGGATGTAGTGGCTGTTTCAAAAAAATCTTCAATATTATCATATCCTTCCACTCGGTCATCGGTGGCCAGCGGATTACTCATACCAACAATAAAACCATTCTTGTCTTTTGGATTGTTAGTTGAACCATCATAACGCAGCGTATCCATTTTTGGTCCCCAACTTAAATTACTGGTGTTGGAATATACGGTTCTTCCCAGCGCCTTATCGTAATAACCTTGAGCATAGGTATATTGCTTTTCAGGAAGTTTATTTACTTTATCAATTCCAAAACTGGTTTTAAGGGTAATATTGCTTTTTGTTCCTTTGCCTTTACCCGATTTGGTGGTAATTAAAATAGCGCCATTGGCCGCCCTTATACCATAAAGTGCCGATGCTGCTGCACCTTTAAGTACTGAGACCGACTCAATATCATCGGGATTAATATCAATGGCCCGATTGGAATAATCATAAACATAACTGCCGTCGTAACTATTGTCGATAGGAACGCCATCAACAACAAAAAGAGGGGCGTTGCCGCCTGCTCGCAGTGAGGTTCTTCCCCGAATAACAATATCAGCAGATGCCCCAGGGGTACCAGCAGAACTGGTAATACTGATACCTGCCACTTTTCCGCTCAACGCATTTACAATATTTGTTTGCTGGGCATTGCCGATTTCATCACCTTTTACCTCCTGTGCTGCATAGCCAATGGCCTTTTTTTCACTTTTAATACCAATGGCCGTAATGATAACATCTTCCAGTTCAGTAATGTCTTTTATGAGTAAAATTTTGAAGTCTTTTTGAGTTCCCACACTAATCTTTTCTTGATTATAACCAATAAAAGAAATTACTAAAACATCGTTTGGACCACTGACTTGCAAGCTAAAGTTACCATCCATATCAGTAATGGTGCCGTTATTGGTTCCCTCAATAATTACGGTAGTACCAGGCATTGGCTCTCCATTTTCAGCATCTATAACCTTTCCGGTTATGGTTGTTTGCGCAACAGCAACTGAAACAGTCAGGAATAACAACAATAATAGAATCGTATTTTTTCTCATAGACGTTAGTATTTGAAATTCTTAAGTAATACACACTTAAGGCAATCAACACTTAATGTGAATGCAAATTTTTTGGATGAAATTTGATTAATAATAAATACAGGCATATTTCAGTCAGCTAAAATGGCCTTAAGGACTAATTTCTGATTTTTATGTTGCAGGATAGTTAAGAAGGAATCCCCCTTTAATTGAAAAGCATGTCAATTTATCATAACAATGACTCTGAATAATAATTTGGATACAATACCGTGTACCTTAACGGAAAATAATTACGCAAACGTTTTATATAACTGTATTTCTGATATTTAATAAGACCTGTAAGTACATAAATACCCCCATATTGGGAAACTAATACCCTATATTGGAACATTTACCCCTCATATTAGGAATGATGCTTTGGAGAATCTCTAATTCATTGAGATATATTTGTGCATACGATTGCGAAATATGGAAAATACCGAAAAGAGAATAGAACACATGAAATATTATATCCTAGCTGGGATTATTGCATTTTTTGTTCTATTAGTAATTTTAATTGAGACCATTTTTTGAAAATTATTCATTAACAAATAACAGCAATGATAAAAGAGTACTTTCGAAACAAAATTACCAAGATTGGGATAGCATCAATAATTGTATTGTTCTCCTTACATGCATCTGCTCAGATTATTGTATCGGGGACTGCAATATCAGGATCCGATAACTTACCCCTGCCTGGAGTGAATATTGTTATTAAAGGCACCACTTTGGGTACTGTTACCGATTTTGAAGGCAAATTCACAATAACAGCTCCATCAAAGGAGGCTGTATTAGTTTTTTCTATGATGGGTATGCTAACTGAAGAAATTGCAGTTGGTACCCAAACCACCATTAATATTACCATGATTGAAGATTTAATTGGGATCGATGAGGTAGTTGTTGTTGGATATGGTACTATGAAGAAAACAGATGTAACGGGTTCTGTTGGCTCCATTGATTCAAAAAAATTGGTGGAAAGAGGAACTCCATCCCTATTAGAATCGATGCAGGGAGCTGTTCCTGGCGTTAGTATTACTCAGAGTGGAGGGCGAAGTCAGTCATCCGGCTATGATATTCAAATTCGTGGTAAATCATCCATAAATTCAGAGGTTACCCCGCTTTTTGTTGTGGATGGTGTAATTGTTAGTGACATTGATTTTTTGAATCCACAAGATATTCAACGTATTGATATTCTAAAAGATGCCTCATCAACAGCCATTTATGGATCACGTGCCACAGCCGGAGTTGTGATGGTAACAACAAAAAGTGGAAAATCGATTGAGGGCAAAGGTGCCACAAAACCAATAGTAACTTACGATGGATACTACGGTTTAACTAAAAATACACGCATGCCTGATTTTATGGGTGCGCAGGAATTTTATGATTACCGATTCTTGAATTTTATAAGTACAAACGATGCTACCGGGCAGCCCGTTTATCGGATGTCACCCGAGAGTTTTCAGCAAGGATTGTTGTACGATGGATCCAACAATTATGTTATGAAAGAGATGCTAAAAACCGGAGAGTCCTACGACTGGCCCAGCATGATAACCCAAGATGGACATGAACAAAACCATTTTCTCACAGTAAGTGGAAGTTCTGAATCGGTGAACTACTATTTTGGAACCGGATACAGCACAAACATTGGAACTTACAAAGGGGATGCCCAAGATCGCTTTAATTTAAAAGGAAGTATGGATTCAAAAATAAGCGATTATTTTTCGGCCGGAATGAACTTTAATTTTGCCTTAACCCAATCCGATTATGCCAGCGATGATGCAATTGAAGATGCATTTCGCATGAACCCGTTTATGCGCCCGTACAATGAAAATGGCGAATATAATTTAAAGCCCGGAAATTTTGAGGCTATGAGAACAGCCGCCAATCAGTTTACCGACGAGGTGAACCCCTTGCTTTACAACGAAGATGAATTGAAGCAAGATAAAAATTATCGGATGCTGGGTAATGTTTATTTAGAGGCCAAACCGATTGATAATTTATCAATAAAGACCACCTTTTCGCCCAACTACAATCATACACCAACCGGTCAATATAGAGGTGGTGCAACCGGTCAAACTCCTACAGGATATTACACTTCAACAGAAAGTTTTGACTGGACTTGGGACAATATTATTAATTATAATTTGACATCAGGCGATCACTCATTTGGTGCCATGGGACTTTTTAGCATGAATTCCTATAATTATGAAAAATATAACATGGAGGTAATAAACCCAATAGAGGGGACTACTTGGTACAATTTGGGCTCAGGGGAGATGCAGTTATATTCTTCGGAATATGCTGAAAACAGCATGGTTTCCTATGCCATGCGATTGAATTATAATTATAAGGGCAAATACTTGTTCACTGCCACTGCCCGTGCCGATGGTTCATCCCGTTTTGCAAAGGACTATTATTGGGGTACCTTTTCATCGGCCGCCATTGCATGGCGAATTTCAGAAGAAGATTTTATGAGTACTGACTGGTTATCGAACCTGAAACTTCGTTTGAGCTATGGTATAACTGGAAACAACTCAGGTATTGGCAATTATGCAACACATACCACTGGCTCTGGCCCTAATTATTATGCATACGGCAACCAGTTAGCCTATGGATATTACCCAAGTGGTGTAGTAAATAGTGCCTTAACCTGGGAGACTTCGTCGGAAACTAACTTTGGATTCGACTTTGGAGTTTTTGAAGGAAGGGTATCGGGTACCTTAGATATTTACAATAAAGATTCAAAAAGCCTGCTTTATGAAAAATCGCTGCCTTTGGTTTCAGGTGGAGGTGCACTTTACGATAACATAGGTAATGTGCGTAACCGGGGTATTGAGTTATCATTAAATACAATAAATATAAATACTAAAGACCTGAAATGGGAAACCTCTTTTGCTTTTTCGTCTAATAAAAACGAAGTGATTCAAATCAACGGTACCAGCGAATTTATTATTGATAGTGATGATCCAATAACGGCCTCTTTATTCCTGAATGAACCGGTGAATAACATTTATGCCTATGTTTGGGATGGTATTGTTACCGACCAGATGATGACAGTGCCTAATAATGCTGCCTCTGCAAAAGGTGGCTTCACTCCTGGCACCCAGATTACCGAAGCCGAATATTATTATGCTGTTTATGGTTGGAGTGAGGGTATGCCTATAATCGCCGACCTGAATCACGATGGGTCGATTGACTCCGATAATGACAAGAAAGTACATGGAAGTCAAGATCCGCAATGGACGGGAAACATCAGTTCAACACTTACTTATAAAAACTGGGATTTTTCATTCTCCATATATACAAAACAGAACTACCTCGTATATTCATCATTTTATCAAAAATATTATGATTATGCTTACAGGGGATGGAACAAGTTAACTATGGACTACTACCTTCCCGCTGGAACATTGATTGATTGCGATGGCATAACCGCTGATGGTACATATATCAATCCAGTATATCAGGAGCAAACTCATTATGGGGAATTTCCATTCATTAATTCAACAACTCCAAACTACGGCGCAGGTTCCATTTGGCTGGATAAAGGGGTCAGTAACCTGGCAAGTATTGTTGATGCCTCTTACTGGAAAGTTCGAAACATTACGCTCGGTTATACTTTCAACAAAACAATGCTAAGCAATTTTGGAATCCAAAGCCTTCGTGCCTATATAAATATCACCGATCCGTTTGTATTTACAAAATACAAGGGATTTGATCCTGAATGGGCAAGCTCAGAAAGCAAGTACGATGGACCCAGTACCACAACTTATCAATTTGGGATTAATTTGAAATTTTAACCAGAAAAGAAAAGAGCACTATGAAAAAATCAATTAATATATTAATGTTAGGTTGCCTGATAAGTTTTTTTGGACTTACGGGTTGTGAAGATTTTTTGGATGCCGATAATAAATCGGCAGTTACAGCAGACGAACAGTTTTCGACAAAAGAAGGCTTTGAAACATTGGTTAACCAGGCTTACTTTACCTTGCGTGCCGTGTATGACGATCCGACCATATTTTGTTCTGGTACCGATTTATATGTCGGAATACGAGCTGCAGGCGATGCCACACTTGAAGGATACACCCTTACTTCTGATAATGCGACCGTAAAAGATTTATATACTGATCTTTATGCCATTGTTAATGCTGCAAACGCTGTATTGTACTATGCCGATAAGAGTGAAGAATTTGCGGAAAAAGAATTACGTAAGGAAGAAGCCCGCTTTATTCGAGCGTATGCCTATTATGTGCTCTCTCAACAATTTGGCCGCATGCCAATTATTATAAGTTATATAAATACAGCTGAAACATCATACCCAAGAAATACATTAGAAGAAACCTATCAATTTATGATTGGTGAGCTGGTTCAGTTATCGAATAGTGCTTTACTACCTGCAACTGACAAAATGGGTCGGGCAAGCAAGCAGGCTGTTAAAGCATTGTTAGCCAAAGTTTATCTAGCAGCAGGCTGGGATTTGGAAACCACGCTTACCGATGCCACAAGTGGCACCTATTCCATAAACAGCGCCACTTATTTTGGTTTAGCTGCATCCACAGCAATAGAAGTAGCTGATGAAATTCAATTAACGATGCCGTTTGAAGAAAAATGGTCACCAGTTAATGAACAAAACGAAGAGGCTATTTTTGCCATTCAATGGGATCGGACCACATCGCTTGATGTGATTTCCGGAGGTTACTCACACCAAAATGATTTTGGCACATATCTGGGAGCTGCAACATTGGGTATGAAGGTTGTTAATTCTGATTTAAACCTCACATCAAAAACCTATTATCTATTTGAAAAAGGTGACCAACGATACGAAGCCACTTTTATGACAACTGTATATAATTATACCACAAATAATTGGGGGAAACAGGGTTACTGGGCTTACTATAATTCAACGTCTGCTGAACAAGCCAGTTTGGGAATTGCATACCATTTTCCTGCATGGTACACCACCAATCAGGAAATTGCAGATTACCAGGCCGCTAATGCATCTCGTTTTGCAACGAATGGAGCACAGAATATTTCACAGATTATCCGCACTTCAGACCCAGTGCGCTGGATAAAATATAAAACCGATGGCACAGTTGCCTCCGATGAAGCTGAAATTGACTATTTACTGGCATTGGAAAGAGTAGGTACTATTCCACCCATTAAAAAATTTGACGACCCCAATACATCAATTGAAACCACCAGCGGAAATGGAAGTTATCGCGATTTTGTTTTACTAAATATAAGTGATATCTATTTAGTTGCTGCAGAAGCTTATCTATTGGCAGGAAATGAGGGTGAAGCACTCAATTACTTGAATAAAGTGCGCACTAGGGCAGGTGCTACCCAACTTGCATCATTTGCTTCGTATAAACGATTTGATCCGAATCAGGAAGGATTTGTATCAGCCGATCAAAACATTGATGTAATACTCGACGAACGAGCCCGGGAATTACTGGGTGAATACTATGGCTGGATGGATTTACGCCGAACCCGTCAATTGGTAAAATACAACATCAAGTGGAACGTAAACTTTACCCTTTCAAATATGATTGGCGGCGATGGCAACATCAAATGGTTGCGTCCGATTCCGGCTGACGAAATTGGTTTGAATACAGGTATTTCACCATCGGACCAAAATCCTGGTTACACCGCTGAAACAGCCAATTAACAAGTAATTAACTTTAAAAAAAGAAAACAATGAAAAAAGCTAAGTATATAGTAGGTTTATTAATAATCTCACTGGTATTGACTCTGGCATCTTGCGAAGATGAAATAGAAAGGGAAAGCACCCATACGGATGCATCAGCATTGGCTGTAGGAACTTTTACAGGTATAATATCTTTAGATACTACTGCATCATATACCGATGTAACAATTGTAATAACTAAAATAGAATCGGATTCTGTTCAGGCTGTAACAATGAATATTCAGGCACCAAATTTTACTTATAGCGGTGCAGCAGGCATGGACCTTTATGCAAATCTCAATGTTGCAAAAGCAAACGATGGTTTTGAATTTTCCAGTGGATTTTCCTCAACATTGCGCCTGATAGGACAATTAAATAATACCAATTTGTATATGAAACTCCCTATACAGGTAAGGAGTTCCAATAAGGAAGTAAGGTTCCATACCAATGGTAATGACTGGGTGTTTGTTGGTACAAAAAATTAACATGTAAAGCAGAAAATGGAACAGACAGTAAATGCTAACTTCTGTCTGCCTATTTAACTTATATAAAGAGAATAAATATTTCCAATTATTAATTTTAAAAACTAACAATTATGAAAAAATGTTTACTAATGATGACAGTTCTTTTGCTAACTGTTGTAATGTTTGTAAAAGCACAGGAACCAGTAACATGGATGGCAAATACTTATTGTATTGATAATAGTATTGCTGCTGATGCAATTGCGCTAACAGCTATGCAAGAAATCACAGTAGGTGATGTTACTTTTACTGCTGAGGAGAAAGCAGGTGCTGCTTGGTTATATAAAGTGACTGCAAGTCCAACTGAATTTACCTACAACAATGTAACTTACAGTGCCTCATATGTTCAGGGGCAAACTAACCCTCTTAATGGCAGGCTAATGAGAGACGGTGATTATTGCGCCATAGCTAAATTCACATCAACATCAAATGGTACATTGGATGTAACATTCAAATTTGGTTACAATAAACGTTTCTGGGTTGCCGCTGTTCCAAAAACCGCTTTGGAAGACCTTGATTTAAACGATTCTACAGCAGTATCTGCATACGCTTACCAATATGCCGAAGGAGCAACCTACTGGAGTGGATACTTTGATCCTACAACCACACCTCCAAGTTATTATCTTGGTGCCACACCTACAGTAGATCCAGGGGGTACTTATTATACAGGCATAACTCTTGACATTAAGACAGATTATGAATACTATGTGTTTTTCTCTGGCTCAAAATTAATGTTATGTGGGTTAACTTACACTGCTACTCCAGTTATAACAGAATATTCTGTTAGCGGATCAGTTAAAACTTCAGGTGGAACAGCAGTGGAAGGGGTTTTAATTACTTCTTCTGATAGTAAAACTGCAACTACAAATGCAAGCGGTGAATATTCAATTAATGGCGTTACTGAAACCAGCATTACACTTACCCCAACTAAGACCGACTACACATTTGCTCCAGAAACAATTACCCTGACTATGGATAAGGATTATACCGGTCAGGATTTTGTGGCAACTCCCGTTGTAAAAGAATATTCAGTTAGTGGAAAAGTTGCTACTTCAGAAGGTACTGCATTAGCAGGTGTTTTAATAACTTCTTCCGATACTAAAACCGCAACAACCAATGCTAGCGGAGAATATTCAATTGCTAGCATAACCGAAGCCAGTATTACACTTACCCCTTCAAAAACTAACTTTACCTTTAATCCTGCCACAATTACCCTCACAATGGATAAGGATTACACCAATCAGGACTTTATTGCAACTGATATAACTATTGCTATACCCAGACAAGTAAGTGGTACAATAGCTACTTCAGATGGCACTCCTGTAGAAGGAGTTTTAGTAACTTCAAGCGATGGTAAAACAGCTACAACCAATGCTAGCGGATTATATTCTATTACCGATATAACTGCAACCAGTATTACGCTTACCCCATCGAAGACCAACTATACATTTACTCCGGCATCAATTACCCTAACGATGGACAAAGACTATTCAGATCAGAATTTTGTTGCAGCCATAGTAGACGGTATACAAGATAGCCAAATTTCAAGTGCTACCTTAATTTCTACTGAGTATTACAACATTCTAGGGAAAAAATTAGAAAAACCTCAATGGGAAGGTTTGTATATTATTG
>JFJP01040842.1_pt1 | contig 14428 bp, 14 predicted proteins | sample 431651 | NCBI WGS metagenome assembly JFJP01 (sample SAMN02602958, study PRJNA72255) | Microbial mat metagenome, whole genome shotgun sequencing project. | biome: fresh water; feature: sink hole; material: water; isolation source: purple microbial (photo- and chemosynthetic) mats found in... | reverse complement strand
AGAAAAATCTTGACTACTTTTTTTGAAAATTATTACATGTAACAAAAAATGTGGGGGATACATTATGGCAAAATCAATTGCAGAAAGAGTAAAAAAGCGCCTGGCGGCACTTCGCAAGGCAGGATTACGACCAATTCAACTTTGGGTGCCAGACACCAGACGATCTGAGTTTGCCGATGAGTGTCGCCGTCAATCCAAGTTGGCTGCACAAACAGACATAGCAGATACTGAGCTGTTGGATTTCATGGATAATGCTTTGGCAGATGTGAAGGGATGGGTGGAATGAAACGTTGGGATTTTGTGACCGTGGCTATGCAAGTTAATTTTGGCAAGCCAAGACCAGTGCAGATCTTCCAGTTTGATCGGTTTGATGAATATGCAAACGTGACAATTTTGCCTGTGACTAGCATACTTGTCGATGCGCCATTATTTGGAAGTATATTGACTTTGGCAAAGCGTAACGTTGCGCATGACCCTCAAATGAGCCCGCCAGCGACGGGTTCATTTGTAGCGGTCGATGCGGTTGTTGGCTTCTCTTGTCTCTTGTCTTGATTGGTGCATTCTTTCGCCGACACGTTCGGGCAGAGGTCCAACACGTTGCCGAACTTGCGATATCGTCGAAGGACGTCGTCCACCTGCGAGACGCGTTCCTCCAATGTGCCCCTAACTCTGAAGAAGGAAATCCTTCTTTCGGCTAGGTCGCCGACGATCTGGTCTTGGAACCATCGCCTCTTCTTATCCCCACTGCGGTCCCATGTGTCGGCATAGGGAATATCCGTGTCGCAGAGGAAGAACAAGTCGTACTGTTTCTCCGCTTCCATTGCCAGTCGGGTCAGAACCGGACCGGCACTCCCATGGTAGTCCTTCGCAAAGACATATGTTGTAATCGGGTTAGTGTCGCAAAAAAGGTACTTGCGGGACCGGAGTGTCAACGCATCTTCTCTCTTGTTGTGCTCTGGCGCGATCTCCTCAAACTGATCCAGAGTGATTCGCCGGTCAACATGGTGTTCAAGCCAAAACTCTGCACCGTATTCCGGCATCCATTCAGTATCGTGTCGTTTGGCCATAGTTCGGGCGAGTGTAGATTTGCCTGTCGAGGGTGCGCCCATGAAGCAGACCTTTGTGATCAAGTCCGCGTACACCACAGGGGCGAGGTATTCTCGTCCCGCGAAGTAGTCCTCGCGGAGCGCCGACCCGCTGATTGGCACGGCATTGCGTGCCTCATCGATCCTGCGGTCAACCGCACCAAGAGCCCGACTGACGTGATCTCCATAGAATTCGCTGGAATAGAAATGTGTAATGTGCAGCCCGTTAAGCTTCTTGAGAATGTACTCTTCCTGCTCGCGACAAATCTCCGGGGTGTCACCGTAGCCGTCTGGACCGTCCCATGCCTCAATTATCCGAACCGTTGGGTACAACTCTCGTATCCAGCCCGCGCGAATCTGGAGATGCACGTCTATCACGTCTGTGGCGTAAACCATGATGACGAGTTCGTCCACTTCGGCCAAGGCGGTCTCTACAAGCATCTGGTGCCCGCGGTGGAAAGGAGCGAACTTGCCCAGCGTCAAACCACGTCGCATGTCCCCATCTCAGCGTTCGCGCACGGGTTCGCTACCCGCAGTCCTTTTGTGCCCACATGCCACCGCCAATATCCAAAAAGGGAATTCAAGAGAAAGAGCGACCACATCAGGATCATCAAGTCTGCAGCTGCGCCTCCCGCTCTGAACCGCAGAAACCACATGACGATAGTCACAATATTGAGCAGGATATACAGCAACCACTGCTCTTTGTACCGCCACATCATCAGAAATGTAGCCACCATGGATAGCACGTTAGTGGTGGCGTCAACTAAGGGCGTATTTTGGCGAGAATTCAGCCCCAGAAGGAGCCCAAGCCCGACTGTGCACGCAATGCAGATGGCTGCCGCCGCGAACCATTGCGTCCACCCAAGTTGCCTCATCTCCACCGTCTTGTCCTGCCTCGTGTGACGAGACCACATCACATAACCGACGACGCCCGTTGGGACGAAAAACAGGAGGTTGAGATAGACCTCTCCAAAGAGCCCGTTACTGTACGCCAAGATCGAGTAGGAGAGGCTGTTGTAGAGGCCGATAAGGTAGCCTTCGCGGCGACCAATCGCGATCAGACCAACGCACAGGATGCCGGAAAGGGAGACCGTGGCGTCGAAGATGCTCGTTGCCAGATAAGAGCTCAAGGCCCCCCCAGCAACCACGAGGAAAGTCAACCATGCGCGGTCGAGTTTGCCACTTTGCGATCGTTTGGATGTCATGGATTATCTTTTGTCATGGCCAACGTAAAAGTCACCGCACTACGCGGTTTTATCGCTCCAGTCCGTGTTGAATGATGGGTTAGGTTGCGCAATTTTTAGGACAGAAACATGCAAGCCAAGAGGAATTAGCAGCTTTAAGAGTGTTTCTTTTTGGCTAGCATGAAGTTTGTCAGATGTTTTGATTTCAATGAGTCGAAGGGAGTTGCCAGAGGCAATAGATAAATCAGGCCACCCGGCTCTAAATGTGTATGGATCGATCAGAAATGCCTCGGCAATGGTGGCCCAACCAGCAGCACCGATGCTTTGCCAAATTGCTAGCAAGCCATCGATAGACATTTCAGGGTACAGTGTTGAATACAGAGATTTGCTACGTATTTCTGAAAAATGTCTGCGTATCTCCTCCGTTGTGGCACCACGAATTTCGTCTACGATCCGGCCAGAATAGGATTGCAATATTGTGCATTGGGCTTCGAAGTACCGCAGACATGCATCCGAGCGGTCGTTGAATGTGTTGGCTTCGGAAAGGAAATTGAGCGAGGCGCACTTCATCAACATCAATGGAGCCGAACCTTCGCAGAAATTACCTTTGAACCCCTGAGATTCAAAATGAGCGAAGGCGGCTGGCTCTGGTTTCGGGAAAGCTTGGTCAGAGAAAATCCAAACTTTGCCGTTTTTTGGAAGATGAAGAATGTCAAGGCTGATGCCAAGCTCATCACATTGCGACTTTAGTGGAAGAGCGAGAAATCGATCTTTGATATTTTTGGTGGTGGTGGCTGGCATAGCAACCTAACGTAAAAGTCACTGACGCTGCGCGGCTTTATCGCGCAGCGTCAGTGTGGACTGCCGGGTTAGTCCGCTCATCTGTTCGGACCAGAAGATTCTTCATTTCCAGACAGGGCGAGCAGGTTGAGGAGCGAGCAACCACCGTTAGCGACGAAGGATGGCAAAAGAGCACCGTCTTGTTGCTGTGCCTGCCGGTAGATGCTGTTACAGAACTCTAAGAACGATTGCTGCTTCCCCTCAGTCTCAACACCGATGTGCCTTAGAACGTCGAACTTGGTAAGGAAGACGGGCTGGCCAGTCTCGCTGTTTGTAAGGAAGCTGCCTAAAAGAGCCTGATGAATAGCGATACGACACCAAGCGTCGCCAACAGTTTCCTGAGTTAGCGCCGTTATTCCGATCAGAGGCATGTAGTTTAGTAGTGCTGCGCTAGCCTCGTTCAGATCGAACAGTCCATCGCCAACGTCAACGTACAACTCGTTCCAGTCAGCAACGCCGTGGGCTGTCCATTTCGGAATGACTATTGGCATAGTGCGCTCCAATAAGGGCCTAACAAGTAACAGCTCTGCATGTCATCCCGACTCTCATGAAGTGCGGGATGATTTCCTCTACCGACAAACTCAAGCTCTTTACTTTGGCAGCCTGTGAAATTTTGGTAATGTGCCAATATTTCGTTAAATGATCTTGAAAATTTTGCCATGCTCTGATTAATAAAATGTTATTTGACTGAACTGAACCCCGTGTTCTAAGGAAGTTGTTTTTAACACCTATAGGAAGTTGTTTTTAACACCTATGGTGTATGTGTATAACACTCTGATACTGCAAAGCAAACTTTTTGTGTGACATGCAGGTTCCGTGGCAAGGACCAATGGAATCCATTGCCGGATGGAGAGGAGGGAATGAAAAAAGAATTAAATATCATTATTTTGCGTGCTATTGAAAAAGGATGAAATAATATAATTGGAGCAATAACGGGTGACATCGTTGGTTCAGTGTACGAAGGGGATAGTAGATCTTTTTTATCGAAAAGCGGTCAAGCGGATGTGCTTTTTTTCAGCAGCATTTTGGCTTCATTCTGAAAATGTACATCGTTTGATTCGTTCAAAATGCGACGAAACATCTTTTGTGCCATTGTGGGATTCTCCAACATTTCGTAGGTTTTCCCCAATATCATCATGGACTTTGTATATAAATGGCCGTCATGCTCTATTAAACGTTCAAGGCAACAAGCAGCTTCCTTTGGATTGTAATGTTGGTAATGATAAACACCCAACTTAAACAAAGTTGCTTCGGGAAGAGTTTGCACATAATCTGGGTAATGTTCTGTAAATAGAGCAACGGCTTTAGAAAAATCAGAATTCATGTATATTTTCATCAATCGCGAATAATACTCACCAGCTTTTTCTTTCTGCCACCGACTTGCGTGAAACATATCGAGAAGAGCTTGCTCATCATCTGGGTTTTGCCCCAATATTTCCTTGTTAATTTCTGATAATTCTGGCCTGCCAAGAGAGTTTTCCCTGAGACGCTTGGCCTTGTTTATAAGTGCCTCTGTTGTAGCCTCGACATGAAGCTTCAAGGCGTATCCGAGAAAAATTCCGCCAAGGTAGCCTCCCACATGGGCCCAATATGCTACTCCTAAATTTTTGTGAAGTTGTGCCTTTGCGCCAATAAGATCAAAAGTAAAAAAATATGTGCCTATTAACATCACCCCGGATATGGTGATGGGCATACCAATCCATCCCAAAAAAGGAAAAGAGACGGTAAGCCTGGCAAAATAACAACGAACTACAAAAAATCCCATTAGGCCAGCTATAGCCCCTGATGCGCCAAGGCTATGATAATCTGTGAAAGCACTCTTGCCTAATGTCGCTATTTTTACCGCAAGAAGGAGTAGTGTGAGCCCATTCGAGGTTATAATAAAGAAAAAATATGCAGCAAGAAACCGTTTCCACCCCAGTCTAATTTCAAGAACGCTGCCAAAAAGTACAAGGAAAATCATATTGCCAGTCAAATGCTCAAAATCGATGTGAAGAAATGCAGATATTACAAAAGACAGAATAGTCTGAATCCAAGAACTTTCTCCATGGGGAAAAAAGGTATATTGATTCACTAGAGATTCTGGCCATGAGAAAAAAAATAAACAGTTCATCACAGCCAGACAGATTGTTACAATGGGCGTACCTGAAGTATTTAAGTCGGTTTTGTAAATGCAACCGGCTGGTACAAATGTGAGTTGTCGCAAAAGGCTGGGGAGTATTGGTTTATCGTGAAGATGAAAATCAGCGATGGTTTTGATGATAATAAGTGTTGGCATTCCCAAAATAAGAAAGGAAATGATTTCATCGGCGTAAAAGTAGAATTTGGGCTTAACCAACCCAATAATTACCGGAAGAATAAGTGCCCAGAACAATGGAAGAGTGTAAAATTGCCTGAGAGCTTTGATGCGGTGTGTTTCCATTCTTCTCAGTCTTTTACGATGCAAAAATGTACCTTGAATGGTTCGGCTAATCGGCTCGTTGTGCGAGTAAGGCATTAATGTCTACGGCAGAATCTATATCAAGCGGAAAAGGTACGGTGTCAAGATACAAATCTGTGTCCATCTCAAAAGATGGCAAGGACTTTGAAAACTTTCTCCATGCAGGATAAATCAAACCCAATCTTCCTGGGGCATTGGTAAAGTATTTTTTCCCATAGGAAAACATCTGGTACATATCAGCTTGGTTAATTCCTGCCTTTAAATCGTTACTTCCGTTGTTGTAGCGGGTGTCAGCATCAATCAGTTTCCACTTGGTATCAAGAACAAGTTTTGGCTGATCGTTTTTGTAAACAACGATATCAGGCTTGAGCATGAAGGCCTTTGGATTAATTGAAATAAACCTGTCAGCTACTTGGGTTTTTAGTGAATATCCTGCTGGGAGATGTTGCGCCAGAATTCTGGCAACATATTTTTCAAACAGTACTTCCATGGGAAACAGGAAGGAAATTCCAGTATGTTCGTCAAGCAAAGTGAATGGGCATTGTTGATTCAGGATAAGCCGTAACCATGGAAGTAAAGACTGATAATAAATCATATCCCTACTGGATCGCCACTGAGAAAAATCAGCTTTAACGTGGAATGAAACCGGTACTTCATCAAAGGCAAATCGTAACTCGCGACAGAGCCGTTGATTTGCATCCGACCGGCTCGATTTTGCTATGCGTTCTAAGGCTGCATGAATCAAACGGTTTTCGGCCCGATTGTCTGAAAACACATCGTATTCAATACAGAAGAAGGGCTGCTTGCTGATAGGTTGCCTTAGCTGTCGCTCCAATTGCAAATGACCTTTCAAGAAATACTCTTCTGCTGCAATTCGGGTGTAATCCTTCCGAATCCCGCGACGAACAACCTGGGTAAGATGTTGCAGAAAGCGGGTAATCAACACTTCGATAAGGGGCTGGCGATCCAGTGCCAAATCGGCATCGGTAGTCTCAATGAAAGGCAGGAGATCAACAGCCTGCAACATTCGCCATAAGAGCTTTCGTGTTTGGCTTGTGTCCTGCCCCTCTTCACTGGTTTTTGGAAGAATTTCGATTTGTGTGCCGTCTGGGGTTGTGATAACCCCGATAAAGCTGGTTACTTGAAGGGCTTTTTGTCCATTGTAGGTTGCTGTACGGATAAAAGCATGACGATCATCATGAGACCAGGCGAGTTGCTCCAGGAAAGCCCAAGCCTGGGGATGGCTGATACCACATACCAATAATGATTTGTCCGCTCGCTCACCTTTCAATATAAAACCATATTCGCGCAAACAGAGATAGGGCATTATCAGGATGCCTCGTAAATCCTGTTGTATGTTAACTTTTCATGAAGCAGATGAATATTGCGTTGGTACCGTTTGCCAATAGGGGAAAACCCAAGGTTGTTAAATTGTTTCTCCGTATAAATGCTAGATTTTCCTAACACCTGTGAAATTTTGTCCCAATCCTCAAAGAAATATTCTTCCAACAAAGGGAGGATGTTCCTTCGGAAGACCAGGTACAAGTCCTGAATAGTCTTTACATTTATAAAAAAAGCATGGCCGATAGTGTGCTCACGATCATACACAGCTTCAATTCGCTGATTCATAGTCGTGAGTAACTGAAAAAGGTTGACACCTTCCATATCTGTCGGCAATTTCTCTGGTTGTGGCATGAATTCAACAAAATCAAAACGACGACGTAATGCTGTATCCATAAGGGCCAAGGATCTGTCAGCTGTATTCATCGTGCCAATCAGATAAAGATTATTTGGAACTGTGAATTTTTCTCTGGAATAAGGCAGGATCACCTCCACGGTTTCACTATTGCCAGCCCGTTTGGTTGGCTCAATCAGAGTAATCAGTTCGCCAAAGATGCGGGAGATATTGCCTCTGTTGATTTCATCAATAATGAGGACATAAGGCTTGCTGGGATCACTCGCAGCTCTCGTGGCAATTTGTTTAAAAATGCCAGAGACCACCTTGTAAGTGATCTTGCCATTTTCTGTAACAGCTCGCAGCCCCTCAACAAAATCTTCGTAGTTAAAACTTTGGTGAAAGGTGACGAATCTGACTCGGCCTTCTGACCTGAATTGATCAAAACGAGTCTTTTGCTCAGTAAAGTTACCTGCTGGGTTTGTTGTTTTATCTAGAATAGTTAAAGATTCTTCTACCGTACTATAGGTTTTTCCGGTTCCGGGAGGGCCGAAAAGGATCCGATTGAGAGAGTTGGAAGCCTGAACTATTTGTGTGGGTGAAATAATAATTGGTGGAATGGGTTCTGGTGGCACCAGTGCGGGAAATTCACGGAGGAAAGCAAGATATTTACCAAGTGCGGCTCTTGGGCGATTTTTTCTTGTAGTAACAACAAGTCCTTCTTGCATGTCTTCAGAAAATGTTTTTAACAAATCACCTTCTTGATAACACCGATTGTAAAACCCTTGTATGGTTTGCACATCAACAATTTCAAACAAGGACTGAACAGCGAACTCTTCTATATTTTGTCCCCTTAAGAAAGTAGGTATGCGTGTTCGTAAATCTTCAATGCAATCATTTATATAGTCAGGATTGCCTCCTTGTGTTGTCCGCCATGCTGTAAACTGATGTTCTACAGGCATAATCACTCCTTTTCGTATCTCATTTAAGCAAAAGCTATACCTTGTTCCAGGAAATCGATTTTTTAGCCCACGATATCGTACAATCAAAAGATTCCAGAATTTGTGTTCCAATGACTGCGGATGCACCTGACATAGACATGGCCAAGCCAAGCATCATCTGTAAAGAATCAGGAAGAACTCCATACTCAAGATTCAAAGGGGTATCGTTAATGATCGTGGGAACGGTGTAAACTGGAACTGTAAATTGTCCAACTCCAGGATAAAAATCATCGCGCTCGCCCGAAGGTGTTTGTTCTGCTACAAGAATTGGGTTTATGTAGGAAAGATGCGCACCAGTATCAAAAAGTGCTTTGGTTTTGTTGCCTTGCAGTAATATCTGGAAAACGGGAATACCCATAAGGTCGGTCAAAGTTCCTGAAAGTTGGCCTTCAGAAAGATCGTCCCCAATGTCGAGTGACTTGTCGCGCCATCGTATTCGCAGGTCTTGCCGTGCAAGAATGTCACAGCCAATGAGGGCATCGAAGTGGATATTGGCTAATCTGGATACATCTTCAAGTGAGACTCCCATAATATTTGCAGGCAGAACAAGTTTCTCTCCCAAAAATTCCAGAGGTCCAGATGCCATACTGGCAGGTGAGCCAGTATCTATCAAGGCGATTTTATCACCTAGTGGAATGAGGATATGGCCACGCTCGTTTCGTAGTTGAAGTGTGTGCATTTTCCTATTATTGCAATGGAATTAAGACGTTAAGTACTGTTATTGATTTATTAACTCCAGTGTCTCTACCGATTCCTCCTGAAGCCTTTGTTCAAGTGCCAATGCCTCAGGACTGATGAGATGGCCATTTTGGTTATCCCAATGCAGTAGTGACAAATCCTCTAACCTGCGTACTCGTGACAGAGCAACATACCCGAGACCTCTGGCAAATGCGTTATTCAAACTAATATTGGCTTTGTCCAGGGTCATCCCCTGGCTTTTATAGACAGTAATAGCCCAAGCCAGCGTGAGTGGTACTTGTTCGATTGTGGCCAGTCGGTTACCTTGACCATCTTCTTGATAAAAATCAGTAGGGTTAATTCCATCCAATGTTACCCTATCATTTATTCGCACATTGGGCCATCCTGCCCCATTAAAACCAACTACCTTACCAAAAGTTCCATTAGAAACACCTCTATGGGTATCATTCTTGGTAAACATGACTACCGCACCAACTTTCAACTGAAGATCTTCTGGCACTTTGTTTTTGATTTGCTGTTTCAAGTCAGCCAAATAGTGTGTCTCGCCCTGAGCGGCTGGCCCGAGCTGAGTTGTCCAATGATAATGGCGAGCTGGATGTGGTAATTGTTGTAATTTTTCCTGATTGATACCATTGGCAACAGCATTTGTATCACAAAGAGTTGGTATCGACTCTCCATCCAACGGCTGTCGAAGACGTCCCATCAGTAGTTCTCGATGGTTTGCTTGAAAGGCTTGTGTCCGGATAGCATTTAAGATGGGAAGAAGGGGGTCATTAGGATTTTCGACTCTGTAAGCTTCTTCCAAATAACAGCTTTTGAAGTTTCCATTACGGTAAGCCGCTGATCCTGTAACAAAACCACCATAGCGATTATTTACATTATTGATTGGAGGCAACTGAAAGAAATCACCACACAATATGACTTGCAAACCGCCAAAATGGTAATTGTTCCCTCTGATCTCTCGGACGATCTGCTCCACCATATCAAGCTGAAAATCTTTCAGCATACTGATCTCATCAATAATCAAGATATGGGCTTGTTGGATAGCTTGACGGTATCGAGGATACATGTGTTCCACAATGTGTGGCATGTATTCTTCATGAATGCCAATGCCACTCCAATTGTGAATGGTTGATCCAGTGATATTTGTTGCGGCCAAACCGGTAGTGGCTGTCACGGCTACACTTTTACCCTGTTGGCGTGCACACCGAGTAAACTCCTCAAGTAAATAAGTTTTTCCACTGCCAGCAGCCCCTGTGAGTATCACACTGTGCCCCTGCTGCAAAACTTGGAACGCCTCTGCTTGAAACATATCTTTTCCTTTGTTTCGGCGAATAAATCCAGCAATGCTGGTGGCCAGATTTCGTTTCATGCCATAACCTTTCAAAATTCCTTTCCATTGTTATCTACTTGTAAAGATAAATAGAAAAAATGAGAGGCATGGCAACAATCACCCGTTCTGAACATTTAATTAATTTAAGTAATTCTTGCTGCCCCCTAAGCTCCTTCAAGATGCTCAAGCCCAAGTTGTTGATCACACTCAACAATACTTAGGCCATCATTATTTTTACCATGAATAACAGCACCTCTTTTCATAAGTGCCGATATTGCAGTAGTATCATGTCGCCTCAATGCATCAAGCAAATCGAAGAATACTTTTCTTTTTTTTACATATTTGTCAAATCGTTGCTTGTTTAAATCTTCCTTTCGAGAGAGTTTAATATGTATTTTGTTAAATTGTGATCGAAGTTTTCTGTACTCCTTAAACCATTTGTAAAATCGCTGTCTGCCTGAGTTCTCCTTGCAGGAGAGGTTGGTGGGTAAAGATAATGTTTGGTTAAACTGTAACCGAAGTTTTTTGTATTGTTTAAGACAAATCTTTTGCATGCGCTGCCGCTCTATTTCATGACGCTTCCTTTTTTCTTCTTCTAGCGTCTTCATTTTCTCTTCCTGTTTCTTCTTTTCCTCAAGATCGAGCCTATCCAATTCCTTCTGTTCATCCGTTCTTTTATCAAGTTCGTAAATACGAGCGAAACGGTAACCTGGGATTATCTCCAGCCATAAATCACGAAATTCTTGACTGTTTGTATCTATACGGAAATGCTCATAATATGAATCTGGAAATCTGCTAATCCTGCGATAACCTGCTGTTGTTGGGGGAAATCTATTTCGCGAATTGTAATGTTCTCTTGAAAAAGAGTCATCTTCTTTAAATTTCCGAAACATATAATTGTCACTTTTCTGATACTGATGCAATAACACGCGAAAATCGACATCAGTCTTGAAATATCCACACCCAAAGTTGACACGATCGCTTACTATTCTCTTTAATTGCAGCTCTTTATGAACTTGGTAGATAAAATCCATCTTAATACTACTTCCACCTAGAGACCCACCGCCGTCGTTAATGTGAATAAGTGTGTGGACATGAAGCTGATTGGCCAAAAGAAAATCAACAAGTAGGTTCAAGTTTTCATATTGAAAATATATCAACGGAATCTTTCTGGTTATTTTCTTACCAAAATGGTCAGAACTGAACTCCATTACTATTAAATACACGCAAGGGACTGAGCTAAAATCTACAACTTCAGTTGATGGGTTCTCAAAACATTTTTTTAAGGTCAATTTTTTACATGAAGAGACTTTCAATTCTCCTTTTGAATTAGCAGCAAGACAATCTCCCTCGTCAAATGGTAGACTATCGACAGCTTTTCCTGTCAGTCTCTCTTGTATCCCTATAATATCAGAAAATATATATGTCAGTTGCGGATAACGGGAAGGTTCAAGGATTCTAGAACATTCTAATTCTACTATATGGTAGAAGTCATAAAAAGCACTCGGATACCAGCAGAGATGTTTAGTCCACTCCAAGTCCTTCATTTCGTTAGTGTCAGCGTTTTGAAAAAACTGATACAACATTGTCATGATCGTTAAACCTCAAACAATCCAAAATTTATCCCCACTGTGATCCTGACCGGAGATGTTAATATGATTTCCTGTCAGTCATTCATACAATATCGTTCCATGAACTTCCTTGTAATCTTGCCGAGTCGCTCATCAGAGTCACATAAACTTCCTGCTGTATCGCTTCTGGTAACACTCCATAGAATGCTTGAGCTATCCATCTAGTTAGTACACGCCAACGTATCCGTATCTCCTCCCAGTGAGACCTGATCTTTAGAAACACTTAACACCGGGGGTCAGGGAGGCTGTGTCAAAGGGGAAGATGTAGATTTAAACAATTCTGTGGATAGAGACTGTATTTCATTAAGTTGCCGGCAAATCTCGCTATATTTATCATCCGCCACATCGAAATCTGCTATGATACGTTCAACTCTACCGAGTGTCGGGGAAAGATCTTGCGACAAGTGCAACGTAATACAATTCCGGCTAATAAAAATATGGTCTCTATCAATAGTAAAACTCACATCGTATTCAGGTGTTTTTACAGAGGCACTCACTGTCGCTTTTCCCCATGAAGGGCCTTTAAGAACAACAGCATAAGCGGGGTTAAATTGTTTGTCTGCAAAGTGCAAGTAGTAGGCGTCATCCGAAGGTGTGCTGTTTGCATAAAAATGAATTTCTTTCATTACATCTTCTTTTATTACATTATGTTGAAGTGGATGGATATAGGGTTACAGATCCCCCCTGCTATAGTGCCGGTTTATCTTAGACGATGCGTCACATGATGAGTAGATAGTTTTAATACAGTCCATATAGTACCAAAAGTTCTTGGCTGATTGATTGGAGATATTTTGATTTTGATAAAGACAAGGTAGGCTAATAGTGAACATTCACCCTTATGCTCATTCAAATTTACTGAATTGACTGGTAGCTCAAGCTATTTATTCGAGCCATAAAAGCTTGTAATCTCAAACCAATAGTCAGTGACATAGCGAATAGTCAGAGAATCTTTTTTTTTCATGTGTACATCAATATCAAATTCAGGACTATTATTCCTATTGATGCCCTTCCATTCAGTTTTGAGTTCTTCCCAGTCTTTATCGGGAATTGCAGTGACTTCGAATGTGAGCACATCGTATTGCCTATCATTACGATTGATCACCTTTTGTTTAAGTAAATTCCACTTAATCCCAGAATAACGTTCATTCTTTGGTTGGAAAATAATAAGTTCTTCATAAATTCTTTTTTCAACAAAAACATATTCATACCCAACTCCATCGAAAGGCATTTCTGGAATAACTGAATCGGATTTATCGATAATAACAGCGTCATCGAGCGTGTAGCCCCATCCACCTTTTATTGGCATTTCCACTAACGATTTGAAATCGGATAATAAAATTTCCTTTGGGGATTCTTCTGAGCTAATATGTGGCGGTTGAATATCGATTGGCATCACTCCTCCTTCTCTGCTTAATGTATAGTTACGATTGGCTTCTGGGAAATATGGTAAAAATTTACAAGTCGATTGATTCATATTTATTTTTTTTAAGAATAAATATGAAATGTATAAAAAAGTGATTGCACATAGGGAAATCTACTGCATGAGGAGCAAATTAATATTAACGATTGACCTCAGATGCGGTTGTTCCATTGTTCCGTCAACAATTACATAGTCCAATCAAGATGTCATTTAGAGTACTTGCTGTATTAAGACGAACCCGTGAGTGATCACCGACTTAAAACCTAAACGGAATTGCCACATACTATGCGTGGCTGTTTTTGTGAGCATTTGCTCCAAAACAGCTAACAACAAGATGCTGTTGACAACAAGGAAAATGATAGGGGAATTTTTGCAATATTAGGAGGAGAAAAGTGTGGCCTTTCACTGTAAAGAAAAAAGGAATCCGTTCTGTCGACGAAAATAACCTGCCAAGCATAGGGCAACTTATTTGTCGTAAACATATTCAGAGACTTAATGAAAATGATGCGGAGCTTCGTGTATGGTTGCCGGAGGTTTGCAAGCAAGCCTTTGATGAAACTGTAGAAAACAATTTCACCAAAGGTTCAACATATCTACGCGAGTTTTTTATTGTGTATCTTTATGGTGAACATGAATTATTGCAAATGCAAAAGAATAACACGGGAATATATTATACTCCTCCGCTAGAGATTCCTTCTGAATTTGATGACATTCTGTTTTCTATAAAGGCAGCAGTGCCAGAAGTGCTCTCTGGCCTTGGGAAAAATCTTGTAGCAATCAAATTATTTCTTCCTAAAACAATTAAGGATGATCTGCAACTAATTGCAAATAAGGTCAATATTCCCTTGTCGGCTTTTGTCAGAGAGGTACTCATTTCTCACCTTCTTGGGCATACTTTATGGCACGAACGATTGAAATCTTGGTCCCCTGAAGAAGAACAAATCGGCAATAGTTGGGAAGAAGGACTCGTTACAACGAAACATGTTTTTGCAAATACCATGCTAAATTCGAAGCCTGAAGCAGAATGTGGTAAGCGCAAATTAAACCCCACTTACCGTATGCCCCAGAGCCAAATCTGCTTGGCCGAGATTGTATGGCAGCAGTCTCTTATAATCGTCCT
>JFJP01044263.1_pt1 | contig 14430 bp, 20 predicted proteins | sample 431651 | NCBI WGS metagenome assembly JFJP01 (sample SAMN02602958, study PRJNA72255) | Microbial mat metagenome, whole genome shotgun sequencing project. | biome: fresh water; feature: sink hole; material: water; isolation source: purple microbial (photo- and chemosynthetic) mats found in... | reverse complement strand
CTTCTCTCCAGTCTGTCCAATTACCGTGTTCATCTTCTTCTGGGCCTTGATCACAATCACAGTCGGAATCACAATCATCATCATCATCATCAAAGTCATCTGCTGGTTCTAAATGGATCTGTTCTGCTTTGCGTTTAGCCTCAGCGTCTTGCTGGAGTAGTTTGTTTAGGTAGTCTAGTAGGTCTAGTTGTTCTTTTCTCATAGTTACCAAAGTCTTTGTGGAGGGTTATAGCCTTCATGTCTTGGCCACTGCGATAACCACTAGTAGAGTGCCAAGCATCTTTGCCAGCTAATGTACGGAATGTCTCTACGACACAGGATGGGTACTCTTTAGTAGAGAGGTGATGTACGTGCCCAGTGTACCAAAAACGGTACTTAGTAGATGACCAAATGTCTTCACAGTCAACAGACATTACCTCACCTAGTTTATCAGCCTTAATGGTATGCCCATGTGTTACTCCAATTAGGTTCTTACCAAATTGGAAATACATGAATGGATTCGGTGTATCGTGAACTACTACTCTTGGTTCGTTACGATAATAAGCTTTAACGAAAGCAGTGGCCATGATAGAAGAGTGTTCATCATGGTTGCCAATAGCAGATCTCCAGCGTACTAGTTCATGTTTTGTAAGAGCTAGATCTATGAGCTCTGTTATAAGGCGTAGGCCAACTTCTAAGACTTTGTGGTATCGTCCATCAACGTCTAGTTTATTGTTAGACTTTGATGTGGTGTTTGATTGGTTATCAGAGTGGAACCAATCCCCTACATCGATGATGAAGCATTCATGTGTTGGTGTTGACTGCTCACAAAGTATAGTCATACCACCGCGTAGATCCGCTTCAGCGATCTTTAGGTCGTTATCATTACCAGTTTCAGCTTTGTGTGCAAGCATACCAATGTGGGCGTCACCAATAGTGTAGATGGTGATCTTGTCTTGGTTTGTTGTGGCTGGGCTGACAAATGATAATGGTTGTCTGACGTTGGTTAAGAGTGATTCAACAGCATCTTTGAATGCTGTCAGTTGGTTAGACTTTTCTACATCGGATTTAACCCATACTCCACCATCTTCTAGCTTATGGTAGCGTGACATTCCTGTCAGGACTGTTCCGTGTTCTACGGATACTCCTGCTTCTAAAGGAAGTGCTCCAATAGATTTTAGACGTGCAATCTTACGAGCTGTACTCGATTTACTCGATTGAGTATAGCCGTAGTTAGTGACTAGGTGTTGATGAAACTCTGCTATGTTTCCTTTGAAATGTGCTTTGTAAGCTTCAACAAAGTCTTTAGTGCTTGCTTTCATGAAGCTCCTTTTGTGTTTCAAAGTAGTGTAAGAATGATGCATTACAGAGTAGATGGCTCATGTGATGAAGTCCTGACTCAGGATCGTGAGACTCACCTGAACGGTATGCTTCTAAGTGTCTAATTAGAGCGTCTAGGTAGCGTTCTTCAGCGTTCTCTACAGTTTGCCAAGAGTTTGGTGCATACTTCTTTGCTCCAAATGTTAGTACTTCTGCTATAGCTTTAGTAGCTGATGGCGGTATCAGTGAGTAGCGAAGTTTACCATCGTCGTATTTGAGTCCTCTTGGTTCAGTGACTAAGCATGGATCTGATGGTACTATACAAGGATCTGTAGAGTAGTGCTCTCCAAGTGGTTTACCACAATTTTCACATAGTGTACTGCCGTCGAATACGTCTGGATCTTCTACAAAGTATGTAGAGTACTCATATTTTTTCTGTTTAGACATATGTCTCCTTTTGTATAGATAATCTAGTAAATGTAGATTATCTATGTTAAAATAGCTTGTATTTTCCTAGTATAGAAGAGAGCTGATAAGCTCTCAACTGTTCTAGGAAGCTACATGAATCATTTACTGGTTTCATACAGCATCTGACGGAGTAGATAGCCCTCAAGGGCCCAGATCTTCTCTCTAGCGTTGGTGTAGGCAATCTGCTCTCCAATGGCTTGATCGAAGTTCTCAGGGGAAGCACAAGCTGACTCTCCAGTTACTGTGTAACCATTGGTAAGCTGCATGCAGCATACTGTGAGTTGAGTACCAGGGAAGATGTAGTACTGCACTGACTTGATTGTTTGATCAATGTGACTAGGTGTTAACCTAGGTGCATTTAGGTTCTTGAGGTTGATTAGGGACTCTATAGTCCCCTCAGTTGCTTCTGCCATTAGTGTCCTTTAAAAGTTTAGCTCACACTGTCCACCGCTACAGGCTTGAGCACCCATAGTGTTAATGTCTGTGTATTTTTTAGCTGTTAGGGATTGAGTAAAATCAACCTCACGAGCACCTTTCTGGATTCTCCACCACTTGTGTAAGTTGTAGATATCTTTAAGACAGAATGTGCACTCTTCTGCTGATGAGAAGTTAGTGGCAAACTTGTTAAAGCGTCTGACCCAGTCTCTTTTTAGTAGATCTTTACTACCGTCGGTTAAGTCTTCACCATAGCCAAGGGCTGTGTTACAAGCTAGCCAAAGGTTGTTGTTGAATGCATCAAGTCCTGCTTCTATGAGGGCTGATGTGAAGAGTGACACTTGACCGTATTTAGCTACGATCTGATCGTAGGTGAATACCTCAGTGAATGGTGCTTGCACATAAGCTTTGTCACCGGATGCAGCCATGAAGCTGATACCACAGAAAGACTCTTTGTTATCGAAGACGTAGTCGAAGACTTCATCCCAGTTGTCTACTGTGATGGTGTTGGAGACGTTATGACGTAACCATGGTTGTGTACAGAGCTCATGGTTAGTACCATGTTCTACCCATACGTTCTGAGCTAGTTTGACGTACTCTAGTTGTTTGATGCCTAGTAGGTCTCGTTTATAGATAGATGTTGGTTTTGAGATAACAGGGAACCCTACAACTATGTCTGTAGCTGGTGTGTACGCTGAAGGCTCTACCATCTCTGGTAGTTCTTTCATGAAGAATTGAGCTACTTCTGTCTCTTTGTTAAACTGAGCGTGCCTGATGTACAATGGTGAGTGTTCACCATGAATACCTGAGGCACAGCCTAGAAGGACTGAAGCGTTGCCTGCTTATATTCATTTACTATCGTTACTAGTAAATCGCTTCTTTAGTCTATAGTAATGTGTAGTAGATATGTTGTATACTTTCTTAGCCTCCCGATGAGACAATTTAAGAATCTCTGCAGCATCTTTTGTAAATGTCTCCTGAGTTTCCCAGTAATCTTTAGACACTTTCTTACAGAGCAGTTTAGTATTTTCTGTATGTTTCATGCCTAGTGCTGGCTTCTTTCCTTGTCTTGCTTTAGAAAGTTTATCTCTCCAAGCTTGAAAAGCTTCAGGGTCATCATTCTTTTGATTAATCATAAAATCAGATTGGCGTTGTTTCCATTTACTGTAATCAGGGTGGTTTTTCATATTACATCCAAGTGTGCCTCCGAAGTGCACATTATATGTTGATACCCCATTTTGATTAAACCACTCAATAGTTTGTATTTCAAACTGTTGGCAGGATGCTTCATCAGTAAATGATGCAATAACCTCAAAAGAAAAGCTATCTACTGTATATTTCTGCATAGCAAGATAGAGATGGTTATACTTATAACGTTCACGAAGTGGATTATTTGCCACTGATTTATGTGATCTCCAACGTTCTATAGGGTTATTAGTTATTCCTACATAATAAGTTTTAGTTACAGTATTCTCTATTAAATATGCATAATACATTTATTACCTGTTAGTTAGACTCAAGGCTGCCTATACTTTCGCATAGAGTTGGACTATATCATCATCTTAAATAAGATGTTTGGCATTTCGACTACACTTGTAGCCTACTCCCTTACGGGATAGTCTCTGAACCTTCAATTAAATTATACCATTATTTCCCTAAGGTTTAACTTAAAAGCTTGGCTGCTGATTGGCATAGGATTACTCCCTTAGCTTTCCAGCAATTAACCAAATTTTCATTAGTGTATTACTACACTATGCCGCCAGGTTTGACGGTTTAACGCATGTGGTCCTTGCTGCTTGATTGATGCCAATGATTGAGGCCACTAATTTGTTATAGTGTTTAACTATCTCTGCTCCACGAATCATGACTGACTCGTCGAATAGTACTTGTGGATTATTCATCCAACCTGTTACACCCGCACCTATGAGAGCTTCTCGTTCTACTATTTCTTTAGTAGCTGGTGAGAGGAACTTAAAGTCAGTATAGGATGCCTGGATTGTTCCTATGATAGATGCGTATTTGCATTGTTCATAGAAAATTTCTGGGGTATCTGATTCTCCACCCGCGATTTCTGTTAAGTTACACATCTGCCAACCAGATTCACCTGACGAAGTATATGCATACTGGCCTATCTCTACACAAGGGTTGAAAAGCGCTTCTAGCGAGTCTGCTAGGATGAATCCTGGTTCTCCAAACTGCATGATTGATGATTTAATCTTATGCATTTCTTCTCTGGTGATTTCAGAACGGAGAAGTAAAGCTGAGTTGTTACTCGAATGTTAGACATAGTGCGTTAAACTATGTCGATTTTAGTTTGTATGAAAAATTAAAGATGTTATGTAAGCAGCGTTTACGGGCAGCACTTGGAGTTAGCTGATGTGCAGCTGCGATGTCTTGAATAGTAGTGTACTCAATGCCGTTAGCATCTATGAAGATGTACTTACTGTTTCTAGTGGTGTGCACTAGTTTATCAGCTACAAAATTTGGTACAGCTACTTGCTGTACGTCAGACCAGCGTTGAGCGAGTTCTAGCTCTGTCTTAGGTCGACGTGAGAATCCGCCTGAACCAGCCCTACAGCGAGCAATGCATGTATCAGTAGGCAGTTGCAAAGCACACGCCATTTGAAAAGCATGCTGGTATTCAACACCATTAGGAGCAATCATAACATACTTACCAGAGTACTTACCTAATGCTTGAATTTGCCCAGATTCTTTAGCTCTAGCACCTTGCGTCTTTCCACCTTTAGATGAGCTTTCTGTAGTACGGATAGTAAAAACCTGTCCAGAAGCTACAGCCTTAGCGCCAGCAGCTTTGCCACCTTTGATAAGAGATTCTTTTGTTTTGATAGCGTTGATCCAGCCAGATTCGGCGTTATGACGTCCTAAAGCCTGTATATGCCCAGACTGCACGTGTCTAGCCCCGATCATCTTACAGACGGCAGACTTACGGTCTTCAGGCAAACCGCGCATAAGTCTATACGCAGTTAAGTCCTCAATACGGTGGTGTTTACGATATAATAGTAAGTGCGCTAGTATGTGCTGGCGATAAGTTAAAGCCACTAGATTAGTAGGTTCATCTGTACCTCCACAGTGACGTGGAATAATATGATGTTTTTCAGTGTAGGTACCTAACGGTATAGACTGAGTTAGTGCAAACGCGATTAATTTTTCATACATGTAAAATCCTCTTATTTTCATAAGAGAGCAGACTATATCTTCACCTTACGGTGTTCCTTGTTTCCTGCTACTTAGCAGTACTCTCTTGCGAGATAGTCGTTGAACTCTTTCCATAGTATAGCAAATAAAAACTTAATATTTGCTTGACCTCTATGAGGATACATTAGGAACTCAGCTGCTGATTGTCCAATACTAGTAGTTTTTGACGTTCACGCTTACTATTTCTAGTTACGTTGTAGTCTACTAGTCTCTAAGGAGTTTCCAGCAATTAAAGGAATATATTAATGAGGGCGCAGTAAAATTTACGTCCTCTTTGTGGGTTGGTTTCAAACCAGTTACCTGTTTTAGAGTTAAGCATGTCCTCATCATCTTTAGAGAGACTCCTCCAGAGATCACAGCGTCTGCTACGTGCATGACGATGTCATAGGCTACGATGGGGCGTAAGTTGGTGGTTTCTGCCGTGGATAGCTCTGCTTTTATAAGGGCTTCGATGTGTGTTAGTGCTTTTTGCAGTGCATCAGGTCCTGGGGCTTTAAAGCCTCCTGAGATGAGTGCACCTTTAGGTCTGATCTTTTCAAAGTTGAAATAGATCTTACGGCCTTCGTATTCTGGATGTTTGCCTCCACCTACAAAGAACGAGGATAGAAGTACATCAACTGCGTCTGCCCAGCCTTCGATAGAGTCTGGAATAACAAACTCTTTAGCCTGTTTAGTACGCTTAGTTATTGCTGGTAGTTTAGCTACGTGATGATGCTGCACCGAGAAACCTACCCCAGTGCCACAGAGCATAAGATAGAATGCCTCGCCAAAGAATGCTGGCCTGTCACAGTATGATGCTGCGCAGTTATAGAGTCTAGCATGGTGGCGTAGTAGCTGGTCTCCTCCGAATTGGAGGGCTCTTTGAGCTCCTAAGAAGTATTTTTTTCTGTAGGCGTCTTCTGCTTCTAGTAGTAGTGTGTTTAGCTCTGGTGTTACTCTTGAGCCTAGGTGTTTACGGTGCATGTTCATAACACGAGCTACCGCTTCATCCCAGGTCTCATAGCGAGAGAGATCATCCTGGTAGCGTGAGTAATCGTTGTAGAACTTAGCATCTGACATGATTTTGATTGCGTTCCAAGTCATATAGCTCCTTTCAGTATTTTATTGTTGTGGTTGATGGAGTCTTGTACGTCTTTAATACGAGTCCAGTCACGGTCTACTAGAGGAGTATCTAGAAGTTTGTGCAATAGTTGCATAGCAGCTGCTATCCTAGCTTCTAGTCCTTCTGTCATGGATGGGAGTGATGATATGTCACACCCGTAAAGGTACTCTGTGGTTTTCACAGGATTACCCAATCATCTGCAAATAGGTCTGATATAGATGGTACCCAGCCTGGTTGATACTCTTCGTTTGCTGTCAGAAGAATAAAGTAAGGCTTGTTAGTAGTAATCTTTCTATAGTTAGTATCTGTAGTGTCTTTATCTGCTATGTGGATAAAGTGGGATGACATACCCTCTTTGAGGGCTGCTAAGGCAAGACCAAAGTTCATCTAACAGCGGCTTTTAATGGTGCAGCTGCTACGATTCGTACGGTTTTAGATGCTGGTGAGTTGAATGGTTTACCTGTAAGGGCTGATGTTCCTGCACGAGCTGCTTTGATAGCTGGTTTAAACATGCAAAGGCCTGAAAGGTTAACTTGATCACCTGCAACTAGGCGTTCAGTGATAGTATCGATGATGATGGCAAGTACACGTGTAGCTGCTGCTTTAGTTTCGATATCGTTAGATTCTAAGATGCGCTCGATAAGGTCCGCTTTAGAGAATTCAAATATAGTGAGCATTATTGAGCTCATAACGACAGCGTGATGCTGCAACATAGTATAGCTTAAGTTCAGCTATCTCTGATTCTGATAGTGGGTAATTTGAGTCATCTAATAGGCTCAGCATTGTGGGTTCGATGGACTCATTCATGTCTTCATCAAAGGTGACAGAGTCCCACTCTACGTAGTGTTCAATCTAAGTTCGTTAGGCTTAGATCTGGTAATTGAATACCAACTGTATATTTCTATACAGACCAGACTATATCTTCATCCTAATAGGATGCTTACCATTTCGGACCACTTGGTCCTACTCCCTGTATAGGGATAGTCGTTGAACGTTCTCATTTCTGAGCTTCGCTGCTGATTGTCCAATCTAATACTTGTTCATTACACATGTATATGTGCTATATATTAGTTCTAAGGAGTTTCCAGCAATTAGATAAGTTTTCATGTGCATATTACTATGCACAGGGGCTATTATAATTTAATCTTTATACTTCCACACAAAGCCGTAAGCTGTTTTTGTCAAGCCTCTACAAGCATTAGCTATAGTTGACTTGTTGTTTACACCATACAGTTTAGCTGCTTCAACACATGAAATGTGTTCAGCTACTAATGTACCATCGTTAGTGTATTGCTGTACACACTTCGCATTAGCTTCTTGTGCATTCTGTTGGGCGGTTATAAAAGAAATAGTTGATGGACTGTAAATAGTTGGTACAATTGACTGTTCTTTGCATTTTACATCCTTGTCTACTACTAATTCTTTTTTCCACCCGTTCTGTAGGCACCACTCAATAAATGAGTCTGAGCTATCTTTCCACTCAGCACACATAGTAACACCTATTCCTCCATACCGTGAATAGTCTTTTCTCTTAGTGTTATAACATCTTTGACGTATACCATTCCAAATAGCATATAATGGATGTTTATAGTATTGAGAGTTACTTCTAGTGCATTGCTGGCATGATGTCTGTGCTTTAGCTGTTGCTCCTGAAGCTCTAGCTTTAAAGTGCTGCTTACATACTGTACACTCAAAAATAGCATATCTGCCAAGTTTAGATGTGGAGGTGTTTGCTGTTGTTCTACCTAAGTCCTCTACTATCTTCATAGTAAAGTCGCTTTGGTTTAATGGTTGTGGTGTAAAAGCCATTTTTATATCCTTTAAGTTTTTATGTGTGTATTATACAATAATATACTTAAAGTTTAGTTAAATGGCCTATAGATTAAATTAATTTTATTTACCCTTTACTGCTGTGTGCGGTAGTTAGGGTTAGTGCTCCGAGTGTTGACTTGTGCTCATCAGTGGCCTTGAATGCTGCGAATACGTCATCAAAGCCGAAGGTTCTGATGAGGTTAGCAGCTGCGTTTACTTCAGGATTATCCTGGTTCTCTGATAGGATAAACCCGAATAATGATGGATGAGCCTGTTGGATTGTCTGGGATGAGTTCCACTTCTCTACTTCTGTTTGAATAGCTTTTAGCTGAGGATCTATTTGTTTGTTCCCAGGTTTTAGAGACATCAGGAACAACGGGTATTTGAATAGCTGCTTAGCTTTCATCTTAGATACAAGATTGAAAGGTGTTTTAGTACGGTTTAAGTCAACTATCTTACTGACTAAAGAGGAGTTAGTACGGGTAATGTATGCCTCTGTACGGACTAAAGGATTTACGTAGTCCATGCCCTCGATGGTTAGTTTTGGATTGAATGTCTTACGACAAAATGACTGAATAGATGCTGCAATAGGTGCTGACACTCTGAAGGATTTGGTAAGGTTTAATGATATGCCTTTGCCCTTGAAGAATGTGAAACCGTTGATACAGCCCATGAATTGGAATATTGCTTGAGCAGAATCCCCTACCATGATTTTCTGATGTGCTGGGAACTTGTTAAAGATGTCAAGGGTAATCTGTGTTAGATCACCGGCTTCATCTACAGCTAGGATATCCTCAGTGGCAGGTATGATAGTACCTTCTAGAAGGCCTATGTGGTAGAGTTTAAGATAGAGCTCATGTGTGCATGGTAGTGCTCCTGATGACATCCCCATCAAGACCTCTCTAACAGGTTTATGCAGAGTTCTATCAATATCTTCATCACGAAGATAGTGCGATAAGTCTGTATAAGCTGAATTACAGAAAGCTGAGATTGTTTCTATCACTGCGGAGGTTTCTCCGAATGGAATCTTAATGCTTGGTGGTATGTCTTTCCAGGTAATGAATGGATGTACTGGGGTACGGAGCCCATAGGGCTTTACTACTGCTTGGTAGGCTAAGGAGTGTAGTGTTGAACAGATTGCATTATGTCCAAACTTAAACTTAGCCTCAGCAGAGTTAGCGTTACCAAATACAAGATAACGGAATGTTCTTGACGGATCTTCGAGGGCTGCTCGTCTAGCCAGTTCTACTAGTGTAGTTGTTTTGGAAGCTCCAGCTACAGCATTGATTTTAACTAATGAATGCAGTGGTGTGCCATCTTGGTTCTTAGCAGCAACAGTATCAAAGATAAGCTCTTGCTCAGATGTCCAAGTATATGAGTGTTTAATCATAATGTGTCATCTAAGATGTACTTACCTCTATTTAGTTTATCACGAGTATCCTTAGTGGATTCCCCGAGGAATTCTGAACGGTATTTAGAGGTAGTGTTTGAATAGTCCCACTTAGGGCCCAGGATTAGTGGGCCTTTATTTGGACTAAAACAGATTATTGAATTGTAGCTTTGAAAGATAGTTCCTTCGTTGCATTGGATTATGAACTGATTAGGGACCTCTCTACCTGACTTGGACATCATGTTAGAGACTCTGATCCCTTTTAGGCTGAGAGGTAACATATCAGTTACTTAGCAGCGAATAAGTTCTTAGCTGGTACGACTACTTGAGGTGCAACACCTTTGGGGGCTTCTTTACCAGCTTTACGAGCCTCTTCTTGTGCTTTTCGCATAGGAGCAACTTTCTCAGCTGTTAAGTTGTCTTTGTAAGTGATATCGTTCTCATATGCACGATCTTTCTCAAGTTGAACACCAATAGGAGTATTGTTCTCTATCTCACCAGCTGTAGCTCCTCTCGCATCGTAGAAGCCTTTGATACGACGGTTAGTCTTTAGTTCACCTTTGTATAGTGAATTTTCTTCTTGGACTTTGACCATGATGTCTAAGCCTGAGAAGTCTGAAAGGACGAGAAGGTCAGTAGGTGTTTTATCTTTACCGAGATTATGAGTCTCAGGTACTGGAGCGTTTACTACTTCAAGACCTGCGATGATAGCTAGTTTGTTGAAGATAGCTTGTTGATAGTTAGGTGTGCCATCGTTGTTATCTAATGTGAGACCATAGAGAGTGTTCTCTGTGCCTTCGTAGGTAACGTTAAAGTTTAATGAGCGGGCGTTGTGCTCATTTGTGATAACTGAGATGAAGTTAACTGTTACTGGATAGATTCCAGAGTTGAGGATGTATGATCCTGAAGAGCCTGCTTCTTTAAGAGCTTCTGCTGTTCTGTTTACTGTAAAAAATGCTGCCATGGTGTTTCCTTTGTGTTGGTTTTTAGTTGATTGGCCGAGTGGCGACTATAGCACGAATGCTTCGATTTCTGAGTTGGTAGAAGCTAAGAGTTTGATGTGTTCGTTGAGTGAATACTCATTAGCGTCTTGTGAATCTGGTAGCTGTTTAGGGTCTAACAGTGTTCTACATGGTAGCCCTGCTGCTCTATGTGTAACGTGGTACTTCTTTGATTTGATAGAGAAGAATGATACGTTATCATGGACAGAGATAGCTCCTCCTGATTTCTTGTAAGCACCTGATGCTGCGTCTTCATACATGCCAGTCTCAGAGTTGAGAGTAACGTGTGTGGTAGATACAACGTTCATACCATTACCAACTAGTTGGACTTCTAAGAAGTTATTGAACTTAGCAATCTCTTTAGCGATGTTAGCATGGATTTCAAAGCCTTTGTAGGTGTTCGCTGCGTTATCAGCGATGATTTGGAAGACACGAGATACAGTGTCTACAACTATGGTTTGTGGGTATGCTCCTGTAGCTTCAGCGAACTTGTTGATCTTATCAGCAATACCATCAACATGGTTTCCTTCATCATCCGTATAGCCTACTAATAAGCCATCAATGTGTGGGAAGCTGCTGAAGTTAGTATGTGGTACTGCAAACGGAAATGTCTTACCGTCGATTGATACAACGTAGGTTGTCTTAGGGTCTAGTGTGCGTAGAGCATTAGTTTTCATTTATGTTCCAGGATAGGCGTTAACTATCCTGCGTGAGTTAATCACAGCTGTATGTCTCCATACAGATCAGACTATATCTTTACGTCTTGCATGTTTTAGAGAGCAACTTCTACAACCAAGTAAAGCATCAGGATATTTAGGCTTTATAGAATCTGCTATTTGAGCGTTGAATTCTTGTGAGCAGATTAAGCATTTAAAAGTCCCTTGTGGGTGTTTCCCGTAAGAGATTATTTTTAAAAGTAATCTATTCTTAAATGTTTGTCCTATATACTCATCATATTTTACTTTAGTGTCTGCAGTTCTGGTTTGTCTAAATAGCTCAGCAGCTTTACTACAAGCTTCTGGATTATTAGAAATATGCCTTCCCTGCTTTTTAGAATGTGCTATGTTTTCCTTCTGTGTACACCATTCAAGGTTACTTACATGATTGTTAGAACCATCATTATCAATGTGGTTTATAATAGGTAAGTTATTTAAGTTAGGTAAAAAATGATCCGCTACAAGTCTATGCACTTGAAAACGTTTTGTAACACCATCTTTACATAGTGTTACTCTACGGTAAGTAGTGTTTGATCTACTTACTATTTCTTGTTTTAACTCTCTAGCTGGTTTACCGTCTAATGGTGTGGAATATACTATCCCACTGGAATCTATAGCGTATTGCTTCTCATAGCCTTTAATAGGTATTTTCATGTTTTTCCTTTTTGTTTGTATTATACCAGTTACAGGCTTAATACTGACTTAAAGGAAAGACGTACATACTACTTCCACCTCACTTGAGGTGTACTCTACTTACTCACTCTTAAGTGGCTTTCGATAGTCGTTGAACGTTCAGATCTTGGATCTGCTTCGCTGCTGATTGTCTTTATCTTACAGATTTTTAGGGGTCGTTAGTGCATTACTGTCTAATATCCTACTGTAATCTTAACAAGAGTTTCCAGCAATTCAATATGTTTTTTCATATACTGTCACCAGTATAGCAGGCTAAACTTTGTGTCCACCTGAATTTGACAAGCCTGTTAGCAATATCTTAACACCTTTTTTAGTTGCCATTATTTCTCCTTTTTAATTAGATTTAGTAGAGGGCCAACTGGTCTATGGTTAGCCACTATTTGTTCAGATGTAATCATATATACATCACCATAGGCGTTTTTAGCTGCTGCTAATGCTTCGTCTAGTGTGTTAAACTTGTTAACACCTTGTTGAAATCCTGCTTCATAAGGGACTTCGTAGTAGATTTTAGTCATCCTCTGATAGCTTAGCGAAGAGGTTAGTGTTAGTTACTGATGGTGCCTCACTAAACTTCAGACGATAGTCTTTAGCTAAGAGATAGCGATCACCAGGAACTTTATTCCAACGGTCTACACTTTCTGCTATTAGATGGATGATTCCTTCGATGTATTCGAAGTCTTGTTCAGTCACGTTTTCAGTGAGGACTTTTACTTCAGATGGGTAGGACTTGAACTGCTTACCTGTCTTTGGTGAGATTTCTCCAACTACTTCAGTTGTTACGTATACTATGCGTATCCTATCAGAAGTTATATTATACTCTTTACGAAGAACATAGGCATAGGTCAGTAGTTGTAGTTTATGTTTAAAAGCTATTGAATCCGGTAACCTTGTTGAAGAAGATGTCTTATAGTCAACAATCACCATACCTGAGGTGTTTCGCAGACTTTCAATCTTATTGTCAGATAAAGGTCTACCATTGTATAGAGCATCTATAGATCCCCCAACAAATATACCTGGAAGTATTTCAGAAGCTACAAAAGCTTCCACACATACAGGCATATTGTGAATAACATAGTCATTTACCAGTACACTTCCCATCTTAGCGTATTGTGTTGTAGCATCTTCCGCATCTGAGTCTGGTATATAGTCTTCATAGTCTTGATTTGTTGACTTTAGTATGTAATTCAATACTTCTTGCTTATCCTCTGGCGTGAAGGTTTTTGTAAGAGCAAAACGCTCAGCACAAAAATGCGTACAAGTCCCCCGTAATGTTGCTTGATTACCTATAAAAGATTTTTCACCTAATAAGTTATCTCCAAACCATTGCCGAGTATTTGAAAAAAAGTCAGCTATACTTGAAGCACCTATTCTAAAATCTCCTTCTGATAGTACCCCTACACCATTGTTATAGTCTAGTTTTGTCATCAATTGTTTTTTCATATTTCTCCTTTATTTTCCATCCATATGCTGTTTTCTGTTTGCTTTGTTTAGCCACTATAAGTAACTCTCTATAGCTTGTATATACATTTAATGAGTTTATATGCACAGCTAGTTCGTAAGCAGTCCCTATAAATTGCTCAGCTGTAGTAGTATGTTCCCACAAAGCGTAGGTTTTGTTATCAGCATCCCTCATTTTTTTATTTCTATTATCTCTACCTATTATCTGCCATCCTAGATGAGTCTTTCTTGGTGTTGTAGGATCTAGCACATCATGAAACTTTTTAGAGCAGATTCCATACTTCTCTGCGAGCATGTAAATAGTTACATTCTCTTCAATAGCCTGTGTTTTTGTGTTATACCATGTTAAGTATATGTTACTTCGTTTTCTGGTATGTAGTGAGGCTTTTTTATGCAGCTTTAAACGCTCTTCTGAAAATGTTGTACCTTTCTGATTGTTAACTTTACCGTACATAGGGTTTCCTTCTCCTAACATCTTTGTAGATATGTGCTCCTTTACTATAGAGTATGTTTTAGCTGTAACAGTACTTATAAAGTCTCGTTTCTTATGGCTCCAGGATCCTTTAGATAGCCTCCTAAAGGCAAGTGCCATTTTATAACTCCAATCTTTATAAGGAAACTTAACAGTATGTTTAAATAGTAAGTGATGTGCTATAAAATGTTCTTTAGCTGTTAAAAGAACTTTATTATGAGACCTGTTACTACCTCCTAAGCTCTTAGGTACAATATGATGTATTTCATAGTATTGTCCAGTATGCTTTATTCGATACTCTTTCCGTGCTTTATGTATTAAAGCTTTGTATATTTTTAAGTAATCCATAAGAGATTATACGAGTAATA
>JFJP01024702.1_pt1 | contig 14430 bp, 11 predicted proteins | sample 431651 | NCBI WGS metagenome assembly JFJP01 (sample SAMN02602958, study PRJNA72255) | Microbial mat metagenome, whole genome shotgun sequencing project. | biome: fresh water; feature: sink hole; material: water; isolation source: purple microbial (photo- and chemosynthetic) mats found in... | reverse complement strand
AAACCCCAAACCCCAAACCCCAAACCCCAAACCCCAAACCCCAAACCCCTGTCGGTTACAGATACGCAGACCAAACAATTAGGAGCTGGATTCAAAATTCTCCAGGTCTGGGGATACGAGATAAATACAGTTAAAAAGGACCCGCTAGTTCTTCAGCAGCGGAGTCTTCAGGGGGTCTGCGGTTCCTTTGACTTTGTTCGACAGCTGTTCTTGGTTATCAGGCTTGCTGGGGCTGGCTTTGGTCTTGCCCCCAGGCACCAGTCTTCCGACCGCGATGTGTCTGTGGTTGCTCGACTGCGTGAGAGGAGCCTACCACTGAATAGAGGTGCTCGTCTTCGTCCTTGAGCTCGAGCTTCACCAGGCGAGCGAACAGGTCCTTCATGGTGACGATGCCCAGGACGTCGAAGTTCTTGTCGTTCTTCTCGTTCGATATCTGCGTCATGCAGGCCTACGCTGTGGAATATGTTCGGCTTGGACTGGCGCACCTTGTGCGCAGTGACGAATGCGATCTGCGTCGAGTTCATCTGGAAGATGGTCAGAAGCTCCAGCAGGTTCTGGTCTCGCGATACGAACAGCGTCTTCGACAGTCGGAAAGCCTGGCCGATCGCGCTGCCGATGTACTCGCTGGCAGTCACCAGCTCCTTCGCAGGCAGCACGCCGACGATTTTCTGCACGTCTGAGTCGTAGACGGGGATCCTCGAGAACTTGCGCTTGAAGATTTTGTAGAGCAGGTTGTTGTTCACCGTGTCGTTGTAGTCGAGCATGAAGACGCTTTCGAGGGGGACCATGATTTCCTCCACGGGGATGTCTCGCAGCTCGATGGTAGACTGGATGATCTTCATTTCGTCGCCAGTCAGGCCTTCATGCGGGCCGTGGCCGTGGTCGTCGTGGCCGTGCTCCTTCATCTCGACGCCTTCGGCATGCTGCTGGCTGCGCTCCTTCTCGTTCATGACGTGCAGGCCGACGATGCCCATGAGCAGCTTTTTGTTGTAGCGCTTGGTGCCGTGCACGCCGAGCACCATGTCCAGGCCTTTCGCGATGAAGTAGGTCACCGGCAAGAAGAGGTACAGGAAGAAGTTCACGATCGGAGCGACTCCTGCTGCGATTTGGATCTGCCTCGGACCAGTGCAGAGCGCTTGCGGCAAGACTTCTCCGAACACCAGGATGACTGTGGTTGCGAGGAGAATGGCCACCCACGACGGCACCAGTGCGTCCATGAAGATCGGCAGAGCTTCGAAGCACATCGCATTGCCGAGCAGCAGCGTTGACAGCAGCAAGTGGTGTCTCTTCAGCAGTGGTCTGATGCGCTTCGCAGCCTTCTGGTCTTCCGGAGAACCGTGCAGCTCTTTGTACTCCATCTCGAGCGGGTCGATGCCCATGTACCCGACCGTCAAGCCGGAAAAGAGTGCTGCCCCAGATATCAAAACTGTGTCAGCTGGTTTTACTCAAAATGATCACGAGGTAGATGTAGAACAAGGGTTCGGTTGGGGGGACTTTCTGGTGCTCGCACTTGGAGCAGTCCACGACCTCTCCGGCCTGCGTCAGCCTCGCGTACCTGGCCCTGGGTCGAGAGGAGCCGTTTGGGCAGGAAGTCCGCGACAGGCGAGGTGTCGGTGCTCGTCTGCAGGGATGCGATCGACCTGGAGTTGCCCGAGGACTTGTGCAGGAAGTAGACGGGGATGGTGAGCAGGTAGAAGGCGAACGCGGCCAGGAAGACTCTTGAGGCTCTCATCAGGCTCCTTCTGATAAGTGAAATCAAATGATAACAAAATCGAAGCCGAGATTAGTTAGTGCGAGCTGGCCACCTCGATGACCGGCAGCCGAGTCGCTTTGTCGGTGTCTGTGGGGAAGGCCTGCAGCAGGTGGATATCTCCGGTCCTCGCTGCGCACATCAGGTCGTAGAAGATGTCTGCAGCGTCTCGCTCTTTCTCGAAAGCCTTCACGATGTCTGCGAAGAACAGCTTCGGGGCTTTCTTCTTGCCGAGGTCTTTGGGGACCATTTTGAGGATTTTCTCCACGATGGCAGAGGGGCCTTCTTCTTTCTCGTCTGGGAGCGCGAGGTTCGGGAGGTCGTCTCCGATGAACTGGTCTTTGATGTCGAGGTCTGTCTTGTCTTCGAAGAAGTTCTGGTCGTAGCCGAAGTCGGCGAAGGGGACGTCTCCGAGGCCGAGCTGGTTCATGAGTTCTTCTTGGGGTTCTGGGGCGTCTCGCTGGGCTTCTTTGTCTCGGGGGACCTTGGAGAGGATCTCTTCGAAGTCTGCGAACCTGAAGCGCGTGAGGCCGTAGTCCGAGGCGAGTTTGGCTTCGACGTCGATGTCGTGCGAGATGCTGAAGTCGAAGGTCGAGTCGAGGCTGGGGGCGTCGGACTGCTTGCTGCGGAGGATGTCTTCGTCGACGGTGACGTAGAGCTTCTCTCTCTTGGGCTTGGCGACCTTGGCGTCGAACTCTTGGTTGAGCTTTTCCTTGATCTCGTCGAAGCTGAGGCCGTCGATGAAGGACTTCTTTTCGTTGACCGCCTGCATGCCCTGGGTGAAGATGTTCTGGGTGAGGTGTTCGTGCTGTTCGGTGGTGTAGTGGTCGCCGGCTTCCATCAGGTAGCCGTCCATGTCGAAGCGCAGGTTGTCTCCGAACTTCTTCATGGAGCTGTTGTCGGTCAGGGCTTTGGCTTTGTTGCCGGACTCGGAGCTGTCCAGCCGCATGCCTTGGCCGGATCCGCTGACGTCGCGGTTGTCTTGCTGGAAGAGCGGCTTGTCGATGCTTTCGGACATCATCTGGTCGAGACTCGCGTTCATGTCTCCGGCCTGCAGGTCTTTGAAGGGCTTCTTGACGTTTTTGAGGACGGCTGCGCCTGTCTTGGAGTCGACGAGGCCTTTGCTGATGGTTTTGTTGATGTCGATGACGTGTTTGTAGACGACCTGGTACTTCTTCTTGATGACTTCCGCGATGTCGAGCAGCGCAGTCCCGATGACGCCCAGCGGCTTGTCCATGATCTCTTCGCCGATGTGTTTGATCTCTTCGTTGAAGTTCTTGGCTTTGACCAGCCGCTTCTTTTCTGGGTGAGCGAGGCGTACCTGCTTCGGAGTGGATGCGGAGCATCAACGGGAATTGGGAAATGTTCAGAGTGAAAACAGTCTCTCAAATTAGGCAGTACTCTGGAATTAATTAGTTAGGAGTCGTGGAGCTGGATTTTTGACATATCTTGAATTAGTTTAGCCATGGTATCGTCATCTGAGAGCTTGACGGATTTGTACTTGGCTTTGTACTCGGAGATGAGGAAGCGTTCGAGCGAGTTGGCTGCACAGTTGGACAGGACGAAGTTTTCCCCGACGATGAAGTTGTTGTGGGGGTCGAAGACGAACTTGTGGAGCGTGATGCTTCCGCGCGTGATGAGGTTGATGACTTTGGGGTTGGGCTTGAGCATGATGTCGTAGAGGACGAGCAGCTCGGAGCTGGACTCGGAGAGCGAGCTGAGGTCTTTGACGGTGCGCTGCCAGAAGCCTTCGGAGGGCCCGTCTTTGCCTTTGGGCGGCAGCTGGTCGTAGAGGAGCTCGACCTGGACGAAGTGTTTTTCGAAGAAGTGGAAGAGACAGAGCTTCTCGGAGTGCTTGATGTAGCGCAGGGCGAGCGAGGTGACGAGGCCTTCGGAGTTGGGCAGGCCGAGCGCGAGGCTTTTCTCGGTTTCGAGGAGCTTGTCTTTGATGGCTTCGATGGAGGCGAAGCGCTTCCAGGGGCCGAGCATGGCTGGGAGTCTTTCGCGGTTGGGCGGAGGGATGACGAGGGGCTGGACGTTGTTCTCTTGCTTCTTGCTGACGTAGAAGGTGAGGCCTCGGGAGTAGGTGATGTTGTAGTTGGCCTGCAGGAGCTTGTCGAGGACTTTCTTCTTAATTTTGACGCCGTAGATCCTGAGTCGCTGGCCGACTTCGATGGACTGGAAGGTGTTGGGGGCTGCGGAGGAGAAGGTGAAGAGGTGGTAGGTTTGGGGTTTGTCGTACTGGGCGTCGAGGTGCAGGCTGTCGAGGACGGTGATGCCGAAGCCGAGCTCGAGGCCTTGGGTGTCTGACTCGCGCATGCGGATCATGAACTCGTCTGCGCCGTTTTCTTTGACGATGCGGATGCCTTTTTTTTCGAGGACGATGACGTCGATCATGGGGACCATGCCTCCTCGGGCTTTGATGGTGTTGAGCTTGGTGGGCTTCAGCTTGGAGTAGAGCATGCCGAGCTTGCACTGGATCGGCAGCTTGTTGATCGAGTTGTAGTTCAGCTTGACTTCGACGCGGTAGTTGCCTTCCTTGCGCTCTACCGGTTTGTCTTTGTCTGCGCTTTTGTTTTTGGAGTCAGGCTTTTCGACCTCGATGTTGGCCACGTCGAGTTTGTCTCCGACTTTAATTTTACCGTTCAGGACGAGTCGCAGGATGAGGTACTTTTCGAAGTCGAGGAAGCTGTCTTTGTTGGTGAGGAGGAACTGCTCTTGGTCTGGGCCACAGTGGATCGAGGTGTAGACGACGTACCAGCCGTCTGTGAGTTCGATGGTGTAGAGCGAGCCTTCTTTGACGATGCTGGAGACGAGGAGACAGAGGCGCATGTTGCTGAAGGCCGTGCTGCTTTCGATGACTCTGCGGAGGTAGGACTTGGACTCGAAGTAGTCTTCGCGTTTGTAGCGGTAGTAGAGGTCGGTGAGGATGTTCGACAGGGAGACGAGGTAGGGGACGACGCAGGGGGCTGCGAGGAAGGGGTAGCTCGCTCCGAAGGGGCCTTCGATGCGGACGCGGTCGTGGTACTTCCTGCCGAGCATCTGGAGGTGGTGCTTGACCCAGTCTGCGGCGACTTCAGTGGAGTTGGTTTGGATTTGGAGCTCGAGGGTGAGCTCGTCGAGGAGCTCTTGGTTCGAGTCGATGTGCAGGGGCCGGAGCTCGTGTTTGACGTGTTCGAAGAGTTCGGAGAGCGAGAGGAACTTGACGCCGTAGTTGCGACGCGCGAGCTTGTTCGTCACGTTGTTGCCGAGCTTCTTGCGCTTGTTGAGGCCGATGGTCATCTTTTTGTAGCGGTCTTGGTCGAGGAAGACTTTGTTGCTCAGCTTCGACTCGCGCAGCTTCGGACGGACTGGGTTGCGGTCGACGCCTGGAGCTGGGCCGAGCTTCTGGCCGATGAGCGGGCCACGCTTGTAGGGGACTCCGAAGGCGCGCTTGGGGGCTGGCTTCTTGGCCAGCCGGTCGGGTTCTTTGATGAAGGCCGAGGGTTTTTCGGCTGGTTTTTTGTCTGCTGGGTCTTTGGAAGGGGGGGCGTCTTTGGCCTGGACGGGCTGCTGCGAGTGTTCGGCTGGGTCTTCTGGCTTGTCTTCGGGAGTCGCTTTTCCGTTCGGCTTGTCTGGGGCTGGGGGAGACGGGTTTTGGGAGTCTTCGTCTGCTTCGCCGAGCAGCGCGAGTGCTTTCTTCATGGCTTCTTCGTTGATGGTGATTTGTTTGAAGCCTCCTGTGGAGAAGCTGATCGGGCCAGAGGCCGAGGCTTGGGGTCCGCTGGAGAAGTCCGGACGGCTGCTGAAGCTGTTGCCGTTGCGAGCGAAGTGAGAGACGGAGGCGTCTGGGTAGCCGAGGTCTGGGTGGGCTGCGGCCAGTCCGAAGCCGTTGGCTGCGTTTTGGAAGGGCGGAGCGAAGGAGCTGGCCGAGGGGAGGGGTCCGTTGGGTCGCTGGAAGGGGTTGCTGGCTGCCTCTGAGTCTGCCGGGTCTTCTTCGGGGTCTTCTCCGATGAGTTTGGCGGCCTGCGCCAGCTGTTCCTTGGAGAGCTGGATGGCTCCTCCTTTGAAGGTCTGGAAGACGCCTGCAGAGGCTGTGGGGAAGGCGCTGGAGAAGGCGGGTTCGAGGCCGTTGCTGTGCTGCGGGAAGGGCTGGTCGAGGCAGAAGCCTGGAGGCAGTCCGAGGTTAGCGTGGCTGTGGTCTGAGTGATTGTAGTGGGCGTGCCTGTGGAAGGAGTAGGGGTTTGAGTTTTGGAAGGAGGAGCTGCCGTTGAAGTCGTAGCGGTGCGCGTCGCTCATGAGCATGGCTTCGATCTCTAGCTGGTCGTCGTCGTTGAGGACTTCGTCTTCTGCTTTTTTCTTCGCGAAGAGGTTGACCGGTTTGGCGTGGGAGACGGTCTGGGTTTGGGAGGGCAGGCCGTAGTCCAGCTGGCTGAGCAGCTTCTTCATGTCGTTGGTGTCGATCCTGCGCAGGGCGTCTTGTTTGGGGGTGTTGGGTCGCGGGAGGGGGTCTGGGCCGGCTGCCTCGAGGCCTTTGAGCGGCAGGGCCGGGACTTCCCGCAGGACCAGCGGGCCGAGGGTTTCGGGCTGCCTGGCGAGCCGGTCCGGGGCCGGCTGGGGCAGCTGCGCCATGCCTGCGAAGAGCTGCTTGACGAATTTGCTTTTGTCCATCACAGCGCGCCTGCACCTAATTCTTAAAGGAACCTCATCAGCTTTACATCAGGAGCCCAGCCTTTCGGAAGCTGGCCCGCGCAAGAGTCGCGTCAGGTGCGCGGTCTTCGGGAGAATTAGTTAGTCGCTGTCGTCGAAGAGCTTCTTCTTGCCTTTGGCCGGAGCCTGCTTCGGGGCCGGCTTCGAAGGCAGCGGGGCCTCTTCGTCCGAGTCTGCCAGCAGCTTCTTCTTGCGGTCCTGAGGCGCCTTCCGCTGGGCCGGCTCCTCCTCCGAAGACTCGGCCAGGAGCTTTTTCTTCGCGGCAGGCTTCGCTGGCTCGGCTGGAAGCTTTTTGGAAGGCGGGGCTGGCTCAGGGGCCTGGCCTGCGCCGTCTGCCAGCAGCCGGTTCTTGCGCTTGCCTTCGGAACTGCGCGGGTTCTTGGCTGAGTCGGGCTGGCCCGGGTTCTTCGGAGGCTGCGGCAGCTCGTCGCCTGAGCTCTTGTCGAAGGGGTCTTTCTTCTTCTTGCCGCGCAGCATCACCGGCTCGTCTTCCTGCGGCTTCGCTGGCTGGGCAGGCGTGCTTTTCTGTGGAGCTGCTGGCTTCTTCGGCTCATCGTCCGAACTGTTCGCGAACGGATCTTTTTTCTTCTTGCCTCGCAGCATCACCGGCTCTTCTTCTTGCGGTGGCGCTGGGGCTTGAGGTACGGGTTTCTGTGGAGCTGCTGGCTTCTTCGGCTCATCGTCCGAACTGTTCGCGAACGGATCCTTCTTCTTCCTGCCTCGAAGCATCGGTGGTTCGTCTGCGTCTTCGGGTTTGGGCCCTGGAGCTGGCTTCTGAGGCGGCTTGGGGAGCTCCTCGTCTGGGTTGTTTGTCTGTTCCGGTTTCTTGTTCTTTTTGAAGGCGGGTTTGGCCTCGTCTTCTCTGTCAACTGGCCTCGAGAGGTTTTCGGGAGCGCTTGGAGCGTCCTGGATGATGAGGCTGTTTTTCTTGGACTTCTTGGCCGGCCTGTCTTCTTCTCCGAGGTCGCTTTGTTGGAAGTATCGGTCTGCGACTGGTTTGATGGCGGAGATCTGGTCTATCGAGTTGCGCTGGGAGCGGTACTGTGTTTTGAGGAGCGAAGGGTCGTCTTCTTCTTCGCGGTCTTTGTTGGCGAGTCCGTGGATGTCTGGGTCTAGGTAGTCGTTGTCGCCTTTGACCACGGAGCCGAAGCCGGGTTTGGGTCCTTTGCCGAGCTGCGCGCTGAGTCGCGACATGAAGTCTACGTTTTTGACCGAAGGCCTGCTGTCGGAGGCCTGGACTTCTTCGTCGGAGGAGAGGTCTGGGTTTCGGGGCGGCAGGTCTTCTTGGGGCTGCTTTTTTTGAGGCACGGGATTCGGGGTTTTCTGCTTGGACTGGGCTGGGGCTGCTTCGGGGTCAGGGGTTGGGAGGGGCTGGCTGGCTGCTTGCCTCGGCGTGTGGGCTTCTGCTTCGAGGAGTTTGTTCTTGCGGGCTGGAGGCTTGGGCAGGGGGTCGTCGGAGTCGTCCAGGAGCTTGTTTATCTTCTGCTGCTTTGTGGGGGGGGCTGGCTTGGCGGGTTTGGCAGGCATGTCTTCTTCGGAGTCTTCGAAGCCGAACTTTTTGGTTTTGGAGGCAGGCGGTTTTTCTTTTTTCGTGGGTGCAGGCTGGTCTTGGTCGTCTTCTTCGAGCAGCTTGTTCTTCTTTTTCTTTGGGTCTGCAGGGGCGGCAGGCGTCGCGTTGCCTCCAGCGTACTTTTGGATGAGTTTTTTCTGTTTCTCTTCTTCGTCGCTGTCGTCGTTCATGAGGGTTTTGAACTTGTCTTTCTTTTGGTTCGCGACTGGTTCGTCTTCGTCGTCGTCTTCTCGGTCGAAGAGACTGGGTTTGGGTTTGGTGGGCTGGCGAGTGAAGGGGTTGGCTTCGTCGATGATGGTCGGTGCGGTTTTTTTCTTCAGGATGCTGTCGAGCATGGAGCCTGCTTCGTCTGGAGGCAGCGAGTAGGGGTTGGCCTGCTGCCTGGCTGGCTGCTGCGAGGCTGGGTCAGGCCTTTGGGAGCCTTTGGAGCTGGCTGCCTGGGACCGCTGCAGGAGCGTGGCTCCGTCATCTTCATCGTCGTCGAAGAATCCGCCTGCAGTGGGTTTCTTCCCGTCGAAAAGCGAGGCCTGCAGGACGGACTTTTTCTTCGGGTCCTGCGAGATGGACTGGTTCAGCGGGGAGTCTTCGGAGGCAGGAGGCCTTTGCCCGCGGTTCAGCGCGAGCTCCAGTTTCTGCTTCGAGGTGAGGTGCGAGTAATCTTCTTCTTCCGGCTGTTGACTCGAAGCGAGACTGGCGAGGGTCGGACCGGCTGCGACTTCTTTCTTGCGCTGTTCCGCGAGCTTGCCCAGCAGCGCGATCGGCGGAGGCGGAGGGATGACTCCGGGCCTGGCTGGCTGCGGGGTGGCCGTGCTGGGAGTGGGGATCTGGATGTTCTGGAGGGTCGAGCTTTCTGCGAGGGAGTCTCCGACCAGCGAGACCTGCGACTGCGTGCTGCTGGAGTCCGAGGCGAGGGGCTGGCTGGTGGGTGGCTGGAAGGCCGGGCCTTTGGTGCAGAGGCCCAGCAGCTTGTTGCCTGCGTAGGCCTTGGAGTCGATTATAGGAGGGAACTTGATGTCGCTTCGAAAAGATGAGAAGATGCTCGAACTGGTCATGCTGGAGTTGCGCGCAGTCCGGTCGCCGCGCTCGGCCAGCACCTTCCCTTCCTGCTCGATGAACCTGCTGCAGCCTCCGATGGAGATTTCTCCCGCTTGTCGCAGCTTGTCTTTCACGCGCTGCGACTGGTCTTCCGCGCTGACCGATGCTTCTTCAGGCTTCTCACTCTCTTCTCCGAACTCTTCGGGTTTTGCTGGGACCTTTCTGAGTGAAGATGCCTTACATGTTCCATGAACTGCTTGTCTGCTATCGCCAGGACCGCGTGGAAGTCTTTCTTCACTTTCAGGTGGTAGTCTTTGGCCAGGAATCTAGTTTCTTGCGTTTTGGTTTGCAACGATTCTATCTTCGCGAAGAGCTCGTTCGAAAAGGTTTGCAGGTGGCTGATCAGCTGCGACGATCGCTCGGCACTCCAGTCCGGCACGTATCCTTCCAATTGATCCATCGGCTTCTTCGAGGCGAATTAATTACAGATAGTGAAGCGCTCGCTTTAGGCCGGATTACTTTTCCAGAGAGACAGGCTTCGCGTACTTCAGCGAGAGCGAGTAGGCGTAGTAAAATGAGACGAGACTCAGAGGCAGCATCGGGTTCGAGCCTCGCTTCTCGGTCAGGCGCATGGCAGTCATCGCCAGAGGCACGGCCACGCGGTCCCAGTTCAGCGCGCAGCTGCTGATCGTCGAGGAGAAGTGCAGCGTGAGCAGCAGGAAGACCGCAGCGTCCTCCAGACTCGACCCGTTGAAGTTCCGGATCGAGCCGAAGTGGCGGCCGAACAGACTCGCCTGGTCAGAGGAAGCTACCAGCGGATGCGCGATGCCGCAGACGTACAGCGGAAACAAGTGGTGGTTGAAGCCCGTGCCTGCCTCTCGAGTCCTGCCGTTCGACCTGTAGATGTAGGCGTCGAACACTGGCCAGAAGATCGCGATCAGCTGGGTCAGCTCGGTCTTGTAGTCCGACGTGGAAGCCTCCGATCTGAAGGTCCGCTTCTCCGAGCCGCCTTCGAACAGCCAGCCGAGAGAGAAGAAGACGCTCCAGAGTCCTGCCTGCTTTTCTTTTGGCTTGGTTGTGGTCTGAGGGGGTTTGAGGTTTGGGGTTTGGGGTTTCTTGTCGGTCGAATCTTTGGAGTCCTGGTCTGCTGGTCCACTCAGGGGCGTATTCTCAGGAGTCGCGGCTTTTAGGGTCGCAGATGGCTGGGCGTCGCCTGGAGAGTCAGGCTTGTCTTTCTCGAAGCAAGACCCCACCTCTGCAACTATACCAACAGCGAAGAGGAACTTGAGGTAGCCCATGTTCCTGAGACTCTCGACGAGCATGAGAGGCCCCAGAACGAAGATAGCCCACTCTTCTCCCAGCGTGATCGAATAAAATGATGTGAGGATGAAAGCGATTTCTTGGATGGACTGCTTGTCGAGTCTCGTGTACCGGATCAGGTACAGCAGCAAGAGCACGAGGAACACGAAAGGGAACAGGGTGATAGCGATGTACAAGAGCTTCGTCGCGATGTTCGTGCTTATCCCGTCTTTCGTGAACGACACCAGGTTGAATGTCAGCACAGATTCCAGCGCAGGCACAGAAAGTAAAGTGATCAGCAGCATTATCGACTGGAAATGAACCAGAAACAGCACGAAGACCCAGGCGACCAGGAGCTCGAGCAGGCTGAGCTGAGGCGCGCCTGCGTGGGCCACGCGCGAGACGAAGGTCCTGGTGAGGAGGACTGCGACTGCGTAGACCTCGGAGGCGCTGCGGTGGGGGTACTTCATGGCGAGGTTCGCGAAGACCCAGGTCATGGAGCTGAGGGCCGAGCGCTCGCTCGCGACGGCCAGGGCGACTGCGCAGGCGAAGAGCGCGATGCCCATGACGCACGACTCTGCCCTGAAGACCAGGAAGTGCAGCGCGGCGATCGGCAGGACTTCTGCGGCGGGCAGGCTGAAGTGGTGCAGGCCGAGCAGGAAGACGCCGAGCAGTTCGGGCAGGGCTTCGGCCTCCTGCGCCAGGCCGTCAGTGCCGAGGAGCGCGGCGAGGAAGTCGGTGAAGGCTCTGGCTCTCATCGATTAGTATTAAAATGAGTCTGCTGCGGGGACTGTTCAGGAAGAGCAGGGTCGTTCCGGTGCTGAGCGTCAGCGGGCCGATCGACAACATGACGACATTCTGGCTGGAGAAGGACCTGGAGCTGATCACGCGGAACAGAGGCATCGTGTGTCTCGCGGTCGTGGTGGACTCGCAGGGAGGCTCGGGCGTGCAGGCAGACATAATCGCCGAGCGACTCAGGGCGGTCTGCGAGCAGCAGCAGGTGCCGCTCTACGCCTTCGTCGGCAGCAAGGCGCTCTCTGCCGCAGCGTGGGCAAGTTCCACGCCTCGACCTTCGCCTTCGCGCTCACCCAAGACTTCGGCCTCAAGCGCTGGGTCTCGCCGACCGAAGGGTAGCCCTGGCTCACCAGCGAGTCGCTCAAGAAAGACTTCAGACTCTTCGGCACAGACCCCGAGGCAGACCTGCGCTTCGAAACCCACATGGACAGACTGCTCCTCGAAGACTCCCAGAGACTGCAGCAGTCGCTCTTGCGGCTCAAAAACCTGAAGCCCGATCCGCAGGTGTGGCGAGAAGTCTCCGAGGGCAGAGTGCTCACCGGGGAAGAGGCCGTGCAGGGCGGCCTGGTGGACGAGATCGGCAGCTACGTGAAGATCCTCGAGCGAGACTTTCCGGGCTGCGAGCTGGTGTTCATAAAGCGAAACAAAATGCGCGACTACTTGCTGCACTTCTACAAGATGAGCAGCTCGATGGGTAGGCGAGGCTGACCAGGCATCTTCGTGCTGGCTTTCCTGGTGCTGATCTACAAGGCAGTGACCTACCTGGTGAAGCTCTACCTGGCCTCTGCGGTCGCGCCTCAGCCCGCAGGCACCAAACCCCAGACTAAGTAACGCGTTGAGGAAGTACAATTAGTGGTATACAAAAGTACAGTTAGTTGACCGCCGCTTGCTCTTCTTCTCCTTGGTTGCCTGCTTCGGAGATTTTGACGAACTCGAGGACGTAGGTGATGAGGGTCTCCATGATCTGCGAGTTCTTCTGGTAGAAGGTGCTGGTCTCGAAGTTGTACCTGCGGTCGGTGAAGAGCTTGTCGAGGAGGAAGAGGATGCCCCAGGGGTGCGGTTTCTCGATGATGAGCCGTTCGAAGAGGTTGCTGGGTGAGGGACGCGTACCGGACGATCTGTTCGTGGATGTGTTCGTTCTCCACGTCAGTGAAGAAGAGCAGAATGAGGTGCGTGAAGTAGGAAGTGATGAGGTTGGGGTAGCGGAGGTTGTTGAACATGGAGTTGATGATGGTGTCGCGGAGCTCGTAGTCGGACTCTTTGATGAGCTTCACGAAGAGCATGTAGCTTTCGTGTTTGTAGCCTTCGAGGCGCTGGGGGTCGTTGCTGGACTCTGGGTGAGTCGGGGCTACGGTTGTAGATGAGGTACGGGACGTAGAGCACGAAGGAGTCCAGGAGCATCTTGTTGATGTGCGTGTCGTTCTTGTAGCCCGAGATGTAGAAGCTCTTCATGATGCTCTCGAAGTCGTTCTGGTCGGGGTTCTTGATGCAGTTCATGATCGGGTTCTGGGTCAGGGCGGAGTACGTGCAGGTTGTGCGAGTTGATGCGGTCTTCGATCTTCGCGTGGATCACCGGCATCTTGTTGAACTCCTCCCCGTTGTCCATCTTGAGCTGCTGCTCCTGCTCGAAGGGGTCTGGGATCCGCATGCCTTTCGGGTAGGCGCTGACCATGATGTTCTTGACCTGCATGAAGCTGTCGGGGATTTCTTCGAGCAGCGGGAAAGAGAACTGGCAGAGGAAGTCGGGGAAGTCGTGCAGCAGCACCAGCAGCAGCCGGAGGGTGCCTTTGTAGAAGCACTTCATCTCGGGCGTGGCCATCGAGCGCGTCGTGAAGACTTCTTTGTAGAAGACGATCAAGTCCGAGATGAGCATGTTGTAGCTGATCCAGTCGTCCTTGGTGTTCTCTTTGAGGACGGGGCCCATGAGGAACTTGGAGGAGATGAGCTGCAGCCAGGAGAAGGCGAAGCCGGGGTACTTGATGGGCTGGATGATGTGGAGCGCCTGGACGATGGTGATGAGCATGCTCTTGAGCTGCTTCTCGAAGCCGTACTCGGGCCAGTTGAGGTCGTAGAGGATGTTGAAGAGCAGTTTGAAGAAGACTTTGTTGTTGAAGTTGCTGCTGTTGTAGTGGTGTTCTTTGGTCATCACGATGATGATCGCCGTGAGCACGTTCTCCAGCAGCGTGATGCGCAGGTGGTTCGCGTTCGGCGCGGTGATCGCTTTGAGGAGGATGGTCACCATCTTGCTCACGGTGTCGATGAAGGAGTAGTCCAGCTTGACCAGCTTGCGCGAGGCGTTGTAGAAGCGCTCGGAGCGGCGACAGGCGATGTCGATGCAGTAGCAGAAGAAGCCGATGGTGTAGGAGTTGTCTTTCTTGGTGATGTCTTCTTCGTAGCTCTTGATGAAGTCCGTCAGCTCTTCCTCGGAGCTCGAGGTCAGCCACTTCTTGAACATCTGCACGGCGAGCTTGTAGAAGGAGAGGTCCGGCTTTTTGAAGTACTCGTCGACGTCTTTGAAGAGCTTCTTGTACTGGGGGTCGATGTTCGTGAGTCGCAGCTGGATCGAGTAGGTGTAGTCGTTGTTCATCTTCATGAAGTCTGCCAGGTGCTCGATGAAGGTGGCCACTTCTTGAGTGAGCTGGCTGAAGATCTGGTCAGACTAGGCTACTTTCTTGCGCTGGATGCCGATGAGCTTTTCGACGATGCGCTTGAAGGTGTAGATCGCGAAGATCTTCTGCTCGATGACCAGCGACTTGAGCACGTAGACGATGCAGTCGAGGGGCGTGACGTTCTTGGGGTCCAGGTGTTCGAGGACGTTCGCGTAGCCTGCGTCGAAGTCGGTGATGTGCAGGAGGTTTCTGCGGAGGAAGATCGAGAGGATCGCGTGGTTCCACTTGCTTTCGTACTGCGCGTTGAAGAACCACTCGGTGATGCTCTTGGTGAGCTTGGGGTTGTAGTTGCAGCAGATCACCAGAATGTCTGAGTAAGACCGGATGCGTTCGTTGGAGAGCAGCGTCTGTCCGGTGTGGGTGGGTTTGAAGAGGTTCTCGAGGACGATGATGGCGGGGGGGACGTTGTTGGAGGCGTCGAGGGAGGCCTGGCCTTGGTAGCTGTTGAGCATGCGCGAGATGTTCTTGTAGACCAGGTGGATGCACTTGGTGCGGTCTTCGGAGACGGCCATCTGGAGGTAGCGCTCGAGCTCCATCATGTACTGGAAGAAGCGGCGGTCGTCGAAGGCGATGGGGATCTGCGAGACGGGCGGCTCTTCGGGGACTCTGCGCTCGACGGGCGG
>JFJP01002115.1_pt1 | contig 14430 bp, 15 predicted proteins | sample 431651 | NCBI WGS metagenome assembly JFJP01 (sample SAMN02602958, study PRJNA72255) | Microbial mat metagenome, whole genome shotgun sequencing project. | biome: fresh water; feature: sink hole; material: water; isolation source: purple microbial (photo- and chemosynthetic) mats found in... | reverse complement strand
CCTTGCAGCCGAATTTGCGCTCAAGATCGTCCGTCAGGCTGGCGAGTTGCTTGGCATCAAGCGGGAAGGCCGAACTGACCACCGCCTCGCGCGTTCCTTCCTGGGCATTCTTGAGTTGGCCGAACAGGGCACTGATTTCGGGTAGCACATCAAGTCGGCGATTTTCGACGAGCACGGTGGTGAAATTGCGTTGATCTGCAGTCAGCTCACCCGCCACACCGAGGAACAATTCGGTAAGTGCGGCAGGCGAAACGCGCGGATCGGCGATGCACTCAAGCATCTGCGCATCGGCTGCGGCATTAGCCATACGCTCCAGCGCACCCTGCCAGTTGGTCAATGCGCCACCCGCCTTGGCCATATCGAAAGCGGCTTCGGCGTAAGGGCGTGCGACGGTGACGTTCTCGGCCATGGCGGATCAGAGCTCCGCTTTCAACTGATTGAGCAGGTCGGCGTGCGCGGCGGCATTGATTTCCTTACGGAGGATCTGCTCGGCACCGGCGACGGCCAGCAAGGCGACCTGATCACGCAGGGCTTCCTTGGCACGCTGCGCTGCCACACCGGCTTCACCCTCGGCCGCAGTGCGGGCAGCGGCAATGATGCGTGCTGCCTCGGTGCGTGCTTCGTCAAGGATCTGCGAACCCTGGCGCTCGGCGCCGGCACGCAGTTCATTGGCCGACTCGCGCGCTTTGCGCATCTCATCGGTAGCACGGCGCTCGGCCAGTGCCAGATCGGATTTCGCCTTGTCCGCCGCCGCCAGACCATCGGCGATCTTGGACGCGCGCTCGTCGAGTGCCTTCATGATGGGCGGCCACACGAATCTCATCGTGAACCACGCCAGAATGAAGAACACAACCAACTGCGCGAATAGCGTTGCGTTCAGATTCACGGTTGTCGCTCCTTTCGGCTTGAAGGGGCGCCGCTTATTTGATGAACGGGTTGGCGGTGGTGTACCAGAGAGCGATACCGGTACCGATAATGAACGCGGCGTCGATCAGGCCGACCAGCAGGAACATCTTGGTCTGCAGTGTGTTCATCAGCTCGGGTTGACGTGCCGATGCCTCGAGGAAGCGGCTGCCCATGATGCCGATGCCGATACAGGCACCTGCAGCGCCCAGACCGATGATCAGGCCGGCGGCCAGCGCGACGAAACCAACGATGTTGCCTTCCATGATGACTCCTTGTGTTTTAAAAGTGAAGGTTGAGAAAGTGGGGTTTGAATCTAGTGGCTTTCATGCGCCTGACCGATATACACCAGCGTCAGCATCATGAAGATGAAGGCTTGCAGGGTAATGATCAGGATATGGAAGATGGCCCAGATGGTGCCGGCGAAAACGCCGCCGATCCAGAGTAATCCGCTGCCGACGGTGCCCGCCCAGGCGGCACCCATCAGCGCGATCAGCATGAAGATCAGTTCGCCGGCATACATGTTGCCGAACAACCGCATGCCGTGTGAAACCGTCTTGGCGACAAACTCGATCATCTGCATCGCAAAGTTGATCGGGTACAGAACCGGGTGGCTGCCGAAGGGCGCGGTGAACAGCTCGTGCATCCAGCCACCGAAGCCTTTGATTTTGATGTTGTAGTAAAGGCAGATCAACAGGACGGCTAACGACATGCCGAGCGTCGCATTCAGGTCAGCCGTCGGCACAACACGCAGGTAGGCATGCTGCGGATCGTGACCGGCAGAACCATAAATGCTGGCCCAGATGTTCGGCAGCAGGTCGACCGGAATCAGGTCCATGGCATTCATCAGGAAAATCCAGACGAACACGGTGAGCGCCACTGGAGCGACGAACTTGCGTGATTCAGGAGAATGAACGATACCCTTGGCCTGGTCGGCAACCATTTCGACCATGATCTCTACGGCCGCCTGGAAACGGCCGGGCACGCCGGAGGTCGCTTTTGCTGCAGCACGCGCCATGAGAAGCACAGCGAGAAAACCGATGGCGACAGAGAAGAGCAGGCTGTCCAGGTGAAAAACCGACCAGTCAACCAGTGAGGCCTGATCGGCGCTCTTCAGGTGTGTCAGGTGGTGAACGATGTATTCGGAGGCGTTGGGGGCGTGCTCGGTAGCCATGTTTTTCAAGTCTTAAGCAATAGCGCGAAAAGATTCACAAACAGCACGGCAAACAGTCCGGCAATAAGCGCCGGCCAATTAACTTCGATCATGCGTGGCAGAAACAACAGCAACGCAATCACGGCGGACAACTTCACGGCTTCGCCGAACAGAAAACCCGCGGCTCCTGCCTGCTGCGTCACAACTGCCAGGCGCAAGCGCAGCACAAACAGCAGATTTGGCAGAAAGTAAGCGCCACCGCCAGCCAATGCTGACAATGAGGCCGACAAGGCACCGTTTGATCCTGCCAGCAAACCGGCTCCAGCCGCTACTGCCAGTATCACCACCGCCTGGAGCAAGAGAATCTTGAACATGCCCCGGGAAGCCTTTCTTCCACACCGTTTTCATTCATGTCGCCAGCCATTATTGCACCGCGACGCGCTACCGTACAGAGCGCAGGAATATAAATTGTATGGTTTGATAAGTCAATATCTTTATTGCGATGCAACAATTCTATTTATCCACGCAAGCGTTTCAGTATTCCGTCAAGCTGATCAAGACTGCCAAAACGTATCGTCAGCGCCCCGGCACCCTTGCGGTTAGCGCTCACTTTCACTGTGGCACCTATTGCGTCTGCGATATCCTCTTCGAGACGCGCCAAATCACGGCTCTTTTCCTGGCCGATTTTCGGTGCCGGCGGGTTAAGTTCGCGCGCAACACGGCGCTCGGTGTCGCGCACCGAGTATCCTTTGTCTGCCACTTCAGCAGCCAGCCGGCCCTGTTCAGTCTTCGGCACAGCGAGCAACGCACGGGCGTGGCCCATTTCAATGTCCCCCGCCATCAACAGATCCTGCGCCGGTTTGGCCAGTTGCAGCAAACGCAACAGGTTGGTTGCTGCAGAGCGCGAACGACCGACGGCGTCCGCAGCCTGCTGGTGCGTCATGCCGAATTCATCGATCAGGCGCTGCAAACCCGCAGCTTCCTCAAGCGGATTCAAATCTTCGCGCTGAATGTTTTCGATCAGCGACATCGCCAGGGCAGCATCGTCTGGAATATCACGAATCAGCACCGCAACTTCGGTGAGACCGGCGATCTGCGCTGCGCGCCAGCGCCGCTCACCGGCAATGATTTCGTAGCGGCCATGCGCGATCGGCCGCACGGAGATTGGCTGGATCAGGCCCTGGGCCTTGATCGATGCCGCCAGATCTTCGAGCGAACCCGGGTCCATGCGTGTGCGCGGCTGATATTTTCCCGGCTGCAGATCGCCGATCGGTAGCGTTCCCTGACGCTGCGCGTCGGCCTCGCCTTCATTGCCCGAGAGGAGGGCTTCCAGCCCGCGTCCCAACCCTTTTTTGCGTTGAATCATGAAGCGGCCTTTTCCCTTTCCTGCTCCCAAGTCTTGACGCGCTCGATCATTTCCTTGGCAAACGCCAGATAGGCTTGTGCGCCCTTGGCATTCTTGTCAAACAACACGCCCGGTATGCCATAGCTTGGAGCTTCGGCCAGACGTACATTGCGCGGCACCAGCGTCTTGAACACCTTGTCGCCGAAATGCTCTTCCAGCTGCGCCGAAACCTGATTCGACAGCGTCGAACGCGGGTCGAACATCACCCGCAGCAAGCCGATGATCTTGAGGTCGCGATTGAGGTTGGCGTGCACTTTCTTGATCGTATTCACCAGATCGGACAAACCCTCCAGCGCGTAATACTCGCACTGCATCGGGATGATGACGCCATGCGCGGCACACAATCCGTTCAAGGTCAGCATCGACAACGAGGGCGGGCAATCGATCAGAACGAAATCGTAATCGTAGCGATGCTCGTGCAGCGCGCCTTTCAAACGCATCTCGCGCAGATCCAGATTCACCAGTTCGACCTCGGCGCCGGCCAGGTCGCGGTTGGCCGGCAATACATCGAAGGCCGCCGCCGGCGAAGTCAGGCGCACTTCGGAGAGGGGCTTCAGCCCGACCAGCAACTGGTAGACCGAGCGCGTTAACCCGCGCTTTTCGATACCGCAACCCATCGTGGCATTGCCCTGCGGATCAAGGTCTACCAGCAGCGTGCGCTTGCCGGCTTGCGCCAGCGCGGCAGCCAGATTTACCGAAGTGGTGGTCTTGCCGACCCCGCCCTTCTGGTTGGCTATGGCAAAAATATGCATCGTCAGGTTCTCTCCAGTTGCAGCAAATGGCGGCGGGCCGCAAGGCCGGGGACGCTCAGTTCGTGACTCGCCGCTACCCGCCAGCCGGCAGGCAGCGCCGCAATCTCATCAGCAGGATACACACCCTTCATCGCCCAAAGCCGGGCAGACAGATGGCCGGCAAAGCGGATAAAGTCAGCCAGGCTGGCAAAAGCCCGCGAGATGGTATCAGTGAAACCCACCGTCACATCCTCAACACGCGCACAGTGAATACTCACATTATCCAAGCCCAGCTCAATTTTCGCCTGGCGCTGGAAAGCAGCTTTTTTTTCAACGGTCTCGATCGAAGCAAGCTTCCATTCCGGCCGTGCGATGGCCAGCACCAAACCAGGCAAGCCGGCGCCGCTGCCGACATCGGCGAGATGCATTTCTCGCCGTCCCGCCAGCGCCGACTTTTCGAGAACCGGCAACACAGCCAATGAATCGAGCAGATGGTGCGTCACCATCTCGTCCGGATCGCGGATCGCCGTCAGATTGTAAGTGCGGTTCCACTTGGCTAACAGCGCCAGATAGCCAGCCAACTTTTCCTCGGCACCCGCCGGCAGCGTTAACTGAAGGGATGCAATACCCTCGGCCAGCTTCACGTCCGCCCCCGCAGCTTTTTCAGATGCACCAGCAGGATGGAGATTGCCGCCGGCGTCACGCCTTGCATGCGGCTGGCCTGCCCGAGCGTCTGCGGGCGGTGCTGAGCCAGACGCTGCCGCACCTCGATGGAAAGACCCGTGAGTTGAGAATAGTCCAGCTCCGCCGGAATCGCCAGGCTCTCCAAGCCGGCCATTCTCGCCACATCTTCTTTCTGCCGCTCGATGTAACCCTGATACTTTGCCTGAATCTCGACCTGTTCCACCACATCGCCGGCGGCAATGGCCAGCCCCGCGCCGGGCAGACTCATCACGGACGAATAGTCGGTTTCGGGGCGACGCAACAGCTCAAACAGCGAATATTCGCGCTCGATAGGCTTACCCAACACACGCTCGACCTGATGCATCGCCACCACGTTCGGGTTGATCCAGACATGCTTGAGTCGCTCGACCTCGTCCGCGATGGCATCGCGCTTGCGATTGAAGGCGGCCCAGCGCCTGTCATCCACCAGCCCCAGGCGCCGGCCGGTTTCCGTCAGGCGCAAGTCGGCATTGTCCTCGCGCAGACTCAAGCGAAACTCGGCGCGACTGGTAAACATGCGATACGGTTCGCTAACCCCGCGCGTGATCAGGTCATCGACCAGGACACCGAGATAGGCTTCATCGCGACGCGGCCACCAACTGTCTTCACCGGCAGCCTGCAATGCTGCATTGATGCCGGCCAGCAAGCCTTGCGCAGCGGCCTCTTCGTAACCCGTTGTGCCATTGATCTGACCGGCGAAAAACAGACCGCGGATGGCCTGCGTTTCGAGCGTTGCCTTCAATCCTTGCGGGTCGAAATAGTCGTACTCAATGGCGTAACCCGGACGTGTGATATGCGCATTTTCCATGCCGCGAATCGAGCGCACCAGTTCCAGCTGCACATCGAAAGGCAGGCTGGTCGAGATCCCCTGCGGATAGATTTCATGCGTGTCGAGCCCTTCGGGTTCGAGGAAGATCTGATGACTGTCCTTGCCGGCAAAGCGGTGAATCTTGTCTTCGATCGACGGGCAGTAGCGCGGCCCGACCCCTGCGATCACACCGGTAAACATCGGCGAACGATCCAGTCCGCCACGAATGATGTCGTGCGAGCGTGTATTGGTATGGGTGATCCAGCACGACACCTGGCGCGGATGCTGCGCTGCATTGCCGAGATAGGAAAACACGGGAACCGGGTCATCGCCGGGCTGCTCCTGCATCACCGCATAGTCGATAGTCTTGCCATCGAGGCGTGGCGGCGTGCCGGTCTTGAGCCGGCCCACTGGCAGGTTCAGTTCGCGCAAGCGCGCGGCCAGCGACAAAGAAGGTGGATCGCCAAAACGCCCGGCACGATAGTTCTCCAGGCCGATATGGACAAGGCCATTCAGGAACGTACCGGCAGTCAGGACGACCGTGGCCGCCTCAAAGCGAACCCCAAGTTGTGTGACCACTCCGGAGACATGATCACCTGCCACGGTAATGTCGTCCGCCGCCTGCTGAAAAAGGGTGAGGTTCGGCTGGTTTTCCAGAAGCCCACGGATCGCCTGCCGGTACAGCGCCCGATCCGCCTGGGCACGTGTCGCCCGCACTGCCGGTCCCTTTGAGGCATTCAGAATGCGAAACTGAATCCCTGCCAGATCTGTGGCCGCCGCCATCGCGCCACCCAGCGCATCGATCTCCTTGACCAGATGGCCCTTGCCGATGCCGCCGATCGACGGGTTGCACGACATCGCACCCAGCGTTTCGATGTTATGCGTCAGCAGCAGAGTTTTCGCACCCGAGCGCGCAGCAGCCAGCGCCGCCTCGGTGCCGGCATGGCCGCCACCGATCACGATCACATCAAAGCGGGTTGGATAAAGCATAAGAAAAGTCGGCGTCTGCAGGACGGCGCATGAGTCACATTGGCCACAAAGGGGCGCAATGATACGGCATTACCAAATCCGGGGTGTTTCACGTGAAACAGCAGACGCCCTTAATCCTGCGGTTTCACGTGAAACATTTTCACCATTACAGTTTTTTCATGCCCAGGCCGAGGTAACAATCGACAACCTTGGGATCGTCCTCAAGCTGGTCGGATGGCCCCTCGAGGGCAATCTCGCCGGTCTCCAGCACATAGCCGTAATCGGCAACTTGCAGGGCGGCCCGGGCATTCTGTTCAACCAACAGGATTGCCACGCCTGCAGTGCGCAAGTCAGCAATCACGCGAAATATCTCGCGGACGATCAGCGGCGCAAGACCCAGACTCGGCTCATCCAGCATGAGGATTTTTGGCTGCGCCATCAAGGCGCGCCCGACCGCCAGCATCTGCCGCTCACCGCCCGACAGCGTACCGGCCATCTGTTGATGGCGTTCCTTGAGGCGCGGGAAAATGGCATACACTTTGTCGAGGGTTGTCTGCTCATCGCGAAAACCGAGCCGGCGGCGCATGAAAGCACCCAGCAGCAAATTGTCCGCCACGCTCATCTCGCCGAACAGTTCGCGCTTTTCCGGCACCAGCGTCATGCCACGCGCCACCATCTGTTCGATATCGATGTGTTTTTGCAGATCGCCCTGGTAGCGCACTTCGCCACGACTGGCCGGCAGCACACCCATCAACGCCGAAAGCAAGGTCGTCTTGCCCGCGCCGTTTGGGCCAATCACGGTAACGATTTCGCCCGGGCGCACCTTCAACGAAACGTGGTGGAGCGCCTCGACCTTGCCGTAAGAAACACACAGATCATTCACCTCGAGGATCGGCAGGCATTCCTGCATGGCGGCGCTCATCTCAGTCGACTCCTCCCAGATAGGCTTCGATGACTGCCGGATCATTTTGCACCGCGTGGGGTAGACCTTCCGCGATCTTCTTGCCGAACTCCATCACCACAACACGATCCGCCAGATCCATGACAAATTCCATGTCATGCTCGACGAGCAGGATGCCCATGCCTTCGTCACGCAATTGCTTCAGCAACGCAGCCAGTGACTGCTTCTCGAGGAAGCGCAGGCCTGCTGCCGGTTCATCGAGTAACAGCAATAGCGGATCGGCCGCCAGCGCACGGGCAATCTCGACAATGCGCTGCTTGCCTAACGGCAGGCTGCCGGCGGCAGCATGCAACTGGTCGCCCAGGCCCACACGCACGCACTGACGTGCGGCCTCGGCAAGCAAACGGGCCTCTTCCGCACGCTCGAGATGCAGGGCAGCGGCAAGCACCCCGTGGCTACCGCGCATATGTGCGCCGAGAGCAACGTTCTCCAGCACCGTCATTCCCGGCAATAGCCGCACATGCTGGAAAGTCCGGCTCATGCCCATCCGGGCAATCCGTCGTGAGGTATGGCCTGCAACGCGCTCACCCATGAAGCGCACCTCTCCCGAAGTGGGCGGGCTGACGCCGGTCACCAGATTGAAGAGGGTGGACTTGCCGGCGCCATTCGGGCCGATCAACGCAAGAATCTCCCCACTCGCCACCGTCAGGCTCATGCGGTCGTTTGCCACCAGGCCACCGAACTGCTTGATGGCATCCTTGACTTCGAGCAGTTGGGTGCCGGCCTGCGGAACAGCACGCCGTGGCAAACCTTCCCCCGAAAAGTCGGCGCTGGCGCAACGGCGCGTTGCGGCATTGGCCGATGCCCAATGTACGAGCCGCACCAGCCAGGGCCACAAACCATCCCTGGCGCGGTGCAGCACGACGATCATCAGCAAGCCGAAAGCGATCACTTCGAAATTGCCCGAAGCACCTAATAGCTGCGGCAACAAATCCTGCAACCATTGTTTCAAAACGGTGATAACCGCCGCACCAACCAGCGCACCCCAGACATGCGCCGCGCCACCGATGACCGCCATGAAAAGATATTCGATGCCGATATGCAGGCCAAACGGCGTCGGATTGACAAAGCGCTGCAGATGGGCGTAGAGCCAGCCGGACAGGGCAGCGAAGAGAGCGGCAATGACGAAAACAATAATCTTGGCGCGCGCCGTATCGACGCCCATCGCCTCGGCCATGACCACGCCACCCTTGAGTGCGCGAATGGCACGGCCGGCCCGCGAATCGAGCAGATTGCTTGAGAGCCATACTGCCAATAGCAGCATGGTCCAGATCAGGTAATAGTAATGCCGGCCGTCACGCAGCTCGATACCGAAAATATTCAATGCAGGAATACCGCTGATGCCGGTATGACCCCCCAGAAACTCCAGGTTGCCGAAGAGGAAGTAGAGCGAAATACCCCAGGCGATCGTACCGAGCGGCAGGTAATGACCGGATAACCGCAAGGTCAGCAGCCCCAACAACAGCGCCACGGCTGCCGTTACCAGCATGCCTGCCAGCAGACCGCCCCAAGGGTTCGCCAGCGGCACCAGCCAGTCCGGCAGGTTGCCCGCCGTTGTCAGCGCAGCGGTAGCATACGCACCCAGGCCGACAAAAGCCGCCTGACCGAACGAGGTCATGCCGCCCACCCCCGTCAGCAGCACCAGGCCGAGCGCCACCAGCGCATACAGGCCGATGTAATTCAGCAGGGTGATAGAGAACTCGGGCAGTGCAAGTGGCCCGACTGCCAGCAAGGCGATGAAAATCCCAACAATTTTCCGCTCGCCGATCATTCATCTTCCTCAATATGGCGCGTGGTCAGAGAACGCCAGACCAGCACGGGAATGATCAGCGTAAAGACAATCACTTCCTTGAAGGCCGACGCCCAGAAGGATGAGTAGGATTCGAGCAACCCGACCAGCAATGCGCCGGCCGCCGCCACCGGATAGCTGGCCAGCCCGCCGACGATGGCACCGACGAAGCCCTTGAGGCCGACGAGGAAACCGGTATCGTAATAGACCGTGGTGATCGGGGCGATGAGGATGCCTGACAGCGCGCCGATGGCAGCGGCCAGCAGGAAAGACAGCTTGCCGGCCAGCGTCGTCGAGATGCCCATCAGTCGCGCGCCGGCACGGTTGATCGCTGTGGCACGCAAGGCCTTGCCGTAAAGACTGCGCTCGAAAAATACGTACAGTGCAATGATCAGCAGCGCGCTCGCGCCCACCACCCACAGACTCTGGCCTGAGATGGTCAGCCCGCCGATATCGAGTGACAATTCGGAAAATGCCGTCGTACGCGAACCCTCGGCACCAAAAAACAGCAGGCCCAGGCCGACCAGTGCCAGATGCAATGCCACCGAAACGATCAACAGAACCAGCACCGGCGCTTCTGCAATCGGCTGATACGCGAGACGATACAGTTGCGGCCCAAGCGGCACCACGACAGCCAAAGCCAACAGGGCCTGCAAGCCCATCGGCCAATCCTGCGGCGCCAGCCCGAGAACGACACCGGCAATGGCCGCCGGATAGACGAGCTGTCGTCCGACCAGCCCCACCAACTTGCGCCCGCCCAGCCGCCAGGCAATAGGAGCATCGAGCACAGTCACTGCGACACCCAACATCAGCAACAACCACAGCGTGCCCGGCGTACCACCGGTCTGCAAACTCGCGAGCGTCAGCGCACCATAGGCAACAAACTCGCCTTGCGGGATAAAGATGACGCGGGTGACCGCAAACACCAGCACCAGCGCCAGCGCCAGGAGCGCGTAGATCGCTCCATTGACGATGCCGTCCTGTGCCAGCAGCAGCGCGATCTGCAGATCCATTATGCCTCTGCCGGGCAGTCCCAAGGAGGCATACGCCCCCCCGTGGGGGGCAGCGAGCCAGATTTTCGAGCGTGGGGGGCCATTAGTTTCCTGTCAAACAACAAGGGCGCCGGATTCAGCCGACGCCCTTGATTTGTTGCTAGTGGGCACTTACTTGAGTAATTTCCAGTCGCCGTTTTCGACCTTCACCATGACGCGTGAGCGCTGGTCGAAACCAAGGTGATCCTGGGGCGACATATTAACAATGGCATGGGAAATCGTGACATTCTTCAAGCCTTCCAGCGCATCGCGCAACGCGAGCTTGAATTCTTTCGTGCCCGGCTTGGCTTTTTTCAGCGCCACGGGAACGGCATTTTGCAGCAGCAGTCCGGCATCCCAGGCGTGCGCACCGAAAGTGGACGTCGTGCCCTTTCCGTAAGCCGCATCATATTTGGCCGTATAGTCCAGCGCCACCTTCTTGATCGGATTGTCGGCGGGCAGTTGTGCCGCCACCAATACCGGTCCCGCCGGCAGAAGTGTGCCCTCACAATCCTTGCCGCAAACACGCAAGAAGTCTTTATTGGCCACGCCGTGGGTCTGATAGAAGGCACCCTTGTAACCTTTTTCCTTCAGGACTTTCTGCGGCAGTGCGGCAGGTGTTCCCGAACCGGCAATCAGCACCGCATCAGGCTTGGCGGCCATGATCTTCAGCACTTGCCCCGTCACTGAGGTATCGGCGCGGTTATAGCGCTCGTTGGCCACGATCTGCAGCTTGCGCGCCTCGGCGATCTTGCTGAACTCGCCGAACCAGCCTTCGCCGTAAGCATCGGCGAAGCCAATGAAGGCCACCGTCTTCACACCGGAGCCGGTCATGTGTTCAACGATGGCCGTAGACATCTGGATATCGTTCTGCGGTGTCTTGAACACCCACTTCACCTTCGGGTTGGCCGCATCAACAATGCGCGCCGACGCTGCCATCGAGATCATCGGAGTCTCGGCTTCAGCGACGATATCGATCATCGCCAGCGAATTGGGGGTGATCGTCGAGCCGACGATCACGTCGACCTTGTCCTCGGTCAACAGCTTGCGCGTGTTCTTGACGGCCGTGGTGGTATCGGAAGCGTCATCGAGAATGATGTAGTTGATCTTTTCTCCGCCAATGCTGGTCGGCATCAGGGCGAAGGTGTTTTTCTCGGGAATGCCGAGCGAAGCAGCCGGGCCGGTGGCCGAGACAACCACGCCAACATTGATGTCAGCCAACGCAGAACCGGCAAAAGCAGCCGACACAGCCAAAGTCAAAAGCGATTTCACCTTCATATAAATGGACTCCTCCAGAGGTGTTCTTGTTTGGAAATTCATGAAACGGCGAATTTAACATCGCGACGCCCGTCCGTCCATGCACTTGCAAGGGTTTTGCACTAACGCAAGCGTTTTACGTTGCCAGCGTATCCCAACCCATCTTGAGTATTAAGAGCGATGTCATGACCAAAAATACGCTGCGCACGAAGCCGCTGCCATGCCGGATTGCCAGCCGCGCTCCGAGTTGTGCACCGGCAATATTGCAAAGCGCCATCCCCAGTCCCAGTATCCAGAGCACATGGCCTTGCGGCGCAAACAACAGGATCGCGCCCGCATTGGTTGCAGCATTGACGATCTTCGCGGAAGCCGAGGCATGCAGGAAGTCCATACCGAACAGGCGTACGAAGGCGAAGATCATGAAACTGCCGGCGCCCGGCCCGAATATCCCGTCATAAAACCCCAGCATGGCACCGACGGCAATCGCCGCCCAGCGCAAGCGATGTTGCGGCATGCGCGCCACCTGCGCCACCGTACCGAAATCCGGCTTCATCAAGGTATACAACGCGACCGCGATCAGCAGTACCAGCACCAGCGGACGCATCACCTCCCTGGGCAACCAAGCTACCACCGCCGCACCGGCATAAGAGAACAGAAAGGCGGAAAGCGCCGCCGGCAACACCACCGCCCAAGGCATCCGGACCTCGCGGGCGTAACGGCGCGCGGCATTCAGCGTGCCGAAGATTGAAGCGATTTTGTTGGTGCCGAGGAGGGTCGCCGGCGCCTCCCGCGGCAACCCGGCGAACAGCGCCGGCACCTGAATCAGCCCGCCGCCGCCCGCCACCGCATCAACAAAGCCGGCGAAGGTCGCCGCCAGCAGCAAGACCAGCCAGGTAGGATCAAGAAACATCGAATGTGCCGTCCCCATGTTGGCAGCAGTCCGGCAAATGCCGTCCCGCCAGCGCCGACTTTTACAACCGGTCCAGCGGGCTCGTCACACCGCGCCCGCCCTTGTTGAGCACATGCGTGTAGATCATCGTCGTGCTCACATCCGAGTGCCCCAGCAGCTCCTGCACCGTGCGAATATCCTGGCCGCCTTCGAGCAGATGCGTGGCGAAGGAATGGCGCAGCGTGTGCGGAGTCGCCGGCTTGGCCAGGCGCGCGGCCGTCACGGCCTTTTTCATCGCCCGCTGCAGCAATTTCTCGTCGATGTGATGACGCCGCATCACACCGCTGCGCGGATCGGTCGAGTGGCTGCCCGAACAGAATACAAACTGCCAGCACCATTCGATCGCCGCGTTGGGATACTTCTTTTCCAGCGCATCCGGCAACCAGACCGCCGCCTTGCCGGCAGCCAGGTCATCCCCGTAAAGCGTCCGCCGCCGTGCCAAATGATCTTTCAGCGGCCCCACCAACGCCGCCGGCAGCATCGTCACCCGATCCTTGCCGCCCTTGCCCTCGCGGATCAGGATTTCGTTGCGGCCAAAATCTACATCCTTCACACGCAGCCGCACGCACTCCATCAAGCGCATCCCCGTGCCGTAAAGCAGCCGCCCCATCAACCCATACACGCCGTCCATGCGCTCAAGCACCGCGCGCACTTCGGCGGGTGTCAGCACCACAGGCAGTCGCTGCGAAGACTTGGCGCGCGTTACGTTATCCAGCCAAGGCAGCACGATTTCTAGCACTTCCCGGTAGAGAAACAACAGGGCGGAGAGCGCCTGATTCTGCGTCGAGGCAGAAACCCCACCGGTTACGGCCAAGTCCGTGAGGAATGCCTCAACTTCCGGCGCGCCCATATCGCGCGGGTGGCGTTTGTCATGGAAATAAATAAAGCGTTTAATCCATTGAACATATTGCGCCTCGGTACGAATGCTGTAATGCTTCACCCTGATACGCGCACGGACTTGATCGAGGAGTTTTGGTGCAGCGGCAACTTCAGGTGCCTCATTAGGTGCCATATTTACTGGCATTCAGTAATATCTATTTTGTTTCAATAAGATGAAATATCATGACAAGATATAGACACAGCACGAACCAGAAATATACACCGATTTGTGTGTTCACTTTACGTTAGGCGCCATATGAGACTCAGCAGTTTATTGACAATGCGCAGCCAATACAGTCTGTAGGAGTCCGAGTATGCGACCCAAGTGGGCATTCCAGCTGCTGCCTCATACGCCTGGCGTCCTTGGCAAAGGGTTCCGCGTCGATGCGGTTACACAGGCAATAGAAGACGAAGTAAACGCCGTACTTCAGCGCAAGTTCGGCTTTCACGGGATTAGTAAGCTGGTCATCAGATTGGGCCCTGGCGTAGAAACTAGGGAATACCATGAGCACATTGGAGTTGCTCAGAAAGTTCATCTAGATTTCGATATCCATGCATACCAGCAACTGGGCTCAGAGGAGAAGAGGGAGTTCATGAGAGGAATTATTCTAGAAGTGTTTGATTGGTTGATTTCGCGGTTCGACGACGCCCAATGTTTCAAGAAGGCGATCCAAGATTTGGGATGGACTGGGGGTGAGAAATCTCAGACGGTGTGAGCACAGACTTGGGGTCAAGCAGACTTGGGGTCTTTCATTGTCATATGATTTTGCAAGACCTGACCCCGACTTCTTAGGCCTCTTGGAGAAGCCATGCTGCGAACAACCGCAGATTGCCAAGCAGATGTTGATAGATTTATCCGCCGCGTTAGCGAG
>JFJP01005982.1_pt1 | contig 14432 bp, 13 predicted proteins | sample 431651 | NCBI WGS metagenome assembly JFJP01 (sample SAMN02602958, study PRJNA72255) | Microbial mat metagenome, whole genome shotgun sequencing project. | biome: fresh water; feature: sink hole; material: water; isolation source: purple microbial (photo- and chemosynthetic) mats found in... | reverse complement strand
CAGGCTGGGTGCAGCCGTTATGAGTTTCAATTTGATCGCTCTGAACCTGTCGTTCGTGAACGCTTGCTGCGTGCCCATTACCTTTCGTTATCGTCCAGATGATCAATCTTGGTAAAGCAACAACCGATGCTGAAAATGGGTACCCGCAGTAGACTCATTGCGGCCTGCAAGCTTGTCAAAATGCCTCAGCCAAACCGGCAGCTGAGAGATGGGGGGATAGCCCAGCCGAAGCATCAACGCGATGCTACGAGCACTCCAGAGCTGCCATCCCAGACCACCTGGGTGCGGAGATCCCGCGTGGCGGCCAGCTTGCCGTTGATGTAGACGTTGGTCTTCAAGGGATAGACACCCTGGGACACACCTTCGGGCAGCTTGACCTCGAAGGAGTTTTCGTAGCGGCCGGCCGTGTTGGCTTTGAAGGGCTTGTTGCCGGTCTTGAACTGCGTGCCGTCGGGGTGGTAGATGAATAGCTCTTCACGCACCTCACGCACCTGCTGGCTTGTGCCGTTGACCATTTCCAAGGTGGAGTTGACCTTCATCGGCTGGCCACGCTGCACCGAGTTTTTGGCCAACTGTGCCGAGTAGGACACAACCGTCGGCTCGGTTGGCAGCGCACCACGCGCCTTCTGGTAGTCGGCATCGGACTGCGCCGCGCTCTTGGTCTGGCGCGACTGGTAGTTGATCGCCGCACAAGTCGCCGCACCCAGCGCGCCACCGGCCAGCGCGCCCTGGCCGGCGCCTTTCGAGCCATTCAGCAGCGCGCCAAGCAAGGCACCGGCAAGTGCACCGGCCATCGCGCTCTTGCCAACGCTGCAGGGATCTTCCTCGGCCGCCGCGCCGGTCTGGCCGGCGCCCGGGCCACCCGGAGCGGCGCAGGCGACGAGAAAAGTGGCTGCCGTGATGTAGACCACGGTACGTTGAAGATTTTTGAATGGGTTCATGGGGGTTCTCCTGGGTGTTTTCGGGGGGATAAAAATGTTTGGCAACGGGTGCGGCAAGGTGGCCAGGCAGCATCACTTGATGGATGTCGCTTCCTCCAGGTATTGCAGCTCGCGTTCCCTGATCCGGCGGGCCAGTGCGGGCGCCTGCGGGTTGTTCGGATCGAGGCGACGCGCGCTCTCGACATAGGTCTTGGCGGTATCGAACTTGAGCTGATTCATCGCGGTTTCCGCGTCGCGCAGGAACGACTGTGCCATCTCGGACTGCGGCGCCTCGCGCGCTGGGGTCGCGGCCGCCGCCGCGTTGGTCGGCTGGTCGATTTCCGCGGCCTTGACACGCGCCGCCAGTTCCTGGCGCAGCGTCGCCAGATCGGGATGCTCGCGGTTGTTGGCGCTGATCTGGTCGAAAGCGGCGCGTGCGGCCTTCAAGTCGCCGTCGGCGAGCTGCTTGTGCATCTCGGCCTCGGCGGCGACGGCGGCGGCCTGGGCAGTTTCGATCTGTGTGCGCAGGCCTTTGCCCTGCGGGCTATCGGCGCAGCTTGTGTCGAGCTGGTCGAGTGTGCCGCGGGCGCTTTGCAGGCGGTGCTCGGTAATCTGGCTGCCGATGCGGCGGAAACTGCGCTCGCATCTGGCTTGCACAGCCAGGAGCTTGTCAGCCGCCGACTGCAGCTCGCCGGCCTTGGAGCGGGCCTCGCCACTGCAGGAGGCCTGCGCCAGCACCGTCTGGGCGCGGGCATTTGCGGCGTCACCGCCGGCCAGCATCGCGGCTGCCTGGTTCAAGGCTTGATCGCAGGCGGTTTCCTTCTGGCTTGGCTGCGTGAACAGGTAGGCCCCGACCAAGGCAGCCAGGCCCAGCGTCACCACGATGCCCTTCTTGGAGCGCGGTGGCTTTGCTTGCGATGGCGGTGGCTCATCGCGCATTGGGGTGGCCGGTGATGGGGCGGGCGGCGTGACCGGTTCGGCTGCTGGCGATGTGGCCTTGGTTTTTTCCGGCAGCACCGGTGGCTTCGGCTTGAGCACCGCAGCGGGAGTCGGCGCCGCAGCTGCAGGAACCGGTGTTGGCGCCCGGATTGGCGCCGCCGTCGCGGCGGCGGCCACCGATGCACCTGCTGCCGGGCCGACCGGCTGGTCATCAGCGACGGGCTGCGCGACACCGCAGAACGGGCAATGCGCTACGGCGTCGTACAGCGGCGCGCTGCAGCCGGAACAAGGTTCGAAAGACGGTTCCAAGTCAGCCCCTGAAAAAATCAAGCCAGCGGGGGTGGCATGGCGGCGCTCAAGGGCAGCGGGCATTGCAGCAAGGGCGCCAGCTCGGCCAGCTGGCTCAGCTCGACCCAGGCCGGCAGGCCCTGGCGCCAGACCTTGGTGCCCACTGCGGCGATTTGCCCGGCCGCAAGCATCTGCGCGAGTTGCTGCGTGACGAAGGGGCCGTATTGCTGGCCGTTGACGCCGATGTGGTACTGGTGCGCCAGTTGCGGTGCCAAGCCGCCCAAGGGTGGCGGCATGGCACCGGGCATCGCCGGCATGACACCAGGCATCACCGGCATGGCGGCCATTGCGGCAGGCTGCAGCAAGGCCTCCAGTGCGCCGGGTTCCAGCATGTCGGCGTTGATCAGGTACTTCAGCCGGGGCTGGCCGTCCTCGCCGGGTTCGCGCACTTCCCAGTCGTAGGCATCGGCGTCGGAATCGCCGATCGGCGTCGCCCAGGGTTTGAGCTTGTCCAGCAACCTGGTGGCCACCTGCTCGAGTTCACGCTCCGACAGGCCCTTGCGGCGCGCGCGGTCGCGCAAATCCTGCTTGGCCTCGGCCGAGATCGCGCTGGCGAATCCCTTGCGGACCTGCTCGGCGCCGGTTGCATCGGACACCAGCTTCGGGGTGTAGACGGCACTTTCGTAGTAATCACACAGCGCGGCCAGCGCCGCCAGCTGCTGCGCGCCGACCTGGGCCAACTGCTCCTGCACCCGTGCGACGATGGCCTCGCGGTATGCCAAGGGCAGGCCGTTCTGGCGGATCGCCCGCTCGTTGCCGATACGCCGCACATCGCCACGCGCCACCGCAAACTGGTACTGTCCCGGCGGCACAACGCGCTGGATCGAGCGCGTCAGCACACCTAGCATCACCGCCAGCAGGAACTGCTTGAAGTCCTCGGCCAGGCGGTTGATCTCGTCGGTGGTCGGTGCGATCGGATGGCTGAACTGGGTTGAATCGATGTGGGTGTGGGTGGGGCTTTTTTCCGATTCCTTGCGGTAGCTGGTGCGCCAGCCTTCGAGCCCGCGCAGCACCGTCATCGGCACGCCCGACAGCTCGCTATAACAGACCGCCCGGCCGGAGGCGCCGTTTTCGACGATGCTCAACTGGGCCGCGGTGATGCCGGCCTGCGTTGGTATGCAGGTGTCGAGTTCGGGGCCGAACTTCCGTTTGAACTCGTCGGCACCGGCCACACCGATGAAGCATTTGTACTGGTCGGCGCGCACCGTGAAGTCGCCCGACAGGTTGGCGTCGATCCAGGGCATTGCGCAGGCCAGCAGCTTGCGAAAGGCATCGATACGCGCCCCCGGGTTCATCTGCTCGAGTGCCTCGACCAGCGGGTCGGTGGCCGCCGCGTCGCCGTCAACGCTGGCGGCCAGCGCCAGCTGGCGCTCGGCCATACGCTTGATCTTGGCCAGGATCTTGCCGCGCTGTTCGACCTCGCCGAGCATCGGGAACAGGGCTTTTGAACCCCCCAGATCCTTGAAGGCCTCGTCAGCCCATTCACGCAGCTGCGCCGCGCCGGGCATCGGGATCTCGCGGTCGGGTGCCGGAATGTTGATCAGCGTCGCATGGTCCTTCTTCAGATCCTGCTGCAGGATGGTGTTGGCACGCTGCAGCTGATCGAGCATCGCCAGCACCGACTCGCGTCCGGCCTGCAGTTCGCCGACCAGGCCGTTCCACACCGCCCGGCCCTGGGCGTCGACGCCCATCTTGCGGCCCAACCAGGCCGACAGTTCACCCATCAACAGCGCGGCCTCGTCGGCGGCCTTGGCGCGCAGGTGGAACTTGATGCCGTTGGCAATCTCGATGCGCAATTGGTCCATCACGGTGACGGCCTGCTTCTCGCCGCCGCCAAAGAAGCCACCCTTGGTCTGCTCCAGATTGGTCAGCAGGCGTTCAACCTCGCGGCTGCGCACAGCCTCCTTGATTTCGCGATAACGCTCGCCGTTGAGTGTCAGCGCGGCGATCAGGCCACTGCCCGAGACCTCGAGCCGGTCCTTGATCTGCTCGACCAGCGAGAGCACGTATTCAAGCCCGCCGAATTCCTTGTTGTCGAGGTAGGCGTAGAGCTGGTCGCGCACCGCTTTCCTGACGCGATCGAGCACCTCGCGGCGGCGCTTGGCGACGCGGTCCTCCGTGGTGTCGGCGGTCGAGTCCTGGTCGCGCACCGCATCACGCTCGAGCTGCTTGACGGCCTCGCGCACCTGCACCGGCCATTCGCCCCGTTCGAAGCCGTTGCGGATGTCGTCGATGCGGTGGTTGACGCGCTGCTCGACACCGGCCAGCAGCAGGCCGTTCTTATCCTGCAGCAGGTCCTCGACGATGAAGTAATCGGTGAACTCGCCGCTGCTGCGCTTGAGCTCGACGGTCTTGTCGGAGAACTCGGGGAAATCGCTGAAGGTCGAGGCGCGCAGGGCCATGTGGGTGGCCATGAAGTCGTCGCGCTGTTTGTCGGTGGCGCGGTTGGCGCCGATGTCGGAGCCGCCGACGCCGAAGAAGGCCTTGAGCATCTCGCCGGCCCAGCGGTGGGCGCGCTCGTCGTGACGGGCTTCCTGGCGCGTGTCCAGCACCGCCTGGCCAAAGGCCGAGAAGCGTTTGGAATAGGACAGGCGCATGTCGGCAAAGCGGTTCTTCGGCACCAGGGCGTCGTGCAGGAAGTTCTTGTGCTGCGCCTGGTTGACCGCCACCGAACGTTTGCGCCGCGCGAAGTCGCCGGAGGCGAAGTCTTCGAACAAGGCATCGGCCACCATCTGGTAAACGTCCTTGACGTCCTTGGTGTGCTGCTGCGCGAGGTTGCCCGAGTCGATCAGGTAGACCTCGCCGTAGGGTTCGCGCGACAGTTCGGGCTGGTCATAGGCGTCCCAGCGCCCGACGTAGCCTTTGTTGCCCATCATGGCCGACTCCAGCTCCATCAGCGCGGCGTAGCCGTTGGCCTCGGTGCGGTCCTTGTTGGCGCCGGAATAGCCGGTGGGCAGGAACAGCATCAGCTCGACGTCGGCCGCGCCGACCTCGGTCTTGGCCAGCCAGCGCGCCAGCAAGCCCATGTCGAGAAAGGCCCCCGAACCGGTGCCACCGGCCACCGAACCGATCACCACGATGCGGAACTTGCTGTTCTCCATCTTCAGGCCCAGCTGGCTGAGCTGGCGCTCGTGCGACAGGCCGGCCTTCAGGGTCTTGAGCTTCAGGCGGATCTTGTCGCGCACCTTGGCGTATTTGTCGAAGAAGTACAGCCGTGAAACTGCCCGGATCTGGCCTGCCCCCTTGGCCGGATCAATGCCCAGTTCGCGGATCTTCTTGGGCGTCAGCGACAGCCATTCCTTGATGTGCGGGTACTTCTCCAGCGCGTCATCGTCGCGGCTGTACTTGTCCATGTCGAAGGACTCGACGATCTTTTCGTCGTCGCTGAACTTGACCAGGTCGAACTGCAGGTCCTCGGCCTGGGCCCGGCCGCTGTCGATCACCGCGCCGCTGTCAAGGTCAAACTGGATGAACTGCGCCACGGGAAAGTCGGCCAGGCACTCCACCCTGGTGCGTGCGCCGGAGCCGCCCCACAGCGTGTTGAGGATGCGCCGGCGCACCCGCATCAACACCTCCATACCGGTGCCACCAACGCCGATAAACAGCGTCGGACGCAGGTCGATGCTGGTCTCTGGTTTCGGTACGGCGCCCGCGCCGACCGTCTGGTTGATGTTGTCCGCCATGCCTGTCTCTCCTTGTAGCCGAAGCTTGACTATTTACTTGCGACCCGAAACAAACATCAGTACCAGCGCTAGCAGACCGACCGCCGCCACCGGTCCGATGATCAGAGGTGTCATGAACTTGGCCGAATTGACCGCCGCCAGCACCACGCCGGTCGCCAGGCTGGCCAGGAAGACGAACAGCCACCAGCCGGCCGCGTTGGCCTTGTTCGGCGGCACCCGCTTGGCCACCAGGGTGTTGGCATAGGCATTCTTAGCAAAGAAGAAGGCCACAAACAGCACAAGCAGAATGCCGCCGCCGACCAGCAGGTCGCGCGAAGAGGTGTCCGACACCACGGTGTAGGTGCCCTCGAACTTTTCGCCTGGCGGCAGGATGACGGTGGCCGTGGTGGTGGGCGCGTTAGCAGCCGAGGCCGCGTCGGCTGGCGCCGGCAGTGAAAAACCGCTGCTTTGTTGTTGAGTCTGTGCCATGGCCGATTGCCCCTTATGGATTGAGTTGGTGTAGATGAAAGACTGAATGAATGCTGGACCGGCGCGCCGGACTTCAGGGGCGGCCCAGGCTGAGGGTATGGCCCTCGGCGACGCTGAGCACTTGCGGGCGACCCAGGCCACGCTTGATCTCGCCCACCAGCCGGCCTTCGCCGTCCTTGATGGCGAGGCTGGCGAAGGGCTTGAGCACAACGTTGCGTTTGTTGCCGTCAACCACCAGCTCATAACGCTTGCTGCTGCGCGAGGCCAGGCCCAGCGCGACCAGCCCGCCGACCAGCAGCAACAAACCGCCCATCAGCGCCAGTAACGGCAGCAGCGGGTATTGAATCCGCACCAGCAGAGGAACCCGCACCAGCGAGGCCCGCACGCTGTCCGGCGGTGTGAACACCTCGGAGATCGGGTCACCCGGGAAAAGTTCGCGCATTTCCGCCGAGAAGTCTTCGGACAGGGTCAGTTGCTGGCCGGTCAGGCCCATCTCGACCACCATCGGCAGCAGCACCTGCTTACCCATGGCCGCCAGCGCCTGCGCCGACCAAGCCGACGGCACCTGCGCCATCGGCAGCGTGAAGCTCACCTCCACCGGCTGGGCGGCACCCGGCTGCAGGCCCTGCACCACGGCCGGTTCGACGCGCACCGGCGTGCGTTCGGCGCTGCCCAGCAAGCTGGCCTCGACGCCAGCGCGCTGGATCACGTAGGGGTAGAACAGGTTTTCCAGCTTGGCCTGCAAGGTCACCGTCGGCACCAGGCTGGCGGCCTCGACGTCGAGCACCAGCGTGCGCTGGTCGGCGCCCAGGCTGGCAGACACATTCGGCGCGTCTTTGACCGCCACTGGCACGATGCGCAGCGCGTCCTGGTCGACCGGCTTGAGCCGCGCCGGCGCCTGGGTCAGAACACGCGTCAGCCGCCCCTCGGCCATGATCCGGTCGAGCGCTTCGGCGGCCGGCTTACCGTAGGCCAGCGCGTAGACCATCAGCCCGCGCGCCGCAAATTGCTTGCCCTGCACCGGCATCTTGAGCGCAAACACCAGGGTCTTGGTGATCGACGGCTCAAGGTGCAGCAGGCGATAGAAATCGCGGTTGCGCTCGGCGGTCTGGGCGTCGTTGTCGGGGCTGTTCTTGTTGTTGGTGAAGATCCAGATGATGCCCGGCGCGGCCTTGAACGGGCCGGTGATGGTCTTGCTGATGGCTTCTTTGAAATCGGTGTCGGCCAGCGCCGCGCCGGGCCCCTTGCGGGCCACTGTCAGCGCCGCCAGGTCGCGGCCCATCGCAGCGGCCCCGCGGCCGCTTGCCAGCAGCGCCGGCGACACATTGCTGCCCTTGCTCTGGCTGAAGGCGAGTGTGAACACCGGGTCATCGGCGCTGGTCGCCGCGTCAGCCACCGCTGCCACCAGGGCTTTCAGCTGCGAGGCCGGGTCGCTGTAAAACGGCTCCATCCAGCCCGAGTTCTGCACCAGGAAGGCCTGCTGGATGCCGGCTGAAACCGCGGGCAAGGCGACCAGGCCCGCACAAAAGACAACAGCAACGCGGGCAGCACGGGCAAAAATATTCATGGTTGCAAGGTCCATCCGTCCAAACGACTCAACAGTGGGTGATAGGCCCAGAGCAGGCCGGCGTGAATAAAGACCCGTAGCCTCCAGGGCTCGGCCACAACGAGCATATGGAAAGCGGTCTGGCTTGACGCGTCGTCCAGCACCAGCACCGCCCGCATACGCTCGCCCGAGCGCAGCAGATCGGCCAGGCCGGCGGTGGTTTCCAGCTTCAGGCCCAGCACCGCAGCACTGCTGGTCGACTCCAGCAAGGGCAGGACCACCTCGTCGGAGCCGCCGTCATCGCCATGCTCGGGCTCCAGCCAGGGCTCACTCTTGAACTTGGTGGCAAAACGGAAGTTGAAGCTGCCCGAACACAGGCGCGGCGCCAGCGCCGACGCCCGCTCGGACTTGTCGACACCGAGCTGCAGGTAGGTATAACTGTCTTGCTGCGTGTCAAAACAAAGCTGCCAGAGGCTACCGTCACGCGACAGATACGGGCTGCCAAACTCGAAGGACGGTTGCACACCGGCGGGCCAGGCCTGAAAACTCGCGACTAGCGCGCCGCTAGCCTGCTTGCGCAGCAAGAGTTGACCGTTGTCGCAGGGCCACAAGGCGGTGCGCCCATCGGCCAGCGGGGCATGTAATGTGCCCAGCGCCAACACACCGGTGCTGGTGGCCGGCAAGTCGACCTGTGCGCCGACCAAGCCGCTGACGCTTGCGCTGACGAATCGGATGCCGCCATCGGCGAGCCGCAGCGGCGCCCAGACCTGTTCAGCGAACTGCAAAGGTGCGCCGATGGCTGGCGCGTCGCCGATGTAGTCGACCTCGAAACTCAAGCTGGCCGCGTCGGGGCTGAGGCAGGCCAGGCCCGATTCGGTGGGCAGGAAGAGCAGGCTGCGCAAGCCGTCGACGGCCAGTTCGCAACGCCAGTCGGCGCGCGCGCAGCGCGACTCGGCCAGCAAACCACCACCGTAATGCTCCAGCAGTTCCCAGCGTTTGGATGCCGGCAACAACAGGTAAAGCAGACCCTTGGTCGGGTCCAACGCCAGCAGCACCGCTGCACGACTGCCCGCAGGGGTCGAGAAGTATTCGTAGTCGCCGGGTGGCGGCAGGCCCAGTGAGGCGTCGGGGTCGGCATCGGCACGACGCTGGTCCTGGCGGGTCAGCTTGATCGCCATCGCAGCCTGGCGCAGGCCACGGACCGCGCGGCTGGCACGTGGTGCCAGTGGCGCGGCGCCAAACGGTGGCACCCAGCTAATTCCCGGCGCTGCTGGCGGCGCAAGCTGCAAGGCCTTGCCGGACCTTGGACAGAATTTGAATTCAGGGGGGAAGATCGCCTGCGGTGCATCAAGGGCGCAGCCCGCCTGCAAAAGCGCGCTGAGGTCGTCATGCTGCATGATGCTGGAAGGATCATGCTGATTGGCCGTCTGGCTCAGAATGAAACCCGCGCCCTGTAAATCCGGGGTCCAGGCTCCCGACGCCAGTGGCCACAATTTAGTCAGCTCGCACCGTTTTTTGGTGATCATTTTGGCCACAACATGTCTAGTTTTGGTTACTGCTTCCCCCGTTTTAATTATGGCATTGTTTTAGCTACGCTTTTCCAGCAAAAGAGACCTGTGCCGATGAACGCTGCGGGGGCAGTCCCAACTCACTGTGGTCGAGGATTTACCTTATCTTTGCACTGTTCTTCACGAACGCAATCAGGCACATTGGCCTAAATCAAAAAGAGTTGACAGTCTGAGTGGAATACTTCTCAAATCAGTCACTGATGTTACGCAGCCGCCCTGAACAGTTGAAGCTGGGCATAGGCGCAACAGCGGTCGGTGCCGTTATGGCGCTCGACGGTGAAAGAGATTCGCGCTTGGCTGAGACTGAACCCGCAGCAACTGCCTACATCGGCACTGCTGCCCAACCGGGACGGGGAGGCCATGACGCGCGACAACGTGGCGAAACGGCTGGCATTGGCAGTGGCAGCCGCCGCCAAAGTCAAGGTCGAGTTAGCCGATCGACATATATCTCCCCACACGATTCGACACACGACGGCCATGAACCTGCTTCAGTCGGGAGTCGACATCAGTGTGATTGCACTGTGGCTGGGCCACGAAAGTCCGACGACCACACATCACTACGTGGAAGCGGACCTGGCAATGAAAGAGCGTGCGCTGGCTCGGTTACAGGAACCTGAAGAAAAAATCCATCGGTATCGGGCATCCGACTCGCTGCTGGACTTCTTGAAGTCACTGTAATTATGAATAGCTGGCAGACGTGTTTGTGGCCGCTATGCCAGCGGTCAACATGCTTGCCGCTGTCGACCTATTCATAACTGGGTGCTATGCATAAAGACCCACAGCCGACAAACAACTTCCGATCTGGTGCCCCAGACCAACGGGATGAACACCTCAGCCTTAGGCCGCACTTTTGGGCTGCCTTGCTGTCTCCAAAAGCCACGGCAGCGACCTCAGAAGTTGACTCATCCCAAAACATCACTAGGAATGTCAAACACGGAGATAGGTGGAGGCACTCGATACTTCGGCCAAAAATAGGTCTAACATAGAACTTGTTAAGCCGAAGTGGTCGCCATACTATTTGTCATCGCTTCTCGAATATGAAGACTAAGCCCACGGGAGACAAACTTTGACGCACTGGGACAAACTGTCCGTGGATGAAATCACCGTCCTGCAAACCATTTTCTGGTCTGTTGGCGTGTCTCGGTATGAGCTCTCACATCGACTTGCGTATTCGAAAAGCAAGACGAATAGCTTGGTCGCTTCCCTGCTCGACCTGGGACTACTCGATGAAATCGGGCTCCTGAATTCCAATGGTGGTCGCCGCGCGGAAACGCTTCAACTCAGCAGTGGATTGGGCGTGCTGTTGTGTGTGGATCTGGGTGCGACCAGCCTGGACCTTGCTGTGATGAAGCCCGATTTGACCGTGCTGGCTCAGACCGCCGAGCCGCTCGATGTCCGACGCGGACCCGGTGATGTCATGTCGCGGGTGCGGCTAGGCAGGTCATCGGCATTGGGGTGGGCGTACCGGGCCCGATCGATTTTGAAAGTGGTCAGTTGGTGAACCCACCGCTGATGCCCAACTGGGACGGTTTTTCGATTCGGGACTATCTGCGCGAGGAATACAGCGCGCCCGTTTTTGTTGACAACGATGTGAACCTGATGGCGCTGGGTGAGTTATGGCGCCTGCAGCGCAGCTTACAGAATTTCCTGGTCATCAAAGTGGGCACCGGCATTGGTTGTGGCATCGTCTGCCATGGCGAGGTTTACCGCGGCGCCAATGGCTCTGCCGGTGATGTGGGTCATATTTGTGTCGATACCGCCGGACCGCGTTGCCACTGTGGCAACCTGGGCTGCGTTGAAACCATGGCGGCTGGCCCTGCTATTTCCCGCCTGGCAACAGAGGCCGCGATGTCGGGCGAAAGTGAGCTATTGGCCGCCTGTCTGGCGGACAAAGGCATCATCACGCCAGAAGACGTCAGCCAGGCCAGCCGCAACGGCGACGCTGCTGCCAACCGCATCATTCAGCACACCGGCAACCTGATCGGGCAAATGCTGGCATCGGTGGTGAACTTCTTTAATCCGTCGCATGTGTTCATTGGTGGTGGCATCACCCGCGTTGGCCCGCTGTTTTTGGCATCGGTGCGACAAAGCGTTTACCAGCGCTCGCTGGCGCTGTCCACCCGGCACCTGGAAATCCAATACACCCCGCTTGCAGAACAAGCGGGTTTGGTCGGGGCTGGCGTATTGGCGATGCAAGAGACGCTGAAAAAAAGAGGGTTTGGCCGATGAGCGTCACGGTTGAATTTGACAATGTGGTCAAGGACTTTGGCCCGGTGCGCGTGTTGCACGGCGTGAGCTTTGCCCTGGAGGCAGGGCGTACCGTGGGTCTGATTGGCGAAAACGGCGCGGGCAAGTCCACCCTGATGAAAATTCTGGCAGGGTTTGAAACCATCAGTGGTGGCAGCTTGCGTGTCAACGGCCAAGCTATGCGGTTTGCCAGTTCTCGCGACGCTGAGGCACAGGGCATTGTGCTGATCCACCAGGAGTTCAGTCTGGCCGAAGACCTGACCATTGCACAGAACCTGTTTTTGGGCCATGAGAAAAAGCGCGGCTGGTTGCTTGACGACGCCAGCATGCAGCATGAGTCTGCCAAAGTCCTGGCCCAGGTGGGTCTGCAGATGGACGTGAACACCCGCGTCAAACAGTTGATCGTGGCCGAGCGGCAACTGGTGGAAGTCGCCCGAGCCCTGCTTCGCAAAGCGCGGCTGTTGATCATGGACGAGCCCACTGCCACGTTGACACCCGGCGAAACCCAACGCCTGTTCGAACTGATGGCGCAACTCAAGGCCGATGGTGTGACGATGGTCTACATCTCCCACAAACTCGACGAGGTCAAACAGGTCACCGACGAGGTGATCGTGATGCGTGACGGGCGATTGGTGGCACGTGAAGACACACACAGCGTGTCCCGTCAACAAATGGCCAGTTTGATGGTGGGCCGGGAACTCTCCAATCTTTATCCGCCAAAAGCGCCGCACCCCGCCACAGCCGCTCCGATGCTCAAAGTGTCAGGGCTGACGGTGCCCGGCTGGGTCGAGGACATCCACTTTGAAGTACATGCCGGGGAAATTTTTGGCTTTGCAGGTTTGGTTGGCGCGGGCCGCACCGAGTTGTTTGAAGGTTTGTTGGGCTTGCGACCTCGTAGCGCAGGCACGATCGAACTGCAAGGCAAGTTAACCGACTTGGGCAGCCCCCGCGCCGCAGCCAGGCAAGGTCTGACCTATCTCAGCGAAGACCGCAAGGGCAAGGGCTTGCATGTGAAGTTTGGGCTGCGCGAAAACCTGACATTGATGGCACTGGAGCGCTACGCCCATCCATTTTTGGACACCAACGCCGAAAACGCAGCCCTTAAGACCGCCGTGGATGACTACGGCATTCGTACCGGTAACTTGCAAAGCAGCGCATCGTCACTGTCGGGCGGCAACCAGCAAAAACTGGCACTGGCCAAGGTACTACATCCCCATCCGAAAGTCGTGGTGCTTGACGAGCCAACCCGAGGTGTTGACGTCGGGGCCAAACGCGATATCTATTTCTTGATCCAGCGGCTGGCCCAGGAGGGCCTGGCCGTGGTTGTCATCTCCAGCGAGCTGGTGGAACTGATTGGCTTATGCCACCGCGTGGCGGTGATGCGTGCTGGCCGCCTGCAGGCCGTACTGGAAGAAGACCAACTTACCGAACAGGAGCACCCACTAAGTCGGCGATTGCGCCGCGCGCCACAGCCTCTTGGCTGAGCCGTTTGCAGGGCTTGGGTCCGGTGATCGGGCTGGTGCTGCTGTGTATTGCAGGAACCTGGCTCAATGGCAATTTCGCCACGCCAGACAACGCCATGAACGTGCTGACACGCACCGCGTTCATTGGCATCATTGCGGTGGGCATGTGTTTTGTGATCGTTTCGGGCGGCATTGATTTGTCGGTCGGGTCGATGGCGGCTTTGATCGCAGGCAGTGTCATCATGGCGATGAATGCCCTGGCGCCCGTGGTTGGCTCGCCGGTGATGATCGTTGCCCTCGGCATGGGCCTGGCGCTGGTGCTGGGCGCGGTCTTTGGCCTGGCCCACGGGTTGTTGATCACAAAAGGGAATATCGAGCCCTTCATCGTCACTTTAGGCACCCTGGGCATCTACCGCGCTTACCTGACTTATTTCTCCAACGGTGGGGCGATCACGCTCGATAACGACTTGAGTGACGTTTACAGCCCGGTCTACTACGGCAGCTTGCTGGGCGTACCGATCCCGGTCTGGGTGTTTCTGGTGGTGGCAATAGTGGGTGGCGTCATCCTGAACCGCACTGCCTTCGGACGCTATGTGCAGGCCATTGGCTCGAACGAACAGGTGGCCCGTTACGCTGCCGTGGATGTAGACCGTGTGAAGATTCTGACCTATGTGCTGCTGGGCGTTTGCGTGGGTATCGCCACCTTGCTGTATGTGCCACGCTTGGGCTCAGCCACCCCGACCACCGGGCTGTTGTGGGAGCTTGAAGCCATCGCCGCCGTGATCGTCGGTGGCACCTCGTTCAAGGGTGGTGCAGGCAGCATCACCGGCACAGTGGTGGGAGCCATCTTGCTGTCGGTCATCAGCAACATTCTGAATCTCACCAGCATCATCAGCGTCTACCTCAACGCAGCGGTGCAAGGTTTTGTGATCGTCGGTGTCGCCTTCATGCAGCGTGGACGGCGCTAACCATGTATCCAGTTTCCCAACCCCGGTAGCAGGTCGCTACTTTTTTCAACCTCAGGAGATCATCAACATGAAAACCATCACCCGTAGATTAGCCTTGACCGCTGTGGCCATGGCTGCTTTGGTCAGTGTGCCGAGTTTTGCTGCAGAAAAAGTGGTGCTGGGCGTGGCCATTCCGGCGGCCACCCACGGCTTCACCGGCGGCATCGTGTTCTGGGCCAACCAGGCCAAGAAAGATCTGGAAAAAGCCCACCCCGACCTGCAGGTGATCGTCAAGACTGCGTC
>JFJP01001250.1_pt1 | contig 14433 bp, 15 predicted proteins | sample 431651 | NCBI WGS metagenome assembly JFJP01 (sample SAMN02602958, study PRJNA72255) | Microbial mat metagenome, whole genome shotgun sequencing project. | biome: fresh water; feature: sink hole; material: water; isolation source: purple microbial (photo- and chemosynthetic) mats found in... | reverse complement strand
TGTTAAATATACGACAAAAGGAGCAGAAAAACTTCGTTTTCTGCTCCTTTTTTTAATACTTTTTTTGAAAAAAACTTTTTCAGTGCCCTCGCATTATCTTGAATCTTTTTTTGGTAATCAAAATCGAAAGACTTTGAGTGTATTGTTTTTATCTTCATGATTTGTGCTATCAAAGAATCTGCATTATTTGGATCAAAAAAATAACCTTGATATGCTAATTGTTCCTTATGAACTGCAATATTCGAAACGATACAATTCTGGTTCAATGCTTTGACATCTTCAACAACGTTACCATTAAATTTTACCAAACGATGCTTTATTATTATTACTAACTCATATCTATTACGCACTTCAAGTCTAGAAAACTGTATCGATTGTATTTATAAAATTTAATTACCTTTAAATAAATTGGAAAAGGAGGTTTTTTAATTAAAGCCACTGAAAATTTAATAATTAAGAACAAAAACTTATTTTTAGTCATTTTTTCGCAAATAACTTTTTCGTACAATTCAGCTAATTTTGGATTATATTTTTTATATATTCTTAATATTTCACTTTGCCTTCTAGGGTCTTTCATTCCTGTTTTATGATTTTCATGAATTCTATACATTGAAATACATTTATCCAAGGGCTGTAATGAAAATTCATTTTCCACTTTTAAAAACCACTCCCAATCAAATGCAAAATGATTTTTTTCATTCAAAGAACCTATACTTTCCCAAATCGTCCTTGACCAAAAACTAGAGGGCTGAATAATAAAATCTATTTCTGACAATTTAAATTTATTGCAATTTTTTACTACATTACTACCCCAAGAAGTCAAGGCAGAGGTTGTATTTTCCTTAAAATGTATACAATTTCCAAAATATAGTTTGTTTGGATTTTCTTTATATTTTTGTGCAATAAAATATAAAACATTTGGCATTAATAAATCATCACTATTCAACCACATTAAAATTTCGCCTGTTGCCATAGAAAATCCTCTATTAATTGCTGCGGCTTGCCCACCATCTTTTTCAGAACACCAAAAAGCTAATTTATCTTTGTACTTTAGAATTATATCTAATGAGTTGTCTGTACTACCACCATCCAAAATTAAATATTCTAAATTGGGATAGTTTTGCCCCAGGACGGACAAAATTGTTTCTTCTAAAAAATGACCTTGATTGTAGGATGGGGTTACTATTGAAATTTTTGGATAATTCATAATTATACAATTTTTTTAATTACATTCATAAAATCTATACCAAATTGATTTAAACTTTGTTTGTAATTAAAATTTGGTTCGGCTACTTTATTTTCTAAAAAATAATTTAAATGTTCTGCTAATTCAACTTCATTTAATGGGTCGAAAAAATAAGCATTAGTTTTTAACTGCTCTTTATGCACTCCCAATGATGATGCAATAATATTTTTATTTAGAGACTTGGCATCTTCCACTACACTACTCCAACCTTCAAAAAGTGAGGGTTGAATAATTGCAAGGGCATTTTTCATAAAACAAAGTTGTTCTTTTCTATCAATAAAACCCAAAAATCTTACATTTTCTTCCAATTCATTATTTTTTACATATTCTTTGAGTTCTTCAAAATATGTAGGATTTCGATGATCACTCTCTTTACCAGAAAATAAAACAATAATTTTTTTTACTGATTTGAATTTTAATAACTGGATTGCTTTTAGAACAATTATATGATTCTTATGCTTCCAAAACTGATTGGGTGAAAAAAAATATTCAATTTTAGAATCTAATTTGAACTTTGCTTTTAAATTTTTGAAATCTATTGAGGAAAAATCAGGATGAAATACTGAAAAAGGAACTACGAAGCAATTGGTTTGTGCAGTAGGATATTGTTTTTTGAAATCTTTTAATGCATCTTGACTACTGAAAAGCACATGCTTATCTGGTCCTAACAAAGCAATTTGTGTTTTTTTTCTATAGGCCAAATAATTTTCTGAAAATAAATTTGGCAAATACATTTCTTGAAAATCTGGAATCCAAAATAAATGCTTCAAAATTTTATTAGGAACAATTATTTCTGATGGTCGAAACAAAATATCTATACCGAAGTCTATTTTTTTATTTTGAATTATTGCTTTTGGATTTAATATACGATTTATTTTATCAATAAGTCGTTCCAGTAAATTCTTTTTAATCTGACTATTTTGATAAGTCAAATAAGGATAATTAAATTTCTTAATCAATTTAAAAGAAGATATTTGGTTGCTAACTATTACAATATTTGGTTTTTGAAAGTCTTCCAACAAATTCAAAGACTGAATTAAATATTGAAAATAATACGTTCCCCCCATCCAATTTTCATCATAATTAAAAACAATTCCTAATGTAATCCTTTTGCCCATGCTATATATTTTTTTATACCTGTTTCTATTGAAACTGTTTTTTTGTACCCTAATTTTTGAAGTATTGCAATATCGGCTTTCCAGTTCAAAGGATCCCCTTTTTTGGATTGGTTGTTGAAAATAATATTTTTATTCGCTCCAAATTCATGATTAAAAATATTAGCAATGTTTTTGATTGACAGTTCTTCGCCATTGGCAATATTGATAGCTTCTCCGCCAAAATTAGCGTTTTTTAAACAACAAACTATGGCTTGTACAATATCGTCAATATAAATAAAATCTCGAGTTTCTTTTCCAGTTCCAAAGAGATCAATAGTATCATTATTTTTAAACTTTTGAAACAAATCCCAAAGCAATTGTTTTTTTAAGCCTTCGCCATAAGCCGAAAAAATGCGCAAGGAACAGCTTTTAATTTGATAAAACTGATGGAATTCCAAACAAATTTGTTCGGCTTGCATTTTATGTAAACCATAAGGCGAAACGGGTTTGAAATTTGAATTTTCTTTGATAGGAAGCTGGTCTGGATTGCCGTAAATTGCTGCACTCGAAAGATTTATAAACTTGCAATTGGGTTGATATTGCCGAATGGCATCAAGGATTTTAAACACATTTAAAGTGTTTAGATTAAAATCTTTCAAAGGGTTTTCTAAAGATAATGGCACACTGGCAGCTCCAGAACAATTGATACAATGGATGATTTCATTGTTTTTGAAAACATCGTGAAAATCAGAATTGGTAGCATCGATTTGAATATAGTTGTTGTCGTCATATTCTGTAACCACATCACAGCCTAAAACTGGCAGGTTCATTGTTTTAAAATAATTTAAAACATGACTACCTATAAATCCTTTGGAGCCAATGATGAGTGTTTTCATTTTTTGAATCTATTTTTTAAATTAATAGTTTTTTTAATAAATATTCAGTCATTCCTTTTGCAAAATAGGCAACTAATAATTCATCGCTTTATTTTGTTCGCAGTTTATTATTGTACTTATGTATTCCATTTGTTCCTCTTGGTTTGTGATTTCTGGAAAAATTGGAGGACAATTATTTGTCATCAACACAGCACCTATAATTATTCTACAAACTCTGCCGTTACCATCTGCAAAAGGATGAATTTCATTTAAAAATCTATTATGGAAATAGGCAATTCTTGTAAGCAAATGTTTAGAGGCAATTTGATTGTCAATATCATTAAAAATGGAATTAAATATACCTATATAACTTGCCATTATTATTTCTAAATTGTAATGGGGTGCATATTCTTTATTTTCAAAAAATGGCTCTCTCGACCCTATTGTGGGTATGTTTCTATAATTGCCTACTAACTCTGGCTTAAAACTTGTTTCCCAAGCAAAAGGATTGTCCATCAAACATTGATGAATATTTTTTATTACAGTTTCAGTTATTTGAAAATTTTGTAAATTATCTAAAACACCTTTTAGAACACTTTGATGTTCAGAAACCCCTAACAAGGAATTGAAATTAATTCCACGAATTGTTTCATTGTTCAAAAAACGGATAGTATCCCCATATTGCAGTTTAGAATCCTCAATTCTGGCAGAATAAAAAGAAAAATCGTTTATTAATGAAATTCTAAATGATTCGCTCCACTCATTTCTTGGAAATTTTACTTGAAATTGCGAAAGTGCTTTGTTGAAGTTTAATAAATAAATGGGTAGCATTATTGTTTAACCATTATATTTGTTAAACATATAGTGAGTCCAATCTTTTATGTCGTGAGGATAAACAAATAACAAATGGTCTTTTTTTGTCATAGTTTTACCAAAAAAAAAGAGCTCGAAGTCTTGTTTGAAAGCTAAAGGAATAACTTCAACATCAACTAAATCTTTTGTTGTTGCTATTTTTTTTAAAAATTGTATATCTTCTCTAGTAACTAACATATTGCAAATATATAATATTTTTTATTCCAAATTCAGGTTTAAAGATTTAAACTATTTGTTTTTATTTTTGTTTAAATTCAGGTAAATATTTAATAATTTTTGCTGGATTTCCTGCTACCACTGTCCAAGGCTCAACGTTTTTTACGACTACGCTTTTGGCTCCAATAACGGCACCTTTGCCAATGTTAATGACTTAAATTGATTCCTTTTTTATCAACTACTCTATTTCATAGATAATATACTTCTATTCTAGTGTATTCTAGCATTTTGCAACTCTTCATAACTTTGCACTAAAGAATCAAAAAATTCACTTTTTCAAATAATTTAAAACATTACTACCAACAAATCCTTTGGAATCTATGATGAGTGTTTTCATTTTTTATAACATTGAAGTTACAAAGCTTAATATTACAGGTATGAACCTATTTTATTTTAGATAATTTTATTTCAACAAACTTTAAAATCTTAATCCCTATTCTACGGAATTTATTTAATAAATAGATAATTTCTGAAAATATAATTAAGGCAATTAGTCTAATCTTTGAATAAGGTGTTGTTCTTGCATATTTTTTCACAAAGTCAATTTCTGTTTTTTTATCAATTAATGTATTAACTGTAAACGTGTTGACAAACTCTTTAGTTATTCTATTTATTTCTTCATTATTCTTATTTATTACAGCTTCTTTTTTAGGATCTATATAATTAATTTCTAAATCGGGCAACCTAATAAATTGACAACCAGCAATAATACTATAAAAAAAATGACTACCCAATGATGAAGACGCAGTATATTTGAAATTTCTTACAATATCATAAAAATTATATAAAAATGATTTGTCATAAATATGACCTGCACTGACTACATCAAATCCATTATCAATAAATATTTTATGAGTACTATGTTGGTAGTCCTTCCAATAAATACTAACTGTAATAGGATGAAACTCTTGTGAAAGTTGTTTTAAATGATTAATAACTAAATTCAAATCATAATCTGCTTTAATATGATGAGTTGAATGATTTAAAAAAACTAAAGTACCTTGTCTATCAACGGGCTTAAGTTTTTTGTCTAAAGTTGTTTTAGCGTATATGAAACCTGATCCGATATTAAATATAAAAGGATAATTTGTCTTTTTCTGATATACTTTTTTTCTGTAATTTGAGGTAAGACATGCTATTTTAAAATAGTTTACTAAATCACCTTTCCAGATACCATCATGAAACATTATCCCGTGTTCGTATATAAATTTCAGGCTTCTGTTAAGACCAATATAATCTTTGATGCAATGGGCTTGACCATAAAAATCATTTGATTTATGAATTTCATTTGTTTCTAATTCAAGGATTTCTTTGCATATTATATCTAGTTTATCTTGGTTGAATAAATATTTCATTTGGTTTTATCTTTTAAAAGCGTCTCCTTTTTTCCAATCTTTTTGTGCAACAGAGTTTAAAATTTCGTGTAAATGTTTAGGGTGAGCTCCATATCCTGGACGAACGGATCGCAAATTTTTCTCGGTAAATAATTCCCCAGTAGCAATATCTTCAGCAATATAAAGAGAACGGCAGAAAAACCTACCTTTCTTCTGTTTTTTTGTTAAATTATAATCAACAATACCTATGGCTTTTTCTGCCTCACGAACAGCTTTTACCATTGCGGTGAATTCTATTTCATCCATAGAAAAGTCGGCATCTGGTCCGCCAATGTTTCTGTCTAATATAAAATGTTTTTCAATAATTTTTGATCCTAAAACTGTTGCAACTATTGGCACCGTACTTCCCTTTGTATGATCAGAAAGTCCAGAAATTACATTGAATCTCTTTGCTAAATCTGTTATCATAATCATATTCGCTTCTTCAATTGGTGCAGGATAACTTGAAGTACATTTTAATAATGCAATATCAGAATTTCCCATTCTTTTGCATGCCTCTAGAGCTAATTCGATATCTTCAATTTCGGCAATACCTGTTGAAATAATTATGGGTTTTCCTTTGGAAGCTACATATTCGATTAAAGGAATATCTGTAATTTCAAAAGATGCAATTTTATAAGCTGGAACATTTAATTTTTCAAGAAAATCAACAGCTGTTTTATCAAATGGAGAAGAAAAACATACTAAACCTTCTTCTCTAGCAACATCAAAAAGTTGTTGGTGCCAATCCCAAGGTGTGTATGCTTCTTTATATAAATCATATAAATATTTATCGTCCCAAAGCGTTCCTCCTTTGATTTTAAAATCATCATTTTTTACATCCAAAGTCAAAGTATCTGCGGTATAAGTTTGAAACTTAATGGCATCTGCTCCCGCTCTTTTTGCCGCTTTTATAGTTTCTATTGCTGTTTCTAAACTTCCGTTGTGATTAGCAGAAAGTTCAGCTATTATGAAAACTGGCGATTGAGAATCTATTATATAATTATCTATTTTCATTTGGTATTTTTGGTATAATGAAAACTTCTTACGTTTTCATAATTCGTCATTTCTTTTAAAATAAAACCTGCTTTTTCAAAACCTTTGGACGAGGCGGTATTTTCATCTTTAATGTAAGCATCAATTGTACTTTGATCATTAATTCTTAAAAAATCATTCGAAGCGATTTCTATAATTTTATTAGAGTATCCTTTTCCTCTCTGATTAGCATCAATAGAAACGCCAATTATTGAAGAAAAATCATCTTGTTTTTGAATTCTAACTTGACCAATGAATTCGTTTGTTTCATTTTGAAAAAGATACATAAAACAGTTTTCATCATTCAATTTAGAAGTAAACCAATTTACATGGGTTTCAAAATCGATGTTACTTGTGCTATAAGAATTACTTCTAACCGATTCATCATTTGCCCAATCAAAATACAATTGCACATCGTCTATAGTTGGTTTTCTAAATCTTATTTGTTGATTTATTTTTGAGTGTATTACCACGTCAATGTATTTATTATCAAAAAAACAATGTTCTTTTAATTTTGCTTCTTCTTTGTAATTACTTTTTAAAAGCATTTCGAATAAATGCGGTCGCAAATCGAAAGCATAGGTGAAGATTTTATGAAATTTCATTTCTTCAAAAGCTACTTTCTCAATCAATTTTAAATAATTTGACCAATAAAATGAGAAAAACTCATGCTCAAATTTGGTTTTCATTACAAATGAGACTTCGGCATTTTTATCAATCCAATTAATGTGAACTAATCCACCATAACCTATGAATTCGTTTTTATAAAAAAACGAAAACAGCAATTGATTAGGAAAATCTTGTTCAAATAATTTAGAAACAACATTTGTAAAATAATTTTCCTGTTCTTCTAAAGTTAATGGTTTTGCTTGACGTAAATGATAAATTTGTTCATTTCTAATAGTCATAATTTCAAATTTATCTTCGTCTCTTATGGATTCGAGATGAAAATCATTTGAAATAAACTTAGAAGTTGATAAACATTTATATTTTCTCATTCCTTAATTTAGTCTTGAAAAGCCACCATGACAAATTGGTCCTTCTAATAAATCTTCAATTTTTTTATTCCCTTTTTCACATTCGCTAATTAGGCCATATACAGTATCTAATTCATCAAAATATTGTTCTAAATAGCTTTGATTATGAGCAGTCGAAGCATAAAAATTAGTACTTGCTAAAAAGCCTTTCCTCAACATTTCTTGTGCTATAAGCGTTTTATAAGCTAAGGCATATGGAGATTTAAACCCATAAGTACTTAAAGCTGGAATTCCAGAAATATTAATTTCTAAATTATGCGAATTGGCTAACTTTTCCCAACCATTTCTCATATCATTTCCAATTGCAGTAATATATTCCCATGATTTAGTTTGTTCCATTACTTTCAAAGTTGCTAAAGCCGCTGTTGGTCCTATCCTTTCTGTCCAAAATGTGCTACTTATGAAAGTACTTTGAGCTGCCTCCATTACAGATTTTTTTCCAACAACTGCAGTTAAAGCATAACCATTACCTATTGTTTTACCATACATTGCCATATCTGGTTCAACACCATATTTTTGGTATATTCCTCCAAATGTTTCTCTAAATCCAGAAGTACATTCGTCAAAAATTAATACTATATTTTTAGCTGTTGCTAAATGTCTAACTTTTTGTAAAAAATCATCTTCAGGTCCAAAATTTCTAACAACTTCCATTTTTATTACTCCAATATCATTATTTTCTACTAACGATTTGAGTTCTTCATAGTTGTTATAATGAAAAGGTAAAACAGTATCCTTTAGATTTTTCGGAACTCCATTTGGACTCAATCCTGGCAATAAATGACTAGACAAATCGTCTCCAGCATTATGATTAGCTGATAAATACCAATCATGCCAGCCGTGATATCCACAAATTGCTACTTTGTCTCTTCCTGAAGCTGCTCGTGCAATTCTTATAGCAATAGCATTTGCTTCTCCACCACTTCGAGCCAAACGAACCATATCTGCCCAAGGATTTAATTCAATAAGTTTTTCTGCTAAATAAACTTCTTCTGGGCAATTTAATGTACTCATATTTCCGTTTTTTACGGTTTCAATTACAGCAGCATCAACTTCGTCATTTCCATATCCTAAAGTATTGGTTCCAATACCCATTATTGACATGTCTATTAGTTCTTTACCATCTAAATCCCAAATTTTACAACCTTTAGCTTTAGAAAAATAAGATGGCCATTGATCTGGCAAAAACATTTCTGGTCTTTTGGATAAAAGCATTGTTCCTCCCGGAATTAATGTTTTTGCTTTTTTATATAATTCTTGTCCTTTTCCCATTATTTATCGTTTTTCAAGGATTTTAACAATCCTTCATTTCTTGTTATTTTTTCATTTATAGAATATAAATTATTTTCAATAACATAATTTGTATATTCTGACCATGTTTTTTCAATTCCTAATTCATTTACTAAAATTTCAATAAGTTCAAGGTCTTTTGACTCATCTACAGTCATTCTAATTTTAGAATAATCAAAAGGACAAGGAAAATTAATTGCTGTGAACTTATCTCCTCCTTTAAAATCTGAATTATTCCTTATATATAATGTTACATGTTCTCTATCTGACAACAATTTTGCATTTTCCCATGCATATTGTAATGCTGAAAACTTTAACACTTCTATGTCTTGTCCATCTGGATAATTTTCTATCAAGACATTAGAACAATAGTCAACATTTTTTTCTTTTGCAAATGTAATTATTTTGTCAACTAATTCAGGATCAACAAGTGGACAATCAGAAGTAACTCTTATAACCCAATCAGGTTTTTTGTGCTTAACTGCTTGATAAAAACGGTCTAAAACATCATCTTCAGAACCTCTAAAAGATTGAAATCCCCATTGAATTGCATTATTATAGATAACTTCATCTTGAATATTAACTGTTGTAGCAACTATTATCTCGGAAACATTTTTACATTTATTTAATCGTTCTAAATGAATTTCTAGCAGTGATTTGTCATTGATTTCTTTAAGAACTTTTCCTGGCAACCTTGTACTACCAAACCGTGCTTGTGTAATCAGAATTGTTTTTATTTCCATAATGCTGGATTTAAAAGTTCGTCGTTTTCAATAGAGATTGAGTTTATTTCTGATATAAGTTTTTCGTCTAATTGATATTGAAATGCTAAATAATTATCTTCCAATTGTTTTATCGAATCAATACCAATTAAAACTTGATCAATATTGTTTTGCTTTAAACTATAAGCTAACGCCATTTTCGAAATGGAAACATTATATTTTTCTGAAAGCTCATTTAGCTTTTCTAATTCTTCTTTTAGAGGATAAAAAAAACTGTTTAAATCGTTAGTGTTTTTAAAGAATAAACCTTGTAAAAAAGCAGACCTCGTATGAACTACTTTTCCTGACAATTTCAATTTTTTAATTACTTCTCCTCTTTTAGTTACATTATCAAACAAATTAAAAGGTAATTGAACTACTGTTATTCTTTTATCGGCTAATAACGATTCTATTTGTTCATTGGTATAAACCGAAACACCAATGCTTTTAATAAATCCCTTATTAATTAAATTTTCAAACTTATCAATGTTTTTATAGTTTTTAATGTAAGTATCATACGAATGAAACATTAGAACTTCAATAAATTCAATTTCTAAATCTTTTAGATATTGTTCAACTTTACTTTGAACATCATCAAAAATAACTCCATGAGGTATTTTTGTAATAATTTTAAATTTCTTTAATGGATTTAATTTGTGAAAATCACCAATAATTTTATGAGCATCACCATAGGCTTCAGCTGTATCTAAAGTGGTTATTCCAAAATCGAAAGATTTATTAAGTATTTCACAACATTCATCAAAACTTGGTTTTCCATTGCTATTGTTTATACCATAATTCAAACCGAATTGAACCGTTCCTAAAATTATTTTTTGTATCACTTATCGGTTTTTATTAAATAAAGACATTCTTAAAACATCATAATAAATTCCATCATAAACCAGATGTTCTTTATAAATTCCTTCTGTATCAAAACCCAACTTTTCGTATAGTGCAACTGCTTGTGTATTTTGTTTAACAACACCTAAAGTTATTTTCCTCAAATTAATTTCATTGAAAAAATAATCAATAACTCCAATTGATGCTTCTTTGGCATATCCTTTTCCCCATTCATTTTTTTTGCCCATTAGAATTCCGTATTCTCCAAAACCATGTTTAAAATTTATTGGATCAATTTTTATATTTCCAATATGCTTACCTGTAGATTTTAAAGTAATAGCCCAAATAGCAATCTTGTTTTTAATTTGATTTTCAATAAAATCTTTCAACATTTCCATGTTTTGATTTCCTCGTGTCTCTAAAAATTTATATACTTCAGGATCGTTTAACCAATTCAGATACTCTTCTGAACAGTGTTCCATTGATAATGGCAGTAAAATCAATCTTTCTGTATTTATCGTTTTCATTAAAAAAAAGATACTATTGTATTTATAACAAATTCTTGTTCTTGCTCTGTTAAAGTTGGATACATTGGCAAACTAATGCAATGTTTATAATACATTTCTGCATTTGGCATATCGCCTTCATTCCAGCCTAACTCTCTATAATATGGCATTAAATGACAAGGAATATAATGTATTTGAGCAAAGATTTTATGTTCTCTTAAATAGTTGTAAAGTCCAACACGATTTTCAGCTTCAATTACATATAAATGATAGGCATGCCCATCAACAAAACCAGATTGTCCTTTTATGAAATCTTTGTTTGCAAAAGCATTTTCATAATTTTTAGCTATTTGTTTTCTGCGCTCCAAACCTTGATTAGCTCTTGATAATTGGCTAATTCCTAATGCAGCTTGAAAATCGGTAAAACGATAATTGTAACCTAATGTTTGCATTTCCATATACCAACCTGGGAAATTGTCATTTTCTGAAGTTGATTGTCCTGTTGCAAAATCATTTGAATTTTTAAAAATCGTTAAATCACGAGTAATTCCGTGTGATCTTAGTTCTAATATTTTTTTATAAAGCGATTCATCGTTTGTAGTAATCATTCCGCCTTCGCCAGTTGCGATGTGTTTTACTGGATGAAAAGAGAAAATGGCTAAATCAGCAAAATTTCCATTACCACAATTTTGCTTTTGTCTTTTTGAATCAATAAAATAACCACCTGGAGCGTGACAAGCATCTTCAATTATCCATAAACCATATTCGTCTGCTAGTTTTCTAAACGCTTCAAGATTTACAGCATTACCTGCAAAATCTACAGGAATAATTCCTTGATAAGTTCCTTTTGGAGCAGCTTTTAATAATGCTTCAACTTTAGCAACATCTAACAAATAAGTTTCAGAGTCAATATCTGAAAATACCACTTCACCATCGCAATATCTTACACAATTGGCAGAAGCTGCAAAAGTGATTGGAGTTGTAATTACTTTTTGTCCTTTTGAAACACCAAGTGCTAAAGTGGATAAATGCAAAGCTGCTGTTCCGTTTGAAACTGCTATTGCGTATTTGCAACCGATATAATCAGCAAAGGCTTTTTCAAATTCTAATATAGTTGGCCCTTGTGTAAGAAAATCACCTTTAAGTGCTTTGCTTACTGCTTGAATATCATCCTCAGTAATATTTTGTTTCCCGTAAGGTATCATATTTTATATTGTAAAATCAGGATATAAATGTTCTTTAATCAACGTTCTTATAGAATCTACAGTTTCCCATTCCGTATTTTCTCCAGAGGTATAATTAAATCCTTGTGGAACTAGTTTTGCGTTAAACTTCTTTATATAATCTGTTAAATTCCACATTGTAGTTTGAGGTAATATTACATAATATTTACCTAAATCATAAGTTGTAAATGAATCAGATGCTGTAATCATTTCTTCGTGAATTTTTTCTCCTGGACGAATACCAACAACTTTGTGTTCACAATCTGGACCAATGGCTTGAGCCACATCTAAAATCCTATAAGATGGTATTTTTGGAACATACAATTCTCCACCCCAAGCTTGATCTAAAGCATGTAAAACCATATCAACACCACCTTGCAATGAAATATTAAAGCGTGTCATGTTTGGGTCGGTTATCGGAAGAATTCCCTCATTTCTTTTATTCATAAAAAAAGGAATTACAGAGCCATTTGAGCCCATCACATTTCCGTAACGAACTACTGAAAATTTTATATCTTGTTTACCCCGAATGTTATTTGCAGCAATAAACAGTTTATCTGAGGTTAATTTTGTTGCACCATATAAATTAATCGGAGCACATGCTTTATCCGTTGAAAGTGCAACAACTTTAGTAACATTTGACGATAAAGCTGCTTTGATAACGTTATCAGCACCACCAATATTAGTTTTTACACACTCATCTGGATTGTATTCAGCAATATGAACATGTTTCATGGCCGCTGCATGAATAACATAATCGATTCCATTGAATGCTCTTTTTAATCGTTCTAAATCTCTTACGTCTCCAATAAAATAGCGGATTGCTGGATATTTTATATCTGAAAATTCCTGAGCCATTTGAAATTGTTTTTGCTCATCGCGAGAATAAATTACTAGACGTTTTACTTCTGGCCATTTTTCCAAAATAGTTTTGGTTAATTCTTTTCCTAGAGAACCTGTCCCTCCAGTTATTAATATTGATTTATTATTTAGCATATATGGGGTTAATTTTTGTTAAAAAACTTGTGTTTGCTTTTCTATTACTACCTCTTTTAGTCATTGTGTCAACTATTTCAAATTTTAAAATGTATCCAGGTGAATCAATATTAAAATTATTTGAATATGTTGATGCAATATTAAAATATAATTTATAATTTCCATGAGGCAAAATATTTTTATCTATATCAAATTCAAATAGATTTTCTCCAAGTTTCAATTTATCAAAAACATTTGGTGGACTATCAAATGAGTCGGACTCAATGAATATTTCCTCTTGTTCATTTGAAACAGTAACATACAAATAAGTATTAGGAATAACTTCTAAACAATTAATATTAAACCTAACCTTAATTATTTCTGTAATTTCAAAAATGCTCCTTGAGTTATTTTTTTCATCACGTATTTCAGCATGAAGTAGTTCAATATTTTTATTTTGAATTATTTTTTTTACATAAGAACTTCCCAAAGAATCGTCTTTATACGAAGTCAAATATAAGTTTACTATATCGTTTACATTTCCTTCCTTTTTTAACAGTCCATTTTGCAAAAATATTCCTTTGTTGCAAAGAGTTTTAATAGCCCCCATATTATGGCTCACAAACAACACAGTTCTTCCTTCGCCTTTGCTAACATCGCCCATTTTGCCGAGGCATTTTTTTTGAAATTCGGCATCGCCCACGGCTAATACTTCATCTACAATTAGAATTTCACTTTCAAGATGAGCTGCCACGGCAAAGGCCAATCGGACATACATGCCTGATGAATAGCGTTTTACTGGGGTGTCAATGTAGCGTTCCACACCAGAAAAATCGACAATTTCGTCAAATTTTCGGGTTATTTCATGCTTTCTCATGCCGAGAATAGCTCCATTGAGGTAGATGTTTTCCCTGCCTGTCATTTCTGGATTAAAACCTGTTCCAACTTCTAAAAGCGAGGCAATTCGTCCGTTTACTTTGAAACTTCCTGTGGTAGGTCGGGTTACTTTGCTTAAAAGTTTGAGCAAGGTGCTTTTTCCAGCTCCGTTGCGACCAATAATTCCAACGGCATCGCCTTGTTCAATCT
>JFJP01039618.1_pt1 | contig 14437 bp, 8 predicted proteins | sample 431651 | NCBI WGS metagenome assembly JFJP01 (sample SAMN02602958, study PRJNA72255) | Microbial mat metagenome, whole genome shotgun sequencing project. | biome: fresh water; feature: sink hole; material: water; isolation source: purple microbial (photo- and chemosynthetic) mats found in... | reverse complement strand
GCTTAGTAAAATGTATTGTTCCTATTGTTTTGAAAAAGGAGAATTCCTCTATACCGGTGATAATGTGTATGAATTTCAAGAATTTTGCAAAGAAAAGATGATTGAAGGGGGGCATTCTAAATTTACCTCATGGTTATTCACCCGGGGAATGAAAAGATTGCAACGATGGAAAGTCTCTTAGGCTTCCAAACCAGTTGATTGAGTTTGTTATTGAACAATGTAACCGCCACCCAACAATTTATCTCCCAAATAAAAAGCCGCTGTTTGTCCGGGGGCAATGCTCCATTCGGGTTCATTAAAAGTTACCAATAATCGGTTTTCATCAATAATGGTAACTTTACTTAGTGCCGATTGTTTGCGGTAACGTATTCGAGTGATTACCTCTTGTTCAAAGTCATCGGGATACAACAAGTGATACTTTTCCACCACCATTTGATTTTTGTATAAATCGGTTCGTTTTCCAAGAACCACAAGGTTTTGTTGGGAGTAAATTTTTGCAACATACCAGGGTTCAATGGGCGACAAACCCAATCCCCGCCGTTGACCAACGGTATAAAACGGATACCCTTTATGTGTTCCAACTTTGATTCCGTTTATATCAACAAAATCACCGGGTAAAGCTATTTGCCCTTCTTTTTGCATTAAGTCAATCAAAAGTGGGTGGTAATTACCTTGGGGAATAAAACAAACTCCGGTACTTTCCTTTTTTTCGTCCAAAACATTGAAGCCATTATCGATGGCTATTTTGCGGACTTCTTTTTTAGAGAGCTTTCCCAGGGGAAAGAGCGCTTTTTTAAGAATGTCTTGTGTGAGGCCCAATAAAAAAAAAGATTGTTCCTTATCAGGGTCTATTCCTTTGGAAATATATATGCGGTTGTTTTCATCTATTTTATTTACATAGTGGCCGGTAGCAATGAAGTTGCATTCTTTTTCAATAGCCAACCGGTTCAGTAACTCCCATTTCAGCACCACATTGCATTTAGCGCAAGGATTGGGGGTTTTTCCACGCATGTATTCATCCCTGAAATAGGTAATTATTTTTTGGTAAAAGTCGTAACGGGCATCCACCAAAAGGTGCTCAATCCCAAGTTTTAATGCCAGTTCTTTGGCTTCTGTTACATATGCGGCTTCCTTTGTTGAATCCAAATCATCGGCGGGAGACCAAAGCCGGAGTGTTGCCCCAATTACTTCATAGCCCTGTTCTAAAAGTAACATGGCTGAAACCGTGCTATCAATTCCGCCGCTCATGCCCAATAAAACTCTCTTAGTAGCCACCATTTTATCACTTAGTTGAATTGTTGCAAAGATAATACGAACCGAATCTTTTCAATACAAGGGGTTCCAATTTGTGGTGGCTAATGGTTTATTTGGCGTATCAAAAATAATTAACATAAAACACTTGACTAATAAGCTCATTTTTATTAAATTACACCCTAGTTTTAATAAACCCTCAAAAAAAGGAGGTTGCTATGGGAAATGTACTTTTCGAATACTTTGAGAACAGACATCAGGAAGCATCCAACCGATTGAACCCGGTAAAAAAATTTGGCCCTGTAATTACTATTTCAAGGCAAGCGGGTTGTGAAGCAAAAATGATTGGTAAGCTAGTTGCCAATGAATTAAACAAACATCAAAGTGGAACCCTTTGGCGTTGCATTGATAAAGAAATCCTTGAAAAATCAGCAAAGGAATTAAATCTTCAAACATCTAAAATAGAACACTTCTACAAAGCAGAAGAGAAAAATAATTTTATTGAAATGTTTTCAGCATTCAGCAAAACACATGTTAACGATGTAAAGATCAGAAATACCATTAAAGAAGTAATGATTTCATTATGCCGACAGGGGAATATTGTTTTAATTGGACGCGCTGGTGCAGCCATTTTGCAAGATCAGCCAAATGTTTTGAATATTCGATTAACAGCTCCTTTTTTTTGGAGGATTGAAACCATAATGAAAAATCAGAATACCAACATTGAAAAGGCTGAAGAATGGGCCATTGATACTGATGAAAACAGGCATAAATTATTCTACACTTTTTTAGGCAAGCAACCAGGAAATTTGGATTATCTTTTTGATGCCACACTGAACCGTAAAAATTTTTCAGTAAATGAAACGGCTCAAATTATTTTGCAGTTAGCCAAATTGAAAGGGTTGACCAGTTAATTATGAGCATTGACCAATTATTTGTAAAGGGGTTTAGCAAACATTCCTATCTTAGGAAGTATAATGCTTCCCTTGCCAGGTATTTTTTACTTCCATAGCTTTTTCAACAATCGCAACTATTTCGAAGTTCTTAAGTTGATTCCATTTTGGTGCAATAAGCTTTTCAACAGGTGACACACTAACAAAACGTTCAATTACTATCTCTGGGTTCAGGTACTCTAAAAATTCAATAACCAATTGAATGTATTCATCGGCATCAAAAAGGTGGACATAATTTGGATCCGATTTGTAAAGGACTGCTAGTGGGGTATTTTTTATAACTTGTAACTGATGCAATTTAAGGCTGTGAATGGGTAATTCAGATATGCGTTTGGCATGGTTTAGTATCATATCTCGGGTTTCTCCGGGCAATCCTAAAATCAAGTGTGCTCCGACCTTAATTTTTCTCTGGTGGCACCAAGTAATGGCCTGCATCGAATCTTCCCAGGTATGGCAGCGGTTAATGGCTTGTAAGGTTTTATCCAAGGTACTCTCCAATCCCAGCTCAATAGATACGGGTTTATTGGCTGAAATTTCTTGTATCATATCCAGAATCTCAGGATTAACACAATCGGGGCGGGTACCAATAATCAAACCCATTACTTTTGGGTTATTCAAGGCTTCAAGGTACATTGCCCGCAGTTCATCAATGGGGGCATACGTATTGGTGTACGATTGAAAATAAGCCATAAAAAGCATGTCAGGATACTTTTGTTCAAAAAAAGAAATCCCTTTTTCAACCTGAATTTTAACGCTTTTGTTAGGTTCACAATAACCGGGTTTAAAGGTATTGTTGTCACAATAAATGCATCCACCGGTACCTTTGGTTCCATCGCGGTTTGGACAGCTAAAGCCCACATTCACTGATATTTTTTGAATGCGCCCGCCAAACTGTTTTTTTATGTAAGTCGGATAATCATTGTATCGCCTTGTGTGTCCCCATAAAAAAGGTTCGGCCATGGTTAGTTGTTTTGAACCATTTTTTTCAATAAAGCAGCAAATTCGTTCACATCATCTTCCGTAGTATCAAACGAACACATCCAACGGACTTCATCTTTCTGCTCGTCCCAAACATAAAAAAAGTACTCATTTTGTAATTTGGGAATCAAATGACCGGGAATTTTGGCAAAAACGCCATTAGCCTGAACTGGCTGAATTACTTTCACACCGGGAATGTCTTTAACTTTTTGATAAAGAAGTTGAGCCATTTTGTTTGCATGAGAGGCATTTTTTAACCATAATTCATTGGCAAAAAAGGCATTAAATTGAGCTCCTATGTATCTCATTTTCGAAGCCAGTTGCATTCCCTGTTTTCTGAAATATTTGAAGTTATGATCCAAACCGGGGTTCATAAAAACCACTGCTTCGCCATACATCATGCCATTTTTTGTTCCACCAAACGACAGCACATCAACACCGGCATCTTTGGTAAAAGTTTTTACAGGAATGTTTAATGCCGCCACCGCATTCGAAATCCGCGCTCCATCCATGTGTAAGTGCAAACCCATACTGTGGGCTAATTCCGAAAGTTCCTTTATTTCATCTACCGTATAAAGTGTTCCCAATTCAGTAGGCTGAGTAATAGAAATAACTCCAGGCTGGCTGTGGTGTTCAAATCCAAATCCATGCAAGTATTTTTTTATTAAACCAGGTGTAAGTTTGCCATCAGGGGTGGAAACCGAAAGCAGTTTCATTCCTGTAAACTTTTCGGGAGCACCACATTCATCCACTTGGATGTGTGCCGTTTCGGCGCAAATTACGGAATGATATGATTGCCCTAGATTATTGATTCCCAATACATTGGCTCCGGTACCATTAAATACAAAATATACTTCCACAGAACCTCCAAAGAGTTCTTTTATGGTTGTGGTAGCTTGCTTGGTATAGATGTCGTCACCATAACCGATTGCATGTCCAATGTTGGCATCAATCATTGATTTTAAAATATCAGGATGAACTCCTGCATTGTTATCACTGGCAAATCCTCGGGCTCTAAGCATTTTTAAATATGATTAAGTTATTGAATAAGACTGTTTCGAATTTCAAAAATTCAACTAATGGAAATGCAAATTTAGTGGAATTACTGGGTTATCAAAAGTAACTTTAATTAGGTTTATTCATCTCTAAGCAACCCCTTGCATGCTTCATCCATCTGAATTGCAGTTACATCAAATAAATAGACATAAACACAAGCAGCTTTCTAAAGAAATCTTTTTAGGGCTGTTATTATTTCTATATTTGTAGTAGTGAAGTGATTTGTTTTTAATTGGCTGTAAAACAAGCAGAAGGGAGCTTACAATGAAAAAGTTATTTTTAATGATGTTAATGAGTGCGATTGTTTTTACTAATCAAGCACAAAACGCCAAAAAGAGTTATAAGAATGCGAAAAAGTTTTTTGAATCACAACAGTATCAGGAAGCTATAACGGAGTTGAATCAAGCAATTGCAGTGGATGCATCCTTTATTGATGCCTATGTATTGAGGGCTCAACTATTAGAAAAGCAAGAAAATTTGGATGCTGCGGCCTCCGATTATGAGAAAGCATCAACGCTGGATCCGAAAACAGTGGATTACTTGTTTCAGGCAGGAAGGCTAAACTACCAGATAAGGAATTATACCAAGGCTATTCAGTTTTTGACTTCTGCAACTACTCTTGACAGCAAAAACTTTCAGGCGTTGCAATATAAAGCCTTTACCCACATTAAACTCAATGAATATAAACAAGCTATTTTAGCACTCGATAATGCCCTGCAAATAGAGCAAACTAATATGTGCTTTTATGCCCGGGGTGTTGCTAACGATAGTTTAAAAAACTATTCGCAAGCAATTATCGATTACAATAAGGCCCTTGCATTGAATCCAAATTTTCAAAAAGCATATTATGCATTAGCAAAAGCATACCTTAGCAACAATCAACTAGATAATGCTTTGGAACTTGCCAGCCGGGCTGTACAAAAGTTTCCCGAGGTAGCTGAAGCTTATGAAGTGCGATATTTAGTTTATTATAAAAGAGGTGAATTACTAAATGCCATTAACGATTTATCAAAATTGGAGACCCTAACAGAAAATAAGGCTTCAGTGTTATTTACAAGAGGTGCCTATTATTTCGAATACGAACATTTTCAAAATGCAAAATCTGATTTTTCGCAAGTGCTTGCTTTGGAACCAAGTAATTATTTAGCTATATACTGGCGGGGAAGATCCAATGAAGAACTCATGGAAAATGCACCTGCCTTAACCGATTATAAAAACTTTTTGATTCTGGCCCAAAATGGTGAGGGCAATTTCAAAGAAGTTGCCGAAGCAAAAAAACGATTGTTTGAACTTAATAGAGAAACCATTGCTCCGGTTGTTGTAATTGATACCCCAATGGTTATTGGACAGAAAAAATTGGCAGTATTTAATAATGCAGATCGTATTATCATTCAAGGAATAATTAAAGATCAAAACAGTATTGAATCACTTTTCATAAATGGAGTAAAAGTTGAGTTAGGCAAAAACGGTGAGTTTAGCTATAGTTTAAACATTACCGACCTATTAGTGGTAAACTTTTCAGCCACTGATGTTTATGGAAACTTATCAACAGTTGATTACGACTTACAAAAAACGGAAATAGACTTACCAATTATTCGTATCACAACTCCTTTTGCCAGCGATAATGGCGAGATTTATCTAAGCACCAATGAATCAAATATTTTTATAGAAGGTGACGTTGAGGATGCCAGTTTAATTAAGGATATTTTTATTGACGGTGTAAGGGCAAGTTTTGATGATACCAAGGTAAATCCTAAGTTTAACGCCACTATTTCCATTTTTAATAAAAATATAATTTCGGTAAAGGCGGTTGATGAGTTTAATAACATTCAAGAAAAGAGTTTTACATTGAACCGTGAAGGAGCCCAAATTTCACAAGAAAACCCGATGGGAAAAACATGGGTTATTTTTATCGAAAACTCTACCTACGAAACGTTTGCTAGTCTTGAAGGTCCTACAAAAGATGTTTCTTCAATGAAATCGGTTTTGGCGAATTATCAGGTGCACAACTTCATCCACAAAAAGGACATGACGAAAAAGGAAATGGAACGATTTTTTTCTATTGAGTTGCGCGACCAGGTTAAGAAAAACAATGTAAACTCACTGTTGGTATGGTATGCCGGTCACGGTAAGTTTATTAATGAAACAGGGTACTGGATTCCGGTTGATGCCACCCGCGACGATGAATTTACATACTTCAATATTAATTCGCTAAAAGCTGGAATGCAGTCGTATTCCAGTATTATAACCCATACTTTGGTGGTTACCGATGCTTGCGAATCAGGACCATCGTTTTACCAGGCTATGCGTGCAAGTAATGACATTCGTTCCTGCGATGATGTGAATGCAACTAAATTTAAATCATCACAAGTTTTCTCTTCAGCTGGTTATGAATTGGCTTCCGATAATTCTCAATTTACAAAAACCTTTGCTAAATCGTTGCAATTCAACGAGGATGCTTGTATTCCTATCGAATCAATAGTAACAAAGGTAACCGAAGCCGTTGCTGGTAATGAGAATCAAAAGCCGCAATTTGGTAAGATTGCAGGGTTTGAGGACGAAAATGGTACTTTTTTCTTTATTAAAAAGTAAAACAGCTAATTCTTCAAAATATTGTAACTTTAAGCCTTCTGTTTATTTCGGAAGGCTTTTGTTTTTATTCATAGTTAATGAGCATGCGTAAATTAGGTCATATCCTTGTTCTATTTTTCCTCTTAGTACTTTGCCAGAGCGGTTTGGCACAGCGCTATTATTTCGATAATTATGGTGTAAAAGAAGGGTTGGCGCAATCAAAAGTTTACGATGTAATTCAGGATAAAGATGGATTTATATGGATAGGAACGGCAAGCGGAGTTTCACGGTTTGACGGAAAACAGTTTAAAAACTTTTCGGCTGATGATGGCTTAAAAGAAAATGGAATTCAAACCATTCTTCAGGATTCAAAGGGAAAAATTTGGTTTGGGCATACAGGTGGCGGCATAACAGTTTATGACGGCACCAAATTTTACAATGCTATGCCCGATTCGATAATTATCACCAGCGACATCACCTGTTTTTATGAGGATTCAAAACATCGGATGTGGATTGGCACCCAAGGTTCTGGAGCTTTTTTGATTCAAGACATTGACCGTGTTTTCGATCATTCAACTGCTTTTTCACATTTTACCGGGAAAACAAGGCTAAGTGACCGAATATTCTACATAACTCAAACTAAAGATGATTCTATTTATCTGGTAATTGATAACATGATAAAATATTACGATGAAACCGAAAATACCTTTAAAATATATAAGCATCAAGGTTTATCGTATTATTTTCAAATTACCTGTATGTTCGAGGACCGGAATAGGAACCTTTGGTACGGAACGTATAACGGGGGATTGTACCGACAGGATCATGAATCAGGTAATGTAACCGTTTTTGATAACCGCGATGGAATTGCCAACAACTTTATTAGCTGCATCAGCCAAGATATAAATGGGGCCATTTGGGTTGGAACTTGGGGAGGTGGTATAACGCGCATTAACCCCGATTTTTTAACTTTCAATCAGGAAAATGGTTTGGCGGGGAATAAAATCAGAAAAATTATTTCCGACCGTGAAGGTAATATCTTAATTGGAACCAATGAGAATGGGCTTTCCATATTTAAGGGGGAACAATTTGTATCATTTATGCCTGAACATGGGCTGCTAAGCGAACAAATTTCGGCTATTAGCGAAGACAACAAAAACAATATTTGGATTGGAACCAATTTGGGCCTTTGTAAATACAACATTTCGAGTAAAACCATAAAGCCTTGGAATGAGCTGGAGAAGAGCCTCAGCAAAGAAATTATATCAATTAAAAAGACCTCAGATGGCAAAATTTGGGCTGCTAGTAAGGAAGACGGAGTTTACTCATTTGAACCAGGCGTTGATAAAATAAAATACGATCCGGGCTTCAACAGCATGGTTTTGCGTTACGGCAAGATTATTACCAGCATGGAAATAGATCTTGAAAACCATATTTGGGTGGGAACCATTGATGGGTTGTTTTATTTTGAACCTGAAAAAAAAGCATACCAACGAATCATGGGAAATGAAATTACCAAACTTTTTTTGGATAGAAATCAAACAATGTGGGTAGGTGTGAAGGGAAAAGGAGTGATGACCATAAAAAACACCACTTTTGAAACCATTGACACATTAGGAAATATTACTCCCCTTTGTTTTACTCAAGACAGTTCCAACAATATCTGGATAGGTACCGAAGGTCAAGGGGTTGTAGTGTTTTCCGAAAAAAAAGTGATTACCCGTTATAAAACTGAAAACGGGTTATTAGCCGACCTAATTACAAGCCTAATTACAGATGAAAAAGGAAACATTTGGATTGGTTCCAATAAGGGATTGAACCGGTTTAATTGCGAAAATGGTTCCTTTTACTCATATACTCAACGTAGTGGTTTTACAGGGATTGAAGTGAAAAACAATGCCCTTTTTATTGATCAAACAGCCAATCTTTGGTGTGGAACGGTGAATGGTTTGTTTAGGTTTACACCCGAAAAAGAACGCTTCAACCAATTGGAACCCTTAACTCACATCACGAATATGAAAGTGAACCTGAAAGACAGGGAAATGATTCAGGGGTTGAAGCTAAAATACGAAGAAAAAAGCATCTATTTTGAATTTCATAGCATTTGCCTTACCGATGCAGAAAAAGTTAAGTATAAGGTTATGCTGGAAGGAGCCGATGATGATTGGCTTCCAGAGAGCACCTTAACTTATAAAACCTATTCTCCATTGCCTCCCGGGCATTATATTTTTAAAGTAATGGCTTGCAACAATCAGGGTATTTGGAATAAAGAACCCATTACTTTTTCGTTTACCGTAAAACCACCATTTTACTTAACCTGGTGGTTTATAGTAATAGTTTTGATACTAATTACAGCTGGAATAATTTTCTACATCAACATAAGGGAACAAAACTTAAAAGCGGAAAAAATATTATTGGAAAAAAAGGTTAAACAGCGCACTGCCGAAGTAGTTAGGAAAAATGAAGAATTGGCCAAAAAAAACAAAGACATAATGGACAGTATTAATTATGCCAAAAGAATTCAACAAGCCATTTTACCTGCTGACAAGACCATAAAGCAGTATGTGCCTGATTCTTTTGTCCTTTTTAAACCCAAAGATGTAGTAAGTGGTGATTTTTATTGGTTTGGGGTATTCGGTGACCACATTATGTTTTCAGTTATTGATTGTACCGGACATGGAGTTCCTGGAGCGCTTATGAGCATTATGGGGCATGATAGTTTGCAGCGAGCCGTAAGCGAGTTTAAGTTAAGGGAACCTCACCAAATTTTGAATAAATTGAATGAGTTGGTACTTGAATCGTTGCAAAGTGCCGAAAACCCTGATGTAAAAGATGGAATGGATGTGGCATTTTGTGTTTACCATCAAAAAACGCAAATCATGGAATTTGCCGGAGCAAACAACCCAGTTTATATCATTCGGCATTCCAATAAACCATTGATTGAAAGGAACAATAAACTAATTGAGCCTTCCGTTACCGGATGGGGTTTCAATCTTTTTGAAACTAAATCGGATAAACAACCCATTGGAGCATACATAAACCGAGTACCATTTACAAAGTATCAATTTCAGTTAATGGAAGGCGATGCCGTGTATGTTTTTTCCGATGGATATGCTGACCAATTTGGAGGTCAAGCTGGACGGAAATTTATGTACAAGACGTTGAAAGAAACGTTGCTTCAGAATCAGGAATTGGCCATGGAACAGCAAAAAAACTTTTATAACCAGATAATCAATGCTTGGAAAGGTGACTTTGAGCAGATTGATGACATATGCTTGATGGGCATGAAGTTTTAGTCAATAGTTTTAGTAAATCAAAAAACAATGAAAAATTTCCTTTTTGTATTAGGCACAATTTTATTGATAATGGTTTTCGGATGCACAAATTCAGGCAATAAAGTTTCCCAGTTAAAGGATGAAGAAAGTGGGTCACAGGACTTAATAAAGACCATGCTCACTGGTGAAATAAATCATTCCAGTGACAAGGAAGTGATCTTGATTTCAGAACAATTGAGTGATACCGCAACGGTTACCGCAATGGGTAATTTTAGTTTCACACTGCATTTATCAGCGGGCCAGTATATTAATCTTCGTAATGGCAATAAATCAGTTCGTCTTTTTCTTAACCCTGGCGATAACCTTTATGTTGAATACGACCTAAACGATGTTTTTAATTCCACTCAATTTAAAGGAACAGGTGCTGCTACCAATACCTATTTGAAAGAAAAAAGTCAGCGGATGCTTCAACAGAGCATCTATGATTCGCATCTTTATGAGCTTCCTGAAAAGGAATTCCGATATTTAGCCGATTCTATTTATGTAGTTGGGAAGATATTTTTAGAAGCATATCGCGAGGCTCATCCTGAATTATCAGACCTTTTCATAGAGCAGGAGCAGGCCGCTTTGCTTTATGATTGGGCCAATAAACTCATGGAATATCCGCTACTAACTTCACATTCCGTTTCCAAGGATAAAAACACCTATCTCAGCTTTTTGAATAAACTCGATGTTAACAATTCATCATTGTTGAAGGTATACGAGTATAAGCAATTTTTGAATTCTTACATAGCCTGGAATGCTGAGGAGCAACTAAAAGCTATTCCCAATAAAAACCTGGAAAGCCATGAAGTAAGTTTAATCAGGATGCAGCAAACAAATAAATTGATTTCCAACAAAATAGTAAAAAATTATTTATTGGCATCCATTGTAAAAGAGCAAGTGAAATATTTTGGATACAAAAACACCGAATTGCTTTTCGAAGTCTTTGAATTAAACTGCACTAATGATAAGTTAAAAAATGAATTATTAGTACCATTTCAGCATTACAAAAAACTAGCATTAAGCGATAAAGCCCCCGCCGTTAATTTTATTGACCATACAGGACAAACTTTTACCTTCGATTATTTCATGGGGAGCTATGTTTACATCGATGTTTGGGCAACCTGGTGTTTGCCTTGTAAAAGGGAATCGCCCCATTTTGAAGAGCTTAGCCGTAAATTTGCGAATAAAAACATCCAGTTTATTAGCCTTTCGGTTGATGAGGATGAAAAGGAATGGAAAGAGTACCTTACAATTTTTGGATATGCTCACAATCAGTTCCGGGTAATCAAGCCTGAGGACTTTCTAAAAGACTATTTAATCAAAACTATTCCTCGTTTCATAATCATTAATCCTCAAGGGAAAATAGAAGACACCGATGCATTCCGTCCTTCAGAACCCGATATGAAATGGTTTGCTAATTTGCCGGATAAAAGGGCCATTTAAAAAACAACGAATTTCTATTGCATAATCAATCTTGACTTTTTGTATTTTTATGTTAATTTTAAGAAGCAAAGAATCAACGAATTTTCTCCATTATGAAAGCTTTTTATCTAAAAATTATTCTTCCTACCATTTTATCAATTCTACTTTTTATTCTTACCATATTTTTAATTGTAATTCCCCGTTTTCAGCAAAACATCATGAATGGTAAGCGCGAAATGATTAAAGAGCTGACCAATTCGGCATGGAGTATTTTGGTAAAATATGAGAAAGATGAAAAGGAAGGATTAATAACTCGCGAAGAAGCCCAAAATACTGCCATTTCAAGAGTGCAATATTTACGATATGGTGAGGAAAACAAGGATTATTTTTGGATTACCGACATGACTCCAAAAATGGTCATACACCCTTACAGAAATGATTTAAAGGGTAAAGACTTATCAGACTTCAAAGATCCTCATGGGAAAAGACTATTTGTGGAATTTGTGGAGACCGTAAAAAAAACAGAGCACGGATATGTTGATTATATGTGGCAATGGAAGGATGACTCCTTGCAAATAGTGCCAAAACTGTCATACGTTAAGGTTTTTAAACCTTGGAATTGGGTAATAGGCACAGGCATTTATATTGAGGATGTAAAAAAAGAGATAAAAGCTCTTACCAATAAACTGATATGGATTACAGTGGGCATTTCTGCAATAATTGCATGCTTGCTTTTCTATATTATAAAACAAAGCCTAAATCTTGAGCGCAAAAGAATTGATGCTGAAAACAATTTACATGAATCGAAAGAAAAATACCGAACTCTTGTTGAAGCGGCAACCGAGGGCTTATTAATGCTTATTGACGGTAAAATAAGCTTTTCAAATGCTGTGATAAGTAGAATAACAGGCTACCAAAGCAATGACCTTATTAATCTTTCATTAATCGAAATTCTAAGTAAAAATAACAATGATGATATTATGGATACATTTTCAAAGAATATCATAAAAGAGGGGCAATTCGAATTAAATTTAACTAAAAAAGGAGGAGGATTTGTTGAGGTATTAATTACGTCTTCTACTACGGTTTTCTATGGTAAGTCAGTCAATATTCTAATTGTTAAAGACATATCCATCGATAAAAACACAAACTTTTCGGGTTTAGATTATCAAAAGTTGATAAGCACATTAAATATCGGCTTTTTCAAGGCACGGATAGACACAAAAGGCAAGTTTCTTTTCGCCAATGAAACGGCAATTCGGATATTGGGGTTCGAAAGCTTTAAAGAATTGGCTGATTCACATATTCTTGGTTTGCTTTCTACAACCGAAGATAAAAAAGCATTAGTCAAAGAACTTCTTGACAATGGCTTTTTAAAAAGTAAAATACTGAAAATTTATAGAAAAGGAGGAGATTATTCGATTGTTTCAGTATCGATGGCAGGAAAAGGAAAAAACAGAAACCAATAACCTTATTGCAGAATTAAAATCAACCCTGTTTTTAATTGAACAACCGCTTAAAGAGTATATTATTCCATTTCATGCTGTTGATGCCGATTCGCCAATAAGCAGCTCCATTGAGGTTATGTTGAAGCGGAAATCAAGCCATTTGTTACTGACAAAAAATAAAACGGATTACATTGGAATTATAACCGACAGCGACATTCAAAAACGAGTACTGTCATTAAAATTAAGTTTAGAAAATCCGTCGTATTTAATTATGAGTTCTCCCATTTTTTATATTGGAGAGGCTACATCTGTTGGTGATGCATTAATTCTATGTGAGCAACAGGGTTTAAACCATTTGGTTGTAAGAGGTGAAGATGATAAAATTAAAGGTTTGTTTAGCACCAAGGAACTATATAAAAACTTAACAAATTCACTTTTATTTTTCATCCACAAAGTTAATAAGGCAGAAACTAATATTGAACTGAAGGCTTGTTACAAGTCACTTCAATTACTCATTAAATCGCTAATAAATAGCGATATATCGGCAAATTACATTACCAATCTCACCTCATCGTTTTCCGACGTGGTAATAAAAAGAGCTATTGAATTGGCTATTAAAGAGATTGGAGAGCCACCCGTTAATTTTTCATTTATATGTCTTGGAAGTGAAGGACGTAAAGAAGAGAGTTTGTTTACCGATCAAGACAACGCGATAATATACGAGGAGGTAACCTTTGAAAGAGAAGCCTTAGTGAGTGAATACTTCCATAAGCTCGGTGAAATGGTCTGCAACTCATTAAACCAGGTGGGCTATACGTTTTGTAAAGGAAATATTATGGCAAAAAACCCACAGTGGAACAAACCTATCAGCACGTGGAAAAAATATTTCACCAGCTGGATAACCGCACCTGAACCTCAAAATCTTTTGGATGCCACAGTTTTCTTTGATTTTAGAAATGTTTATGGTAATCCTGAGCTAGCAACCGATTTGAGAAAAACAATTAATGATATGATTCCAAACCAAGCGGTCTTTTTATATCAATTGGCCAATAACACTTTTAACGCAAAAATTCAGCAAATATCATCGGTAAATAACCTTGCCAATAAGGAGGGAGAAATTATTGATTTAAAAAGCAGCATTAATCATATTATAATGTTCGCCCGCACTTATTCCCTTCAAAACGTCATTTCAGCTACAAATACATTGGCAAGACTCAATGCACTAGAAGCAAAACACATTATTGCTAAAAACACGATTGATGAAATAATTTATAGTTACAACTTTTTAATGAAGCTTCGTTTCAGAAATCAAATGTCTTTAATAGAAAAGAATTTGCCGGTTTCAAATTCCCTAAATACCAAAAGCCTTAACTTGATTGAAATTTCCACTCTAAAAAATGTGCTGTCAAAAATTCCGGATTATCATAACAAAATAAAA
>JFJP01039121.1_pt1 | contig 14439 bp, 20 predicted proteins | sample 431651 | NCBI WGS metagenome assembly JFJP01 (sample SAMN02602958, study PRJNA72255) | Microbial mat metagenome, whole genome shotgun sequencing project. | biome: fresh water; feature: sink hole; material: water; isolation source: purple microbial (photo- and chemosynthetic) mats found in... | reverse complement strand
AGTCAACTTAGAATGCCAGTAGATGGTACTAAGTTTAGATTATTGGGTATGGACCAATATGTATCTACCATTGTAGGACAGAAAATAGATTTGGTATTGTCTTATTCTTTAAGTCAAGACGAGACCGTTTATGGTGCTGTCACATCTGATGGTAAATATGTCACTGCTTCATATTCTATTATTACTGCTAAAACAGATGGATCTTACATGGTTAAGCTCTTTGGCTATCCAGTATGGATCAACGCAATTAATGGTTATAGAATGCAATGGTTCCTTTATAACCTTGATAGAAATGCTGTCTATGATGCAACACCTTATGTATCCTTCAGTATCACGAGCCCAGCTTTTGATCCAATAGCTTATGGTGTTCTACAGAGATTAGTTGTAAATGTTAATCTCACTAACATCACTAGTTCTTTTAAATCTTTTATTCATACTCAATCTGTTGATTTAATACTAAAACAACCTGGTGATGATTTAAGAACGAATTGGTTAATTGGATTTGAGTCAAGCACCTCTCAGCCTCTGTATGGTGAAGGTCTTAGTGCAAGAACAAGTCCAGGTAAGATCAATATTAGTTCTAACATTACTACGTTTGGGGAATGGATGGAGAGGATGGTTAAACAAACCTATCCTATCATCGATAGAACTATTGAAGTTGTATACCCTGAACCTAACTATTTTGCAATAGTCTACGACGGTAACCGTTATGAATATCCAATTGAAAACTGGAATCAAAACTTAGACGTTACTATTATGCCTTTTGTAAACAAAACATTATTTGTACATTTCTTTAAACGCACTCCTAATACAGACATTCAAGTTTCTGTAGCAGGTTTAATTATTAGATAAAGTAAGACATAAATCCCTAGAGTATTACTCTAGGGATTTATGATGTATTAACGTCTGTATCTCTCACCGTTACTAAAGGATAAGGAAGCTACTGCATTATTGCTATAATTAGAAAACTGACTAGAAGTATCTCTGTATCCATTATAACGACTCTGTTTTCTTTGTTCTCTAACAGAATTAATTAAATCATCCAGTGAGAAAATCTCACCTTCTTCTAAAACTAATTTTCTGTTTAGATTCCTAAGTTGAAATTCTAATCTTTGAACAATAAAGTCATCTGACTCTTTTCCAATCTTCTCGATAAGATCTTCAATTTCAGAACGAATACGTTGTTGTTCTTGATAATCATAGTAACTTATGTTATTTAAAATTTCAGGTTTTTTAACTTCACAAAATATTGATTTACTGTCAATACCATAATGAGATAAGTTTTTACCTTGAGTCAATAACCAAAAAACAAGTAACCAAGCAATGACCATATCGTCATGTTCACCAATTTGGTGATCCACACGACCATTACGTGTTGTAAGCCCTGTAATCTGATTGATGGTAGTCAAGTCTTTAATTCTATCAGCAGAGCGTTTAGCAGCGTTTTGAAGCGTTGTAGAATACAAATCTGTACGACTAGTAATACCACCACCACCAGAAGTAGAGAAACCAAACGTCTTTTTATGAACGGTTAATGTATCACCTCTGCGTCTACCCATTGGTACACTGATTTCTTTCCATCTGTCTTGATATTCATCTGCATCATTGACAGCACGATTAAATAATCTTTTAAATGGATCTATTCCTTTAGCAGGTAACATCAAAATCAAATAATCAAGAATCATAGCTCCTGAGGATCTTCTCTCGATAATACCAGTTATGTTAGGATATTTCACAAACCAATTACACAGCCATTCAGCAAAAGTAATTAAGTTGGTTTCATTGAAATTACCAGCAGCAATTGTTTCAGCAGTTCTGATGTCTGTCAGAAATAAAGAAATATCGTCACCACCCGATGCATCACTGGTATCACTAGATAAAATATAATGACCGTTTGCCATTCTGTATTCTATTTCATGTTCAGGGATATACCATTTCGTAATGTATCCGTGAGGCTCTGAAATCTGAATATAAGATTCATTTTCATGAGAGGCTCTGATCTTCTCTAGAATATCAATTGACAGTGGTGAACTTTGTGTACCTGATGTCCAAACATTGAAGAAGTCACGATCTGCTGCTTCACCTGAGACCATAGCTTCTTCAATTGCACGCTTTAACCATTCATCACTCTTACCCAATTGTTTATGGCTAAATGTACAATTGACTCTGAGTTCACCTGATCTAGAATTTTTACGAATAAGTTTTTCTAACTCTAAAATATTTTCAGCATCAAAGAACTTCTCAGTCCATTCAGCGGAATTACAAACTAGGTCATAAACAAACTTACCATCTCTGTCATCCTTCTTACCCGCAGTAGTCGTCAGGATGGTGCCATAAGGCTCGTTGTTGCGTCTGGCTGTATCTCTGGCTGCTGTACCTGCCGACAATGCTGAAGGCAGTGAGATACCGATGTTAGATTGGAATGGACCCTCATCGATGTGGAAGATTGGACTGGTCAAACCTCGGCCTAAGTTAAGAGCCATCTTAGGAGACTTCTGAGGCACGTGTGCTCTGTAACTATTTCCTAAAGCTCTGATTGTCATTTCTTCAGTATTATTGACATCACCTTTACCACGCTGCTTTAAATAGAATGGTAGTTCAGAATCCATTTCTTTTAAACGTGTGATATTTGCTGATCTAAGAATATCATCCTTAGTGAGCAAGTTAATCATTGTGTTGGTGCAAAGAATGTTCATCAGTAAAGTCATTAGACCATCTACTGAGAAAGACTTACCAGTTTGACGAATTTGAATTAGAATAGTTGTAACGTGATTAAAGAACAACCAATACACTGCCATGTTACCACGATTGGCCTCAAACCTGATAGCTTCACCACCTGCAATGGCTGGTGCTTTTAAAATCTCTCTAAAGAAAGTACCAAGGGTTAACCTTGCACTCTATAGCTACAGCGGCCATCTCTTCAACTGTCAATTTACTACTATAAGGATCAACTCCTTGAAGTTTTGGATTTACTAATGCTAGCATAAAAAAACAATTTTTTATGCCCATTTCTTTATATAATTGAGCAATTCTTACAAAGCTTTTATTTGTAGTTTGTGTATCTACAATAGCACTTGAGTAGTTTCGCCAATCTTCGAGGAATAATATAATTTTAATTCTCCTTAGATAAAAACATTATTTGTTAAAGGATAAAATATCCAACCATTATACGGAACATCATTTCCTTTTCTGTGTCTTACGTTTTGTAAGGTAGTGTGCGATAAATTAAGAACTGAACAAGCTTGTCTTAAAGAAATAAATAAACATATTTGATTTGTTGTTAAATTTTTTGCAACAACATCACATGTTTTCCATAAATCTGTTTCTGGATGTTCATGTGCTAACATTGCTGGCCATTCAGATTCATTATCTAATTTAAATACTAAATCATTATATATAATTCTTCCAGCTGTAAAAGAAAGAATATGTTTTCTTAACATATTTTTATCTATAAAGTTTTCTTTACAGCACTTAAACAATGATTCATATTTTATTATTTCTCCTGTTTTTATATTTCTTGAAACTACTGGTATTCTTTCTGTATTTAAATTTAAACTATGTGCATGATCTTTATTTTCTTGACTGGTTAACCATTCTAAATTAGATAGTTTATTATTTTCTTTAATTGCATCTATGTGATTGACTTCTAATTCATCAAAAGTTTTATCCGCATGTCTAATTGGTATTGGTATAAAAAGCATAGCTAAAAATCTATGAATTAAATAAGGTCTTTTAGAACCTTTAATTCGTATATTAATAACTGCGTAACCATGAACATCTTTACCTATTTTTGCTTTTTTATGAGTTGTTAAACGAATTACTTCGCCATCTTTATTGATAAGAAGAAAATCATCCTCAATGGGAATTCTATAATAACCAGGATATTCTTTTGATTCTATTGGATTAGGATAAAATCCATCACCTTGTGTATAATCTAAAGGATATTTTAACTTAGTTTCGTTATAAATATTTTCCCATAAATTGTTTTGTTTTTCAGAAAGAGTTATCCATTTTAAATTTTCAATTTTTATATTTAATGGATCATCATCTTTGAATACAACAACACCCTTATTAAAATTATTTTCTGCCTCTTTAGGTAATTGTAAAAAAGTAGAAGCTAATAATCTAGAAACATTAATAGCTGTAATATGTTTATCTTTTTTTACATGGATAAATAAATTTGATCTTTCTTTAATTTTAATAAAATTTATTTTTTTATTAAAATCCAGTAAGTACTTAAAATCTCCTTCTTTATTTACAACATAGTTATTAAGAATAGGTATATAATAATACCCTTTTAAAGTTTCGTGTTCATGCAAGTTAAATTCATTTATCATTTTATTTTAAAGAAATTGTGATACATAGTATATAACTTCTTTGAAATAATTTCTATAGATTAACTATCAATTCATTCTTTTAAGGTTCTGTACATAGATTTAACCAAATCAATAATAATTGTATTCTAGATTTTTTCAGTCACATATAGTACTATTGATAAAAGAATCAGAGATGGTTCTTTCTTAACAATTACTAGGAGTGATAAAATGGATAACGATACATTTGTCAAAGTGGTAGGTCGCGTTCGTGCTATCCGTAACAACAACGGAGAAAGCGTGATCATTCTTGCTGGTCCTCACTTTGTGGGTAAACCAGTGATCCGTGAGCACATCAACGTGCGTGAACGTGATCTGAAAAAGGATTGCCGATATATCGGTAAACTCGGCATTGGTTCCGAGGTTGTGATCACTGGTGTGATTGGCAAGTACGTTCATGACAATCAAGTGAAAGATTGTATCATGAGCGTTACTAAGATCGAACGCATCTGATCTTAAAAGTCAATGTTGATTTCTGTACTTACAATACAGGACTCGATGTTGACATTATTTTTTTAATTCATTGGAGAAAGAAATGGCACAAAATACAAAGAAACCAGTCTGGCAGATCTTGAAAGATACCAAGATCAATCCAAAGAGTTATGCAATGATTATTGTGGATGGTGATGATGCTGTCTTTATGTTCAATGGCGAAGGGGATATTCTTCTGGAACTTATTCCTGATTTGGAAAAGAATATCAAAGCGAAAATGGAAGCAGACAAAGTACATTAATTTAATATTTTAAATTAATTTTTTATTTTTAACAAGGAGATTTATGTCACATGCCTACGAAGCCATTAGCAAACAATTGGCTAAACTGAAACAAGAATTGATGATCTACAGATATCAAGCCATATTGAAAACTCTTACTCTCGTGAAAAACAAAAGTAAGAGAATTCAAAAACTGGAGCATGAATTGAATAAAGAGATTAAGTCTGTTATTCAAAACCATGTCAGTATCAATGATTTGCTTGACGAACTCGAAGCTTTAATCTAAAAAGTTTCAACCACAGAATATTTAGTTGTATTCTGTACTGGAAATTTTTTTAACTAATTGGAGAACGAAATGACAAACAAAGAATTTTTGGCATTGATGTTAGCTAACGATAAACGGAAAGATATGATCATGACACATTTGTCAGACACTTTCTGTTTTTGCTTGCATAACCCGCTTGAGTTTCAGCTCACTGAGGAATACAAGACATCATGGGAGATGTTCATTCCCGGCATGTTGGCTTGTACCAGCAACAACGAGCATCATATTGCTCATTCAATTGGTCACGATTTGACCAACATTGGTTATGATTTTTTAAAGGAATCAAAATGATATCAGTAAATGATTTTATGTTGAAGCATAAAGTTTCTCTTGAAGAATTGGGTTCTTTAACTGGGATGACCAGTAGAAACCTCTATGACTTTAAGTTAGAAAAAAGAGAGCCAACTAAAACTTTTCAAATCTTGTTAGAAAAACTCGATAAGGAAAAAGATGTAACTGGTGTTAAACAATTAAAGTCAGAATTAAATACTGATATTCTGGCTTGTATTGATAAACATTTTAAATCAACTGTTTCTTTAGAAGACCCAACAACAATGGTTGCAAAGCTTAATATTATTATTAAGTATCGTAAAGCATTTGAAAACCTCGATTAAATTTCTTGAAAGGAAATAAATTATGTTTACTTACAATGATCTCATTAGTTTTCTAAGAGTCATGTGTGTCAATGTTCCATTTACAACGGAACGTTTGATTAAAGTGGGCATGGCTAAAAACCACGAATGGCCAGCGATTAAAGCAGCTATATCAAAAATGGAAAGAAACAAAGATATCAAAGAAATATCTAAAGATGGAAAAAGTAAAACTTATATTTTGCTTTCCAAGTGAAATAGATCATAATCTCTAGTTCAATTTTTAACTTTATAAGGAAACGAAATGTCTATCAATTTTAAACTATCGCAAAATCTCAATGCTTTTGCAAAAACACTTCTTAGTCAACTGGCATTTCTAAAATGTCAGTACGATTTTGAAATCAAGACCGATGTTAATGGTAACATTATAAGAATAGGGTTTCAGTCTACTTTAGGCGACTGGTTCTTTGAGCAACGTAATGTAGGGGACTTAAAAAAAGAACCTCACGATTCTTTCTATCATGAGGACTTTTTAATTACTGGTATGTTCTTAGCTAAGAACTATGACCACAGACAATTCAGAAATGATAGTCTTCCAAAGGTTATTCGAGACATTAAAAATAGTGATATTTATGATGTAAACGGATATCCATCTGAGTTCATTGATGATACTAGCTATGATAAAGTTAGTTACAATAAAGCTGTAGAAAAAGCAAAACAAAAATACGGTGAAAAACCTAATAGACAGCAAATAAATGAATTCCAATATGCTGTTCAAATAAAAAGTTTAAGAAACTTTTTTGAGCTTGATGAGAAAATACCAGTAATGTTACAATCTTAATTTAGATCATAGACTCTAGTACTCCTGCAAAGGAGTACTAGAGTACTTATGTTTTATTTTTTTTTTTATGCTGAATAATAGTTTTTACTAAAAGACCTTAAAATGATATACAAAAGTAAAGCCGTCCTTAAACTAGCTATGACATTATCATTCTTTACCTTCGTTGCCTTTTTGATAATGCTCTCAGCTTTCTTTCGCATCTCAATGAGTTCTACTTCATTAGAACGTGATGACATGTAAACACCTCTAAGCCTAGAGATCAAAGCTGCAATATCGTTGGTGTCCTTCAGTAATGTTCTGTTATTGTTAAGGTAAGCAAAACTGTGCGTTAAAGTCGTCACGACGAGTTCATCAATTTCTACAGCACCCATTTGTCGATAGTTCGTTGAGCAATACTCTAGGACTTCAATAAAGACTTTAGGAGGCATGGTATGCATCACATTGGCTATCACGTCTACGAGTTCATTTTTAATAAATGAATCTCTGTCTGAAATAATAGATTGCATGTAACGCGTATAACCTAGCAAGTTCTTAGTCTTATCTTTGACGATTTGTTCACCTTCATTATCCAAAGAGAGTGTGCTTGTAGATTTGATTTTTAAACCTTGGTTCTTAACTTTAACGAGTTCACCAAAGAGGTTCTTAACCATGTCACGAATACGCCCTTGGGTATCGTTGAGCATGTAAACAATTTTACCATCATCATTAAATTTCTTTAGCGTCTGATGATGAATGCTCTCGTTGTGTAGAAAATCATTACACCTAGCTTGTAGAGTAGCAAACCAATTACCATACTGTTTGATAGCGTATTTATAACTGAGTTGCGCGTAAGCGGCTGCAGCTATTTGAGGATCTGCTGGATATTTAAAGTATTGATAAAGTAAGGATGTTAAATATTTGATATTCAAGGCCATGGCTGTATCGAGCATGGCTTGGTCTTTTTGTTTATCGTTAAGTAGGGGTGAATTCATGAAGCGATGAATCACCCAGACAGCTGATAAATTAAAGAGGTCACTAGAGACATGAAACTCTTGATTGATCTTAGGGAGATCAAGTAGCTTCTCTTCTAGAATAATATCATCTGTTTCTATTACATCAGTAAACCATTTTTCTTTGTCTTGAGCAGTAAAGCGTACAATCTGTACACCCATTAGACCACTACCAAAAAAAGTCATTGAGTCTTCATTTTTATTAATAAACTCAATGACGTAGTTGCTAAACTTTTTTGCTAATTTTGCATCAAACTTAAGATGAGAGCAATTCTCATCAAAAACACGTTTGACGTTGTTCTCATCTTTATCCATTAGTATACCCTCTAAAGAAAGCTTATAGACGGGCTACAAACGCTTCAAAACTATAGTACAGCTCAATGCCTAGCTTTTGGCAAAGATTCTCTGTAGCTTGTTTTAAAGATAATTGAGCTACTGTAGGGTCTACATCTTTTTCAATCAATGTATTGTACTGTGATGTAGGCTCTTGTGCTCCATCAATGACTAAAATATCTCTATTGTCTGGATCAGCTAACTTATCAGTAATGAGTGTATTAGCTGCACTAAGAATTTTAGAGCTGTCTACATCTGTAGCATCAATGATAGCGACTGTTGTGTTTTGTGTAGGTAAATAACCATTAATGAGTTTATTTGGATCAATGATATTAGAATTTCTCACACTCATAGCTTTACGTAATGCAATTTGCATAAATGCATCATTAGCTTGAGACTCAACTGCCATCACACCAGAATCAGGTTCTGTCTTTGCATATACAATCTGAAGTGCTTTGGTATACACTTCAGATAAAGGACCTGTCATCTTGATAGATTTTTCATCAGGTTGGGTTTCTTGTAAAACATCTGGTTCTTGTACAGGAATTCTGTCTTGTTCACCACACAGAGCTAAACGTAGAATATTACTCATTTCATTTTTCCTTGTATTAAATAACCTAATGATAGGTTTGCATAAGATTTGGTTATCTAATCTCATTAATATAATTATTAGAAATGTATTTTTTAATAATTATACTTATTATATTAAGGCATCAAGCACTTCGCGCCCTTAATATGTTGAGACTACCATCTTAAAGGTAACTGGGTGGTTTTAAAAATTATTATTTTTTAACTAAACTTTAAAACTAAATTCATTTATAAACTTTATATTTTCTTTCTATTTTTAGGTGATTGTCAAGACAATCACCTCTATTTAAAAAATCGTGTGTAACAACGATTTTTGGTATTTCATTTAAAATAATTAAAATAATTTTTTTTTTTGTGAATGATTGGCAACTTTAAAAGTGTTGAACGTAGTGATTCACTTTTATTGTGAAATCAATGAACAAGTTCTTACTCTTTGAAACGTAAACGAACGTAGTGAAGTTCGTTTCAACATTCTTTCCGAAATTTGTGTGTAACAACAAATTGAGATTAATAAAAAATAGTCGTTACGAGGTAGAACCTCTTCACTATTATAATCTATTTTATTTTTATTAATAGAGGAAGTTCGCTTCGCTCCTTCCTAACACTATTAATCCTATCCCCCCTTTCCCCCCTTTCCTCACAGCTAAACACGGCAAAAAACAAATGTTTCTGCAGTAGTTACTGAGGAAAGAAGAGACTCTTTAAGAAAATATTTAATAAAGAGTTTGGGTTTGGGATAGGCGGTGCACTATTAATCAAAAAATAATACTGCGTATGTAAAAATTACACAGATAAGAAAAATTATGAATTAAACTCTTAATAATTATAGAAGATTATTAAAAATAAAAAGGAATTTTAATGGTGTGTTCTATTACAAACAGTATTCTCATTGTAACTCCTATTTGGAAACCCTTTACAAAAAAACCAAATTTTAATCCTTATGTTTATCATATCAAAGCTTTTGAAGAATTAAGTACCAATGTGAGAGTCTTAAGTGAAATCTATCCACCTTATGGATCTGGTTGGATTCGTATTGAGTTAGAGATAGAAGCTTATTTTCAAAACAAATTAGATACTTGGAACAAGGAAGTTGCTTGTGGAAGAGAATTGTTATTTAAAGATGTGATCAATGAAATAAAGATGCATAGACAATACTTAAAGAAAACTTATAACATTCTTTTAAACAATAATGTTAGAATAAAGAGTTTGTTAAAACAAAAACTAATGCAATATATAGAATTTGAAAACTATATGGATAGTTTAAAAATACTCAATACACCAGTATAATTTTTAGAGTGAGTTTAATGTTGAATTACACTATCATATTCCCACTATTAGGAATATGATAGTGTATGCTGTGTTAAAGCTGTGAGCTAGATTTTTTCAGACATATATAGTAAACATGAGAAAAGAATCAATGAAGATTCCTTTCCACTTAACTTTTTTAGGAGTTTAACATGTTTGCAAAACAAATTCTTTTGGCCCTTTTCGCTCAAACTTCTGTTCAAGCAATCACTTACAATACAGCTTGGGAAAACGGAACAGGTTACTACGACAATGCTGTTAAAGGTGATCATGCTCCGGTCTTGAAAGCTGGTGAAGTTGTAAAGACTGAATCTCTTGGTGGTCGCAAGATCATCATGGTTGGTACACCACTGGGTAACGTCGTTGTGTTTGGTCGTTATGCTGATGCTGACAGTTCTGTTGTTGTTAGCAATATGCCTCGGGCTATTAGCAACATTACTGAAAGCAACAGTTCTCTGAGTGCAGAAAAGGTTGCATACTTGTTGGGTGTTTGCGTAGGAACAGACATGATTTATTCCTACGATGAATCAAATATTGGACACTTCATTAACGGCGTTGTTACTGCTGCTCAGAAGATGAAACAGTTGGAAACTGTCTAAAGTTCCAAGTCTTGAATCTAGACTATAACTAGATTCAAACCAAACAACAGTTAATAAGTAGTCTGTTTAAAACTACTTGATCTTATCGTTATTAGGAATTCATCATGACAAACGCAACCGCACAAAACACCACTACCACAACTACTGCTCCCGCTGCTGCACCCACTGCAGCTCCAGCTCCAGCACCTGCACCACAAGCGCAAGAGTCCAGTTTCAACTGGGCAGGCACCGCTAAAACCATTGGCGTTTTTGCCTTGGGTGCTGCAGCTGGTGCAGCAGGCAAGTGGGCTTGGGGTCGTTTCTTTGGCTAAAAGAGTCTAGCCTGTAGGGTGATGTTCGCAGCATCACCCTATGGCATAAATTTTTTTCACTAACCTTTTAAGGGGATATTATGACTGAGCAAGCAATTCGCATCCAGCGCCAACAAACTGATCTTAAAACAGTTCTTCGCTTGATAGCAATAAAAGAAAAAGAAAAATTTGACAATTGTATGAAGTTTTGGAATGGAGTCTTAGAACTCAAAGATTTGAAAGATAAATAATGAACTTGTCCCAAAGAGAAGAAGCATCAATCTTGGCAGCAAAAGCTCTGGATGCTGGCGCTGATCCAGAAGGAATGGTACACATTTTGTACTATCCAGATAACTACCTTGAATGCGAAGAAAGCATCCAAGGTATTTCTACACCAATCACATTTGAGAAATATGCGAGCGGTGGATATACTTGCAAGTACTACGCACTTAGCGAGCTTGCCAAACAAACAGCATAGACTCTAATACTCCTTGATGGAGTATTAGAGTCGTTATGATTTATTTTTTTTTTAACTATATTGAACCATATCTGTATAAATACTTTCAGACATTTCTACAGATGTTTGTTTGGTGTTGTTAATCAACCAAGGAATATATTGGGTCCACCTGTTCTTAAACAAAGAAGAAACTTGTTTATTTAATAAAGATGTTTTATTGTCTTTTTCTTTTTTAATGATGAGAATTATAATTTCATCACGACGAGCGTCAATACTTAAATGAAAATGTAAAAATTTTTGAATGTTCATATCTTTTGCCTTAACGCATACCACCAAGCATAAAAATTTTATTTTTATTTATTATCTTATGCCGCCAATCATAAAGAGTAATCATGAATTATAAACCTTTAGAAGATGAAATAGAAAAAGTTGTTCTTGTGGAATGTTTAGAATTTCCTGGTTTTTACTATTATCCAGAAAATGAAGACATAATAGTCAATCACAAAGGAGAATGTAAAAAAATATCAACAAACCATACATTATCTTTTTATAATGTTGAGGGTTCTTATAGAATTAATAATTTAACAGTAGATAAAAAATTAAGAAAAAGTATTTCCCAACATCGAGTATTAGCTAGAACTTTTATAGGACGTCCTAAACGCCATTGGGACAAATCTTTTAATGAATTACAAGTGAACCATAAAGATGGAAACAAAAGAAACAATAAGTTAGAAAATCTAGAATGGGTAACATATACAGAAAATAGAAATCATGCATATGAAACAGGTTTACATACTACTATCTTAAAAGTATTATCTAAAAATATTTTAACTAATGAAATAATTTGTTTTAGAAATATTAGCGAGTGTGCTAATTTTTATAAAATTAATGTACAAACACTAATTAGCCATTTAAATTCAAAACACATTGGTAAAAGAATAAAAAATAATTATGTTTTCAAATTTGATAATGATTTAATTTGGCCTATTATTAGTTCTAAAGAAATAGAAAAGTTAGGTGATAAATATAAATCTGTTTTAGCTAAAAATATTTTAACTAATGAAATAATTAAATTTAATTCTATAACTGAATGCACAAGAAAATTTAAATTATCTAAAGACGTATTAAAGGATCATTTAAAATCAAATAGTTCTGGAAAGTATTATAAGAATAACCATGTATTTAAATATGATAATTCGATACCATGGAAAGAATATCATCCAATAGAAATGAGAGAGCTTGGTAAAAAAGGTGTTCCAGTTATTGTAAAAAATACTGAAACAAATATGATAATTATTTATGAAAGTTATGTAGAAGCAGCTAAAGAAAATGATATTGACTTTCGTCTACTTAAATATCATCTGAGAAAAAAATCTGAATATGTAAATGGTATATTCAAGTTCTCAAAATTACTTTAATGCATTGAACCAAGCATGAGTTTAATCAATCTTGTTGTGCTTTGATTATCATTGAACAACGATATTTTAGCCCAAATAGTTCTTAAGAAATCTATATACATCTCTTCTGAATCAGAATAAGATTCTACAATTTCTTTAAACTTACCCAAATCTTGACCGCCTGAGAGTTGAGCCATACCAATTTTGATAATGAGTTCGTTGTAGATGTAACTCTTGACAGCTAACTCTACCAAACGACAAAAATCAGGAATGACTCTCATCTGCATATTCGCTAAATTCTCGTCATTACCTAAGATGCACCTGATATAACCATAAGAAAGAATGGGTGCAGTATCTCTAATCATTATGGTATTCTCGCCAATGAGCGAGACCCGAGCAGTACTAGTAATTGGTATAGAGCTAAATGAATCCATCATAGCCATCCCTGCTAATCCTACGTCTGTAACGCTACCTGGTTTAATACCACTGAGTGCACCTGCTGCACTGGCAATTGATTGAGTTGTAAAGCTCACTGAGAGCACGCTCATGATACTTCTGCCTTGAGTCTTTTCCTTTGAGATCCGATATACTGATGTATAGTTATCGATGATCTCTGCCTCTAACCCTTCTAGAGGAATAAAGGCTTCTGTTCCTCCAACTAAATTACAATCGATTAAAACTCTAGGACGAATCACTTGATTGGTGATTTGTTCTTCAATAGAAATAGGTTTATCTCTCCAATGAAGATTTTTGTTATTAAAGGTTTCTTTCAGAATTTCCTTTGGGATCCTATAACTAACTTCATTTAAAGCTTTTGAAATAATATTCATTTGTTTTATCCTTTATCACTAAAAAATGAATTAAATATTTTTAGTGATATATTATTAAAATGTACTAACTATAGAAAGGCGCAATACAACACAGCATACAATTTAAGGCTAAACATTAGAATTTACAAATCTATAATTAGTCCCCCACAATTGCTCTACTATAAGACCAAGGAACCTCGTTTTGAAATTCATCAAATATTTTCTGCTATTTACATTACCATTCTTTATTGGTAATTCCTATTCTAATTCATTAGATGCTTTCATTAACTCTTTTACTGAACAAGAAATTAGTGTTGAATGGGTAAAGAAAAATGCCCAAGTTAAGTTATCCGATAGTCTAGCAAGACAGATTGTAAAAGAAGTCTATGCACAAAGTTATTCTAAAACTCTTGATCCTCATATGGTGTTGTCCATGATTAAGAATGAGAGTGGTTTTAGACTTAAAGCAAGATCTCACGAAGGTGCTCTAGGGTTAATGCAAGTCATCCCTAAATGGCATAAAGACAAAATAAAAGGTAGAGACCCCACAGATGTCGTAGTCTCTATTGAAGTAGGTACCACTATTTTAAATGATTGCTTGATTAAACATAAAAACAATCATTTAAAATCTCTTAACTGTTACTCTGGTGGTGGAGGGTTAGCATATTTTCAAAAAATAAAGAAGCACCAAAACATTTTGGTTTTATTTGTAAAAAATATGACTTCACCTAATATAATGACGGCTAGTATTTAATTGTAAAAAGGAAAAATCAAATGTCTGATAAAATTGTTAAAGGCAGTGTAAAGCTCTATGCTGCAGGTGGGTGTGGT
>JFJP01039120.1_pt1 | contig 14439 bp, 17 predicted proteins | sample 431651 | NCBI WGS metagenome assembly JFJP01 (sample SAMN02602958, study PRJNA72255) | Microbial mat metagenome, whole genome shotgun sequencing project. | biome: fresh water; feature: sink hole; material: water; isolation source: purple microbial (photo- and chemosynthetic) mats found in... | reverse complement strand
CTTTACTCTGAGCATAAAACGTAAGGTATATTTTTTGATAAGAATTAAAAAAGAGTACCGCTGCAGTTAGATTATTATAAACATCGTAAGCTCCTACTATTTCACCCATTCCATTTCTGATAGATTGCGAAATGATAAGTCGCAGTACTTGAATGTCTTTTTCTCTTAGTGCAGCCGAAGATAGATTTTTATTTTTTTTCATTAGTTGTAATAAATCGTAAGGCTGCAAGCCTTGCACAACTGATACCTGCAGGTTTTTTGAGCTGGCAATGGCATCGCAAGTAAATTCCTGATAGTGTGACTTGAGCTTATCGTAATTACTAATTAAATCGAGTTCAAATGATTGATAATATCCATCGTGCAGGTTTTCACATCCATTAATGCTTACGAATTTATTGACAGTGATTTTGTAGTATTTGAATTTTTTCGGTATAGCATCCATAAAAAGCTTTAGAAGTCCAGTCCGCATTGTTGATCCTGAATATAAACCCAAGCTTTTTTGAAAATAGTGCTGTGAAATAATTTCATACTTTCCCTTTTTATAGATAGGGAGTGGCATAACTGACGCATAATCATCTTCAATGAGAGCATCCCAATAGTCGCAGGTTAATTCAAGAAACCATGAATAGGCATGAATGGTGCCATTAATGGAAGAGCTGATGCATTTGTTCCATTTTTGAAAGTCTAAATCTTTATGTTCAATATACTTTATTCTCAAAATTTCGCTTTAAAAACGAAAGATAATTAAAATTTTCTAAATCAAACCTTCATCGGCAAAGCTAAAGTATTTTTGATCACAAACTATAATATGATCCACTACTTTGATATCCATAAGTTTACCGGCTTCGGTGATTTTTTGTGTAATGCTTTTATCGGCATCGCTTGGCATTAAATTGCCTGATGGATGATTGTGACAAAGAATTAGTGTGCTGGCAAGAAGTTCGATGGCTTGCTTAAGAATAATCCGCGTGTCTATTACGGTTCCGGATATACCACCTTGACTGGCTTTTTGTATATTGATAATTTTGTTGGCTCGGTTCAGGTAGGCTACCCAAAATTCTTCGTAGGGAAGGTCGGAAGTTAGGGACGAAAAGGCTTCAAATGCTTCGGAGCTATTGGTGATTTTTTTTCTCTCCATTATTTCTGAAAGCTTTCGCCTGCGTCCCAATTCTAATGCAGCCACTATAATTAGGGCTTTAGCCTCCCCCAATCCTTTGATTTTTTGTATTTCGCGGTGATTGAGTTTTGCGAGGGTATTTAAATTGTTTTGCTGACTGATAAGTAATTTTTTTGCCAGTGAAAGGGCTGAATCGTTTTTATTACCTGAGCCAATGAGAATGGCTATTAGCTCGGTATCGCTTAAGCTTTGTGTTCCTTTTTGTACGAGTTTTTCTCTGGGACGGTCTTCTTCTGCCCAATTCTTAATGGACAAATGAGCTGTATCATTCATGGTGGTTTGGTTTAGGGTTATCCAATAAAAAAACCCTCCTAAGAGGGTTTTATAATATGCTAATTTAAATTATGCCATTGCGTTGATTTGCTTAGCAAGACCGCTTTTTAGGTTGGCTGCTTTGTTTTTATGAATAACTGCTTTTTTTGCCAATTTATCCAACATCGCGCTAACTTTTGGAAGTAATTCCAAAGCTTCTTTTTTATCGCTGGTTCCTCTTAATTTTTTAACAGCGTTACGGGTTGTGCGTGCAACATAGCGATTGTCTTCACGTTTTGCTTCCGCTTGTCTTATCCTTTTTTCTGATGACTTATGGTTTGCCATTATGCTTACTTATAATTAATTAATCTTTACATCTGTAATTTGAGGGAGCAAAATTAAGTATATTTTCATGAATAGCAAATAATTTCATAAAAATATTTTTTGACTCAGGGCATTATTTCTTGCGAAAACGCTAAAAAGTTTTAACTTTGCGCATTATTGTCCTGTTGTGTAATGGTAGCACCGCAGATTCTGGTTCTGCTTGTCTGGGTTCGAGTCCTAGCAGGACAACAAAAAAAGCCTCAAGGTTATCCTTGAGGCTTTTTTATTGTACCCGGAGCCGGGATCGAACCGGCACGAGATTGCTCTCACTGGTTTTTGAGACCAGCGCGTCTACCAATTCCGCCATCTGGGCTTCTGAATTTTTTCAGGCTGCGAAGATATACAATTGTTTTTAATTGTAGAAATTTGAAGCCATTATTTTTAACCTTTTGTATTTAATTATTGACAAAGAGGCTTCAAATTAATGACTACTAGCTCCTTTAGCTTTTTTTAATAAAAAAAGAGATCATTATTTAAAATGATCTCTTCTCTATTATTAAAAGTAATAAATTAATCTACTTTCAAAACAATACCATCAGCTTTAACTATAACAGTTTCTGTATAAGTCTTTCCGCTAACAACATTTTTTCTTTCAAATCTAACATTGATAAAGTAGTCAATCTCAGGATATTTTTTAACTAATTCAAAATAAGCAAATTCCATTCCGGCATCTCTTATTTGAATATTCTTTCTAAAGTTAAATAATAATTGAAAAAGCCCAATTTTTTTACCAGTTGCAATACTTGCTGACCCGTAAACATTATTAAATATATTCTCGTCATAAAGAGAACCAGTAATTACCTCATTTTCTTTGGGTGCGAAATACATGATATCTGTAGCCTCAGTTTTACTAATCAAACCTTCTTTGTAATCCTTAGCGAATTCTTTATTTAAGGTTTTCTTTTTTCCACTAATCTTTCCAGCTATTGTTATTTCAGCTTTAAGTTCTCCTACTAATGTATATTCAGTTCTGTTTAATGGCTTAAACTTAACAGGCATATGTTTAATGTCTTTCTGCATCACCGTAACAGGCTTACACGAGAAAAGGAGGAATATTAGGGTAGTTATACCCAAAATTAAATTTATTTTTTTCATCTTTTGTAAACTATTTAAGTGAATAGACTATTTTTCTGTTTTTAAAGTGATGCCTTTAGCTACAACTTTAATTTTTGAATTGTATTTAGTAAATACAAAATACTTTTTTTGAGAATACTCTTTTGTAACTCTAATGTTTGTTAAATAGTCAAATTCGGGATTGCTTTCTAAAATTTTGTAAACAGCAATTGATGAAGCTTTGTCTAATCCAAAACCATTGATTTGACCACTTCTGGTTACACGTTTTTCTTCACCTATGGTTTTAACATTTCTGATAAATCCTAAAAGGGTTGACCATTCTTTTACTTCTACTTCACCACTAACATCTTTCGATAATTTGTAATCAGCTCTGGTTACAGTCATTCCTGGGAAAGGAACTGAATTTTTGGATGAGCTAGTGATTTTATTACTGCAAGATGCCAGTAATGATCCAATCGCTAAAATAAAAAATAATTTTTTCATAAAATTTTGTTTAATTGTTGATTAATTAATAATGTCTTGAATTTAAGCCCCAAAGTTAAATTTTTTTAATTTATAAAACAAAAATTATGTATAAATATGCTGTATATTACCCTATTAAATTATTAAAAAAGGCAGCATATTCTTTGTTTTATTCAGATTGATAGGTAGTTAACGTTCTGAATGAGGTATGGGCGCATCTTAGAGATCGCTAGATTTTTAATCAGTCAACTATATATATGGATTTAATTTAAAATAGAATTTTTAGTTGATAGCTAGGAAGCTTATTTCAAAAAATGGCTATTTTTGTTCCAGTTGTTTATAGAGTTTGTTTCAGATAGTTTAATATTCTTGCATTTTAATGATGAAGAAAAAAATAATCATTTATGTCTTGTTATTGTCTTTGATAATTAAGTCAATGGCTTCATATTCGCAGAATGCTGAGGATTTAAGAAGAGCTTCTCGAATTTATCTTGTTGATAATAAAGGTAATACTCATGCAATTTTTGAAGATTGTCATAATGAGGCAAATTTTTTTCTTTCGGCTTTGTTTATAGGTTACAAGCGTTTTGTTTCTTCGCAAGATTCAAGGTCTTGTGTTTTCAAGCTTTCTTGTTCCGAATACGCTTTTGAGTCGGTTCAACAAAAAGGAATTGTAGTGGGCGCAATGGCGGCTTTCGATCGTTTGTCTCGTTGTCATGGCTTGTCAGTTAGGCATTATGAAAAAGCAGAAGATTCAGATTTATTGATTGATCCAGTTGAGTAAATTTTTATAGATGAGTAAGGCTATTTTATTTAGTTGTTTGTTTTTGTGTTTATTGGCTAAGTCATTTGCTCAATCTTTTAATGATTCGATTCAACAGCTGCGTTTTGCTAATTATTTATTTGAATCTGGCCAATATCGATTTGCTCTTGAAGAATATAATCGGTTTGCATTTACATATAGTGCTAACGATACGGTATTAAGTCGTACAATTCATTGCTATCGATTTTTGAAAATGCATCAAAAAGCGTTGGAAAATACACCTTCTTTTTTTTCAAAGGATGCTAGCAGCTATTCTCGTATAGAGTCGTTTGCCCTAATAAAATTTTATATTGATATCAATGATTTTAATTCTGTTTCAAACGTTGTTTCTTCAAGTTCATTATTGAAGTTGAATGAAAAGCATAATTTTCAAATGGGACAATTTCTGCTTGAAAGGAAGTGGGAGACGGCCTATTCGTTTTTTATAGCACATCAGGATGTTCATCCTAAATTGATGAATCTATCTATTGAAACGGTAAATTTTTCTTTTAAAAGCCCGTCTATGGCTGCTGCAATGTCCGCTATTCTGCCTGGTTCGGGTAAGGTATATGCTGGAAGATGGCAGGATGGACTGATTTCTTTTATTTTTGTGGGTGCAAATGCATTTCAGGCATACCGAGGTTTTAGTAAATATGGTAAACAAAGCACGTATGGTTGGATTTTTACTGGAATTACATTGGGTTTTTATTCTGGAAATATTTATGGTGCTTTTAAGGCGACAAAAGATTACAATAAAAAAGCTGAGTTAAAATTTATAAATGAAGCAAAAGATATTTTATATTCTATTTTTTAGTCTTTGTTCTCAAGGAGTAAACGCAGCCCATTCTTACTCTTTGTTAAAGCAAATGGCCTATCAATACCAATTAAAAGCAGAATATTCTTCTGCTATTAAGGAGTATAAGAGAGCTGTTTTTTTATATCCCGATTCTGTTACAGAGGAGGTGTATGAAAGAATAGGCGATTTGTATTTTGAAATGAATGACCTAGCTAATGCCGCATTGGCATACTCTCATGCAGTTAATATTTCTGTTCATGATTCGTTAAAGGTTGAGTATGTTTTTAAAAAGGCGCACTGCCTTCAGCTTGAAAACGCATTTTTGTTATCGATACAGGAATTACAATCTGTGAAACCTCAGGATAGCTTGCAGTCCAAGAGATTGGATTTTTATCTCGCAATATCATATTATGGAGCTGTTGATTACAGAAATGCAGAAAAGCATTTTCTTGCTTGTGTTTATCCCGATTCATTAGCCTGTGCTAAAATTAGATCTGTATTTAGTAATCAAAAACGCTTTTTTCGACCCAACCCAAAACTAGCAGGGAAACTGAGTATAATCCCTGGACTTGGTCAGTTTTATTCGGGTGATGTATATATGGGACTAAATTCTGTTTTATTAACGGGTATGCTTTTGGGTATTGGAACTTACGTGGGGTTTCGTTATTCATATATAGATGCGTTTTTGTCTGTTTCTCCTTGGTTTGTGAGATATTATCAGGGCGGTATGATGAAGGCTGGAGCCATAGCTCAACGGGTTTTGGAGGTTAATCGTTCAGAGATTTATAATCAAATTTTGATTATAATAGACAATTCAAAAACAAAAAAAATATTATGATTTCAAAAAAATTAAAAACTAATATTCTAATAAAGAGAGAAGACGAAATAAAAAATATTATCTTCGATCTGGGCGGTGTGATTGTGAATATTAATTACCGCCTCACTTTAAATGCATTTAAAGAAATAGGTATTCACAATATTGAAGAGCTATATACGCAGTATAAGCAAAGTAATTTGTTTGATGGTTTTGAAACCGGTAAAATATCGGCTCATGATTTCAGGAAGGGTCTGATTGGAAATGAAAAAATTACCGATGAAACTTTTGATAATGCTTGGGGTGCTATGCTGCTTGATACTCCAATAGAAAGAATAAATTTATTGCAGAACCTGAAAAAAAAATATAGAATATTTTTATTGAGCAATATTAATGAAATTCATATTGAGCAATACCACGCTAAACTTATGCAGCAATTTGGATCGGTTGTTTTATATGATATTTTTGAAAAAGTGTATTATTCCAATGAAATACACATGCGCAAGCCCGACGCTGAAATTTATAGGTTTGTGATGGAGGAGCAAGGGATTATTCCGCAAGAAACTATATTTATTGATGACTTACCCCAGAATGTCGCAGGTGCATTAACAACGGGTTTGCGGGCATATCAATTGCAACAAGGAGAAAGCATTACCGATTTGTTTATCGAATAATGCTTTCCTCAATTATATTAAATAAATTGTAACTTATTGTTAATAATTCTAATTGTTTCTCCCATCATCAATGGATAGTTATTTTCTGTATGTCCCATTGGAAAATCAAAATATACAGGGTAGTTGTAATCTTCCACGGCTTCTAAAATGATTTCGAATGCAGTCTTTCCAAATGGTTTTTCGGCATCATCTTTCATTTCACCCATATCGCCAACTATAAGAGCTTTAAGAAAGTCTAATTTACCACCAACTTTCAAATTCATCATCATTCGGTCTAAATGGTATAGATTTTCATTGATGTCTTCAATAAACAGAATTTTATCGTTGGTGTCAATATCCAAACCTGTTCCGCGCATACTATATAAGAGTGATAAATTACCTCCACAAATGCTGCCTTCGGCATTGCCTTCTCTGTTTAATGAATGTGAGGGCATATCGTAATTTATTCTTTTGCCTTCTAACATATCTCTTAAATGGATTACGGAAGCATTGTTTTTGCCGTATTTTTTTATGTTCCCAGGCATGGGGCCATGAATAGTGCAAACGCCAACTGACTCATTAATGTATGAATGGAAAACAGTAATATCACTGTAACCAACAATCCATTTAGGATCTTTTTTGAAGTTTTTAAATTTTAGTTCGTCAATGATTTTTATTGAACCATAGCCACCCCGAACACAAAAAATAGCTTTGATCTCAGGATTATCTAGCATTTCTTGGAAGTCATCTGCCCTATCTTCTGTGGTTCCTGCAAACTGATCAGCTTTGTCATAAACGTGCTTTCCCAATATTACTTTATAACCCCACTCGTGCCATTGCTCTATGCCCGGTCTTAACTCTTCTGCTGTTATTACACCGGCAGGTGCTACAAAGCCTATACTGTCTCCTTTTTTTAAAAATGCTGGTCGCTTCATGTATTTATATTTATTTTGCGGCGTAAAAATATGAAATAAGCACGTACCTGATTCATTTAACTTGATTATTTTTGTACTTTCTTGCTTAAATTTTATTAACATGAATTTATTTAAAAGATATACAATCACTTCCGCTTTACCCTATGCTAATGGTCCAGTACATATTGGCCATTTGGCTGGTGTTTATATACCTGCCGATATTTATGCCCGGTACTTGCGACTTAGAAAGAAAGATGTTCTTTTTATTGGAGGTTCCGATGAACATGGTGTTCCTATTACCATTAGGGCTAAACAGGAGGGGGTAACTCCTCAGGATGTGGTGAATAAATACCATCAACTCATCAAGGACTCTTTTCAACGTTTTGGTATTTCTTTCGATATTTATTCCCGTACTTCTTCTGAAACTCATTATAAAACAGCATCAGAATTTTTTAGAAAACTGTATGATGAAGGAAAATTTATTGAGAAAACAACTGAACAGTATTATGATGAATTGGCCAATCAGTTTTTAGCTGATAGGTATATAACTGGAGTTTGCCCGCATTGCGGAAATGATAAGGCTTATGGAGATCAATGTGAGAAATGTGGTACAACCCTGAATGCTACTGATTTAATAAATCCTAAGTCAACCTTGAGCGGAAATGTACCTGTTCTTAAGGCTACCAAGCACTGGTATTTGCCTTTAGATAAGTATGAACCATTTTTGAAGGAGTGGATTTTAGAACAACATAAAGAGTGGAAGCCTAATGTATATGGACAATGCAAGTCTTGGCTCGATTCAGGTTTGCATGCCCGTGCGGTTAGTCGTGATTTAGACTGGGGTATTCCCGTGCCTATAGAAGGAGAGACAGGCAAAGTATTGTATGTTTGGTTCGACGCTCCTATAGGGTATATTTCCGCAACCCGCGAACTAACTGATCAGTGGGAATTATATTGGAAAGATAAAGAAAGCCGATTGATACACTTTATTGGGAAAGATAACATAGTGTTTCATTGTATTATATTTCCGGCTATGCTAAAGGCGGAGGGTACCTATATTCTCCCCGATAATGTGCCGGGTAATGAATTCCTAAATTTAGAAGGCGATAAAATCTCTACTTCACGAAATTGGGCTGTTTGGTTGCATGAATATCTTGATGAATTTCCAGGTATGGAAGATGTGTTGCGTTATGTATTAACAGCCAATATGCCTGAAACAAAGGATAATGACTTTACTTGGAAGGATTTTCAAACCCGCAATAACAGCGAGTTGGTTGCTATACTTGGTAATTTTGTTAACAGAGCATTGGTGCTGACTCAAAAGTATTTTGATTCAAAGGTACCTGTTTGTTCCGAACTTAATGCTTATGATTCTGAAACCATCAATCAGATAGCACCAATTAAAAAGTTAATTGAAGATAATTTGGAACAATTTCGTTTCAGAGAAGCATTGAAAGAATTAATGAATCTGTCACGTTTGGGTAATAAATATTTGGCAGATACAGAGCCTTGGAAAATATTCAAGGATCAGCCGGAGAGGGTAGGGACTATATTGAATATTTCGCTTCAAATTGCTGCCAATTTGGCCGTTTTAATGGAACCATTTCTTCCTTTTACCTCTGCTAAACTTAAGAAAATGTTGCTTTTGAACGAAACAGATTGGGATAATACGGGGAATGTAAATCTGTTGGATTCGGGTCATATATTGGGAACTGCGGGATTGTTATTTTCAAAAATTGAAGATCCAGCAGTAGAGCAGCAATTAGAGAAATTGCGTCAAAGTAAAATTAAGAATCAGGAAAAAGAATCAGAAAAATCCATCATAGCGCAGAAGCCTAATGTTTCTTATGATGAATTTTCCAAGATGGATATTCGCACAGGAACAATTATAGCGGCAGAAAAAGTGGCTAAGACAAAAAAACTGTTTCAGTTGACAATTGATACAGGGATTGATACACGCACAGTTGTAAGTGGTATTGCTGAATATTTTGAGCCAGAAAAGATTATTGGACAGCAAGTGTCCATTTTAATTAACCTTGAGCCTCGCGAATTAAAAGGGATCACATCTCAAGGAATGATATTGATGGCAACTAAGCCTGATGGGAGTTTGGTGTTTGTATCTCCTGCGCAAAAAATAGAAAATGGTGGCGAAATTAAATAACCAGCATTTGCTTCGCTAGTTTTTCAGCACTTGCTTTATCTTGGTATTTCTCAACTATGGCAAGTGCAAAATCTATAGCTGCACCAATGCCTTTGGCTGTTATTATATTTCCATCAATGGCAACACAGCCATCAGATATTATGGCTCCTTCCAATTCCTTCTCAACACCTGGATAGCAACAGGCTTTTTTTCCTTTTAGTAATCCTAAATGCCCTAATACCATTGGTGCGGCGCAAATAGCTGCGATATCCTTGCCATTTTGATCATGTTGCAAGATAGCTTTTTTCAAACCTATGTGTTCATCCAGATTTTTGGAGCCAGGCATACCCCCGGGCAATAATATCATGTCCAAGTTATTATAATTGCTATCTTCAAACAAAGCATCGGTAATAATGGTGATACCATGAGCTCCAGTAACACTTTTGCTGCCGGTAACAGAAATTAAGTTTACCTGAAATCCGGCCCGCTTTAGTATATCAGCAGGTACTATGGCTTCTATTTCTTCAAAGCCGCTGGCTAAATATATGTTAATGTTAACTTTATTCATTATAACTGAGTTTTTTTGTTGAATAGATTTTTCTTATTTTATTACAAATCTACCATTTTATTTTCAATGGCATACATAACTAAATTGGCAGTGTTTTTTGAATTTGTTTTAGATAGCAAGGAAGCCCTGTGCTTTTCAACAGTACGTTTGCTAATGTAAAGCACTTCAGCAATTTCTTGATTCGAAAGTCCTTTACATATTTGCTCAAGTACTTCTTTTTCTCTTTCTGATAAGAATGTGGCATTGTTTAATTGCTTTTTCATGCTGGTATCAATGCTCTTAACAACATTATATAACACATCGGGCGAAAAGTATGAGCCTCCGTTTTGCACGGTATCAATAGCTTTAACTACTTCGGTAATGTCTGAATTTTTAAGTAAAAATCCTTTTGCGCCACTTTCAATCATTTTGTAGTAATACTCTTCTTCACCGTACATTGATAAGGATATGATTTTTATTGAAGCATGCTTTTCTAGGATATTTTTTGTAGCTTCAATCCCATTCATTAAGGGCATATCAATATCCATTAAAATTATATCAGGTATTTTTAAATCTACTGCCTCAGCACACTCTTTACCATTCGAAGCCTCTCCGCAGATATTTATATGAGGGTAATTTAATAAAAGCATTTTTAAACCATTGCGGAATAAATTATGGTCATCTGCAATGAAAACATCTATCCTGTTCATCTTATACATTTATTACTATCACTACCTTAGTTCCTTTATTATTTTCACTTTCTACGTTTAAGCTGCCTTTGATTGATTTTATTCGGGTATGAATATTCGAATATCCCATTCCATTATTGCCTCCATCTAAAATCTTACTTACATCAAAGCCTTTGCCGTTATCGGTGTACATTAGGGTAATATGCTTTTTGTGTAGCATTAGTTGTATGGTTATTTCACTGGCATTGGCGTGTTTTAGGGTGTTGTTGATTAATTCGCATACCACTCTATACATTATAACTTCAGTGTTATAGTCAAATCTTTGATTGTCGATATTGCAATCGAAACCGATGAGAATATTTGAAGTACCACTTATTTTATTAACAAAAAATTTAATGGCGCTGGCCAAGCCAAAGTTATCTAATACATGCGGACTTATATTATTTGAAATTTCTTTAAGGCTTTTAATGGCTTCGTTGATTACCAGATCGGTGTTTTCTATAATATTTTTTTTATTTTTCGATTCTTCATCCTGAGATAATGATGAAATGGCCATTTTTACTGTAGATAAAAGTGGCCCTAAACCGTCGTGTAAGTCTTTGGCAAATCGGCGCCTTTCACTTTCTTCAGTCTGTATTACTGCATTTAAAACCCTTTTCTCAGTTTCATTCCTGGTTTTTTCAACACCCCGTAAATAGATGAAAATTTTTCTGATTAGCAGGATTCCCACTGTAAAGAGTATGGAGGTAATTATGCCCAACCAAGTGTTAATAAAACTAATGTCTTTCTCAAATTCTTTCCAAACAAATGGGATGAATTCAAAGCTGCGTTGAATAGCAATAATCAGAAAACCTATTGATATGAGAATCCATGAAAGACTGTACTTGGTTCTTTTTACAAGTCCCAATGCCAAAATGGCACCAAAAAACTGCATTACTATGGCAATCACTAAAGCTACAATCGTGAGCATTTTCTTTTATTAAGTGTTTTGTTGGCAAACAAATTAAAAAATAATCTATTTTTGCCCTTGCAAGTTACAATAATAAATAAAATTATTTGAATTAACATCCATAGCGATATGAACGATAATAAGCAGTATTTTGTATATGGTTCTTTTTTCTTGTCGCTTACGGCTTTAATATGTGCATTTTATAATGAATCACCTTGGATTTCAGCTTTTTCTGCATTAGCTGCACTAGTGCTTGCTATACTTGCTATCATTTATCCTGAAAAATTGGCTTTGTCAATTATAGCCCTTCTTATTGCTTTTTTATCGATAGGATTTGTTTCTTTTAAGATTAGCAGCAAGCTTTTATCACGATTCTTTAACATTGAACAGCATGAAATGAATGCAGAAAATGATACATTACTCGATGAGGATAGTTATATGGATACCTTAAACGATATATCAGAAGAGGAAATGAGTAATGTTGATGCTGAGGTATTAAGTGATGATGCATTGATTATTAGCTTATCTGAAAAAGTTGATAAGTATGTTGTGGAGTTAAAAAAAGCAAAAAATGGCGATATGGATGCCTGGTCGGAATGCGCAGTTATCTCAACTGAATACCTCCAATTGATAGAACAGATAAATGAACGTTATTCACAATTGAGTTTGATTCAACAAAACAAAGTAGATAAATTAAGGAAGAAATATAACGAATTGCAATAGATAAGAGGGTATATGAAACTTGAAACAGAGCGCATAGTAATAAAGGCACTTACTGCTGAAGAATTGGAGAATTTTATTCAGGCAATTGAATTAAAAGCCAATTATGAAGATATTGTAGTGTCTGATAATTTAAAAAATAAGGATGCTGCTTATTTGCTTAAAGAGGTGCTGCTTAAGAAAGTGTATCAAAAACCTACAATGTATTGCTATAATACGTTTTGGTTGATTTACGATAAGGAAAATAAAAAACAATTGGGGCAGTATTGTTTTAATGCTCCGCCCAATGCAGAAGGTTTGGCCGAAATTTATTTTGAAATTTACCAAGATGATCAAAATAAAGGCTATATGACAGAAGCTTTGATTAAAATATTAGAGTGGTGTAAGGGGACAGGTAAAATAAAAAAAGTTAAAACTATCATAGAAAATTTCAATGTTGCGGCAGAAAAATTGCTTAAAAATATGGGTTTTGAAAAAGAGCCTGAGACCAATTATATGTCGCGTTGGATAAAAACGATTTAAGATATAGAGATATGAAAGCTTTAAAAAAAATGTTCGTTATTGTTTTATTAACTTCATTAGGAGTTGGTGCTACGGCGCAAGGGTATAAGACGGGAATAGGATTTAAATTTGGAGATGCTAGTGGATTAAACCTGAAGCATTTTATTAAATCGGATGCAGCTATTGAAGGTATTTTGAGTTTTGGCGGATTAAATAATAGAGGATTTGGCATTACAGTTTTATATGAAATCCATAAATCACTTTCTGTAGATGGTTTATTTGTTTATTTTGGTGGTGGAGCTCATTTGGGAACATGGTATGATGGTCGGTATTGGAAAGATGGTAGATATTATTATAATTATCATCCGTCAGCTGGTATTGATGGCGTTTTGGGTTTAGAATATGTAATTCAAGAAGTACCCTTAAGTATAGCACTTGATTTAAAGCCGGCTTTCGATATTTATTATGGCTTCTATCCAGGTATGGGTTTAGCATTTCGATATAATTTGAAATAATTTTTTCTTTTTTATTGTAGAATTGAAAAATTATTTTACTTTTGCAACTCCAAAAAATAACGATGGCCCGTTCATCTAGGGGTTAGGATACAAGATTTTCATTCTTGGTACAGGGGTTCGATTCCCCTACGGGCTACATCAAACAACATTAAAGCCGTGTTAATCAAATGATTACACGGCTTTTGTATTAAATGAATTTTGTCCTAGCCTTACCCTTACATGTTTTCTATTTATTTTATATTATTTAGAACAATTCTAAATATCCATTGTTAATAAGCTATAATAACATTAATATACTTTTATTATGGCATTCGAATTACCTAAATTAGATTATGCATACAACGCTTTAGATGCGCATATTGATGCATTAACCATGGATATACACCATTCAAAGCACCATGCTGCTTATATCAATAACTTAAATAACGCTATTAAAGGCTCCGCTTTAGAAACTCAGGGACTGGAGGAAATACTGAAAAATGTTTCGGCTCATGCTCCTGTTGTTAGAAATAATGGTGGTGGTCATTATAACCACAACCTATTTTGGAAAGTGCTTTCGCCCAATGGGGGAGGAGTGCCAAAAGGCGATTTGGCTGATGCAATCAATAAGTATTTTGGCTCATTTGATAAGTTTAAAGAGCTGTTTTCAGCTGCTGCAGCTACGCGCTTTGGCTCTGGATGGGCATGGTTGGTAAAAAAAGACAATGGAGAATTGGTAATCAGTTCTACTCCGAATCAAGACAATCCTCTTATGGACGTGGCTGAAATAAAAGGTGTTCCTGTTCTTGCAATAGATGTTTGGGAACATGCCTATTATTTAAAATATCAAAACCGCCGCCCCGATTATATTGCTGCTTTCTATAACGTAATTAATTGGGATGAAGTAGGACGAAGATTTAAGCTTTAGTGTGTTTTTATTTTGATTTTTCCTTATGGAGGCTGTCAATTTTCTGACAGCCTTTTTTTATTACACTCGGATAGCAGATAAAGAAGGTCTGCTTTTTTGGGTATTATAAATATCATTATACAATCACTTATGGGTATATATTA
>JFJP01039119.1_pt1 | contig 14440 bp, 11 predicted proteins | sample 431651 | NCBI WGS metagenome assembly JFJP01 (sample SAMN02602958, study PRJNA72255) | Microbial mat metagenome, whole genome shotgun sequencing project. | biome: fresh water; feature: sink hole; material: water; isolation source: purple microbial (photo- and chemosynthetic) mats found in... | reverse complement strand
CCTGGAAGCGGCCGGCCATGCGCAGGTCGTAGTAGCAGCGCAGCATTTCGGTGAACAGCGACTTGCCGAAGCGCCGCGGGCGGAGGAAGACCGGGAACTTCACCCGCTCCAGCCTCTCGATGAACATCGTCTTGTCCACGTAGTAGTAGTTGCCGGTGGCCATCTCCTCGAAGCTGGCCAGCCCGTAGGGAAGGATGGGGCGGGTTTCCATGTCGGTTCCGTTTTGCGCGAAGATACGCGTTCTCGCGCGGGAGCTTTCCACGAAATCCGCAGGAGCGACAAAGGGCGCGCCCTATCGCGGACGCGCCCTTTGTTCCGGGATGAAGTCCCGCTCGGCCCGCGTCAATCGGTGGGCGCGCCTTCCTTGGGCATGTTCACTTTCCAAACTCCACCTTCCTGGATCAGGTCGATGCTCTCCTCCACGCCGTCGGCGGTGTACTTGCAGATTGCGGCCATGCCGTCCGTGGAGATGAAGCACTGGCCCATGACGATTTCCTTGGGCTCCTCTTGGGCGCCGCCCATGCCTTCGGCCATCGCGTTGAGCTGGACCATCATGTCCAGCATCGCGACGGTGCCTAAGGAGGCGTAGGCCTTGGCTTCCTCAAACTCCTTGTTGTTGAGGTGGTTCAGGAATTTCTGGGCGACAAGTTTGGGGTCACCGCCGCCAATGTTGGATGATGTCAGGGTGAGCGACAAGGTCGCTAGGATGAGGACAAGGATTTTCTTCATTTTTTGATTGGTTTGATGATCAAAGTTGAAAAGTTAATGCTCGACTTAAGCAATATAGCCATTTTGTTTGTTGAAAGCAACTTGATGAGAAAAAACATCTAATAACCAGTGCGTTCAAAATTCCTGGGCCACGGCCTTTGGCCTTGGCCTGATCATTTCGCCCCTTCAGGGCTTGGGAAGGATTGGCGTCCGGGGTCTCGATGGGCTTCACCCATCGCTAGGATAACGTGCCCCTTGGGGGCATTCTCGGCGAAAAGCCCTGCGGGAAAGAGCTTGGCCCTGGCCTCTTGCGCCCGATCGTTTTCGGATATTCCACCATAGAACGCGGCTGGGCATGAAAAAGATTTTCCCTGAGCATTACAAAGAAACTCGGTGCCACAGGAGCGAACAAGGGGCGCGCCCGCATTCGGACGCGCCCCTTGGTTCGCGTGGGTGTGGGGTGGCCAGGCTTATTCAGGAGCTCCCTCTTTGGGCATGTTCACTTTCCACTCTCCACCTTCCTGGATCAGGTCGATGCTCTCTTCGGCGCCGTCGGCGGTGTACTTGCAGGTGGCCGTGGTGCCGTCTTCGGCGATGGTGCATTCGCCCATGACGATTTCCTTGGGCTCCTCTTGGGCGCCGCCCATGCCTTCGGCCATCGAGTTGAGCTGTACCATCATGTCCAGCATCGCGACGGTGCCTTCGGAGGCGTAGGCCTTGGCTTCCTCAAACTCTTTCTTGTTGAGGTGGGTCAAGAACTTTTCGGCCACGGCGCTGGGGTCGCCTCCGCTACCGCAAGAGGCCAGGTTGATCGCCAGGGCCATCAGGAAAATGCTCAAAAGTTTTTTCATCTTTAAAAAAAATTAGGGTGAAAAATTGAATGAAGAAAAAAAATGGCGGAAGTCTCGCCCACCAGAGGGGGCGCAGGGTGTTCTGTTCGGTGCTCAGGGCGCTCCGGCCTGGAGCATGGCCGGGGCTTGTCCGGCTGGGATCGGGTTGTGGTTGAAGACGACCTCGAAGTGGGCGGAGTCGTAGAAGTTGGCGAACTGGTTGTAGCGTCGGGGCTTGCCCGGCTGGTCGTAGATGTCGATGCCGAGCTGGTCGTCGATGACCTTCCAGATCATCTCGGCGCAGTACATCTGGCTGTGGTCCTCCATGTCGAACGCGTAGTCGAAGACCACGGCCTGCTCGACCACTTGCCAGGCGGCGGCCGTCACCTTGGCCATTTCCTCCTCCGGGGCGCGCAGCCGCACGATCATGACGGTTCCGGGGCGGCTGTGGCTGACGAAGCTGGCCAGCTCCTGGCTCTGCGCCCCCTCGAACTCGAAGTATGAGCTCGACTCGGAGTGGATGACCTGCCATTTCCCATCCTTGCGGGAGAGCAGCCCGCAGTGCGAAAGGGCGTAGGGCTCGTCGAACAGCTTGACGATGTAGTCGCTGACCATGCCGTAGCCTCGGCGCAGGATGATGTCACCCTCGCGGAGGCTGTCCATTTCTTGCGGGCTGAGCCGGTAAACCTGCCGGGCCCGCTCGCCTTCGCTGCGCTGGTCGTAAACGCCCCAGGCCATCCAGAAGGCTCCGGCCAGCAGGATGAGGGCGAAAGGCAGTGCCAGGACAATCTTCCGAGCGGATGGAAATCGTGTGGTCATGGGCGTGGCAGGGCGGTGTGTGGCAAGGGCCTCTCGGTTTCGCCAGGGGCCTTGGTTTGGGTTTTGCTAAGGCTAAGATACGGATTTTTCGAGAGTGGAGCAGAAACTTGCCCCCAAGCTATCGCCCCTGGGGGTTTCGCGCCTGCGCCAGGAAGGCCTCCAGTTGGCTTGTGGCCTGCTCGTTGGAAAAGCGCTCGCGGGCGTCGCGGGCCGCCAGCAGCCTCATCCGGGCCAGTTCGCGGGGCTCGCTCCAAAGCGCCTGGGCCGCCCGCGCCAGGGCCAGCGGGTCGTCGGGCGCGACCAGCAGGCCATTCTGCCCATGCCGCACCAGCTCCGCCATCGCGCTGCGGTCGTAGGCCAGCACGGGCACGCCCGCGGCCATGGCCTCGACCATCACGAAGCCGAATCCCTCCCACTTGGAGGTCATCAGGAAGAGGTCCAGGCTGGCCATGAAGCCGGGCATGTCGTCCACGAAGCCCAGCAGCTCCACCTCGGCCTCCAGGCCCAGCCGCGCCCGCTCGGCCCGCAGCCGCTCCTCGAGGCTGCCCCTGCCCGCCAGGCGCAGCCGGAAAGGCACGCCCAGCCGCCGTAGCTCGACGGCCATGGCCAGCAGGTGCTCGTGGTTCTTCTCGTGCTCCAGCCGCCCGGCCGTGCCCAGCTCCAGCCGGGCGGGTGCCTGGGGCCGCGGCCGCGCCGCGGCCGCCTGGGCGTAGGGCTCGGTGTCGATGCCGTTGTGGACCACCTGCACCCGCCCGGGCGGGAAGATGCCCGGCGCCTTCTCGAACAAGGCCGCCCGCGTGGCCTCCGAGTTGGCCAGCACACGGCCCACCACTTGCCCGAAGAGGTAGGGATTGGGGAAGCGCCCCTTGATGGACAGCGCCGAGCCCCGGCGCAGCACCACGTCCCGCACCCCGGCCCAGCGCGCCGCCAGGCCCGCCGACTTCAGGTCCGGCTTCGAGTTCAGCACCACCGAGTCGAAGCCCTCGCGGCGGAAGAGCGCCAGCAGCGGCAGCATCAGCGCCGGGTTGAAGGTCCCCAGGTTCGAGAAGGGGAACAGCAGCGTCCGGACCTGGCTGTGCCCGCGCAGCCGACGCGCCAGCTCGCCCCGCGGGTGGGCCAGCACCGTAACGTCCCAGCCGCGGGCGGCCAGGCGCGCCGGGGCCTCGGCGTACCACTTCTCGCCCCCGCCCCAGCCCTTGGCCCCGTTCACGAAGCAGACCTTGCCCGGCGCCTCCATCAGAACCGGCCGTTGCGGAGGTAGAACGCGCCCAGGCGGGCCGCCAGGGCCAGGTGGCTGGCCACGGTGGGGCCCAGCCCGAAGCGCCGCGACATGATCTCGAAGCGCTCGACAAGCCCCTGCCGCAGGTTCTGCCGCGTGAATCCTCCCGTGAGGAAGTCGGACAGCACCAGCCCCGTGTTGGCCACCTTGTTGGCCCGCCCCAGGATCTCCAGGGCCCACTTGTAGTCGGCCGAGCAGCGGTAGGCCGTGTCGTAGGGCCGGGCCAGGGCGCGGCGGGCCACGAACGACTGGTGGCTGACCAGCATCCCGCGCCGGAAGTCGCGCCAGCCCAGCCGCTCGGGCGGGCGGTGGCGGCGGTGGCCCACCGGGCGGCCCTGCGCGTCCACCTCCAGCGTGTCGCCGTAATAGACGTCGGCCCGGGCCTGGCTGGCGAACATCAGCCGCGCCGTATCGGGCGAGTGGAGGGTGTCGCCCGCGTTGACGAACCAGACGTAGTCGCCCCGGCAGAGCTCCAGGGCCTTGTTCATGGCCGGGTAGATGCCGCCGTCGGGCTCGCTGACCCAGTAGGCCAGGCGGCGGTCGTAGCGGCGCAGCAGCTCCACGGTTCCGTCCGACGAGCCGCCGTCCACCACGATGTGCTCCACGTTCGGGTAGGTCTGGCCCAGCACGCTGCGCAGGGTCCTTTCGAGCAGGTGGGCGGCGTTGAAACTCACCGTAACGACGCTCAGCGAGGGCAGTCCGGGCACGGGGAACGCGTCCGCGCCCTTGCCGCGCCACCCGCCGCGGATGGGGAAAACCTCCTGGCTCATCGCTTCCAGATGGGGTGGCACGATACGGATCCGTCGGCCCAGGTGGCCCGGAGCAGGTAGGCGCCGGCAGGCAGTTGGGGCAGCTCCAACTGGCCGTCCTGGCCGTCGAGCCGCCAAATGCCGAGGCTCCGGCCGGCCAGGTCGGTCAGCACGGCCTGGCGGAGCGGGGCGGGGTTGCCTCGCCAGCGCAGCAGGTCGGTGGCCGGGTTGGGGTAGAACAGGGTAGAGCTGGCGGCCACCGCCGGGCTGGAGGTCAGTTGGGGGTTGACGCTCCAGCTCAGCGTGTTCTGCCCGTCGGCGGAGACCACTTCGTACTGGACGGCCTGGCCCAGGTCCACCTCGGTCTGGCCGCTGGTCTGCTCCTCCTGGCCGACGCTGGCCACGGCGCCGTGGCTGAGGGTGAAGCGGGGCTGGCACTGGCTCATGTCCTGGCCTGCGGCGAAGTTGAAGAAGATGGTGTGGTTCTGGGCGTTGATGGTCGGCCTTTCGAGGGCCTGGTCGAGCTTGAAGTCGAGGATCTGGGCCTGGTCGGACGGGGTGCCGTCGAGGAGCAGGTGGGCGTGCCAGACGTCGAGGATGCCGAATCCGCGCTCGTTGTCCTCGGAGGTGGCCTGGTTGGCGGTGGCGCGCAGGGCCTCCACCACTTGCATGTTGGTGGCCCCGGGGTGGGCCTGCACCAGCAGGGCGGCGGCGCCGCAGGCGATGGGCGAGGCGAATGAGGTTCCGTTGGCGGTGGCGATCTGCCCTTGGGCGTTGACCAGGGCGGCGGCCACGCCTTGCGCGGAGATGTCGGGCTTGGTGCGGTCGTCGGCCGAAGGGCCGCGCGAGCTGAATCCGGCCAGCACGCCGCTGGAGTTGACCGCGCCCACGGCCAGCACGCTGTCGGCGTCGGCGGGGGCGCTGATGTAGAACCACTCGCTGCTGCCGGAGTTGCCGGCGGAGGTGAGCACCACGATGCCCTTGCTGGCGGCCATGTCGGCCGCGCGGGTGATGGTCGTGGTGTTGCCGTCGAGGTCGGAGTAGCTGTGGTCGTCGTCGGGGTTGTCGAACTGGCTGTATCCGAGCGAGCTGTTGATCAGGTCGGCGCCCTGCTCGTCGGCGTACTCGGCCGCCTGGGCCCAGTAGTACTCCTCCATGATGTACTCGGCCTCGGCGTCTTCGGTGCGCAGCAGCATGTACTGGGCCTTGGGGGCGGTCCCGACGAGCTGGCCGGGCAGGTAGGCGGCCATGCAGGCCAGGACCATGGTTCCGTGCTGGTGGATTTCCGGGTCATAGACATCCTGCTCGGGGTCCACGAAGTCGCGGGTCTCGAGCACCCGGCCCTGGTCGAAGACCGAGTCGAAGGCCGCCAGGGTGTTGGCGTTGGCGAATCCGGCGTCGAGCACGGCGATCAGCACTCCCTGGCCCAGGTAGCCCAGCTCGTGCAGGCGCTGGGCCTGGAGCATCTCCACCTGGTTTTGCGACTGGCCGTAGCCGAGGTCGAGCGCCGGGCTGCCCGGTACGAGCTCCAGCCGCGGCTCGAGCTTGTCCGCGCGGTTGGGCCGCGCCTGTCCGGCTCCGGCCACGGGCCGGACCTCGCGCACGAAGGGCAGCGCCTCCAGGGCCAGGGCCTTGTCGGCGTCGGCCATGACCATCGCGCCGTTGGTCCAGCGCAGGCTGAAGAGCGGCTCGGCCCCGTGGGCGCGCAGGCCCTCAAGGTAGTCCGGGCAGACGGGCAGGTCGGTGGGGTCGAGGGCGATGCCCATGCGCTGGCGGCGCAGCAGGGCCCTCTCCGAGAGGAACTCTTCCGGGCGTTCGAGGCTGTAGGGGCCTTGGCCCTTGTCGGTGAAGCGCACGAAATGCGCGGAGGCCTGCCCCCGTGCCGGGGCCGTTCCCCCGATGAGCACTGCGGCCACCAGGCTGGCCGCGAGCAGGCCGCGAAGGCCGCGTAGAGGATGTGTTTTCATGTTGCTGAAGGTTGGGCGCCAGGCTTGGGCGCGGTTTTCCATGTCCCACAAATTACGCAAACTTTCGCGAGACGCGCCGCGCCTGGGCCGTCTGCGGCGGGGCAGGCGGCAAAGAAAAGGCCCGCCTGCGGAAAGTTTCCGCGGGCGGGCCGGGGGGTGCTGGTCGCCGGGCCTTACTGGGGCAGGAGCTGGAACTCGGTGCGGCGGTTCTGGGCCTGTCCTTCGGGGCTGTTGTTCTCGGCCACGGGCTTGTCGGGTCCGTTGCCGACCACGATGAAGCGGTTGGCGTCGAATCCGTGCGCCTGGATGAGGTAGTCGGCCACGGCCTGGGCGCGCTTGCGCGAGAGCTCGACGTTGGCCTGTCGGTTGCCGACGTTGTCGGTGTTGCCCTCGATGCGGATGCGGGCGTTGGCGAACGACTTGGCGATGTCGAGGAACTGCATGTCGATGATGTACTTCATGTTCTCGTCGAGGACGAACGCGCCGGTGGGGAACATAATGCTGATGGGCTTGGTGGAAATGGCCTCGGCGTTGGCGACCTCCTCGGTCACTTCGGTGAAGGTGGCCTGGCCCTCGGCGGCGTGCTCGGGCCCCGAGAGCTGGATGGCCTGGATGAGGGAGGGGTTTCCGACGTTGCTCCAGGAGGGGATGCGGGTGGAGATGTATCCGGTCTCCTTGTACCGGAGCTCCATCTTCTGGTAGATTTCCTGGCCGTTGACGCCCTTGTAGGCGGGGTTGAGGCCGAAGAAGTTCTGGTTGTCGCCGTAGGTGCAGAGCCGGACGTTGTCGATGGCCTGCTCCCAGAAGGGCCTGTCGAGGCCGAGGCCCTCGTAGAGGATGTCCACGGCCTTGGTCTTGGCGGCGGGGTCGGAGTTGATTTCGGCGGCGCCGCGGAGCCAGCCTTCGACGATGTGCTGGATGTCCTCGCGGTTCTCCTCGAGGACGCTCTTCTTGACCACGAAGACGTCGGCGATGATGTTGGAGGCCTCGCGGGTGTTCTGGAGGACCTTGGAGCCGGCGACCTGCTGGACGCAGTCGGCGTCGTCGGGGCTCCAGACCACGGCGGCGTCCACCTGCCCGGTCTTGAACAGGACGGCGGCGTCGGTGGCGCTGGCCACGATCTTGGGCTGGATGTCGGTGTATTTGAGGTTTCCGGCCTCGAGCATCCAGAGCAGGAAGGTATGGCTGGGAGTCATCTCGGCGAAGGCCACGCTCTTGCCCTTGAGGTCGGCCACGGTGTTGATGCCTCGCCGCACGACGATGGCGTCTCCCCCGCGGGACCAGTCGGCCTGCATGACCACTTGCGGCTCGTACTGCTTGAGGCCGTCCATCTCGGTGGTGAAGGCGTCGATGGTGGCCCACATCATGTCCACCTCTCCGGCCTTCCAGATCTCGCGGGACTTGATGAAGTCGTCCTCGACCACGAACTCCACGTGGAAGCCGTACTCCTTGAAGTAGAGCGACTCGTTGTTGGGCTTGAAGCCGCGGTTGAAATACTGCCCGCCGGCGTAGCCGCCCCAGGTGACGACCCCGATCTTATAGACCTTGGTGCCTTCGGTATCGACAGGCTCATTGCTTTGGCCATTTTCGCCATTCTCTGTGCCAGACGAGTTGTCGAGCTTGACCAGGTCGAACTTGACGGCCGCGAAGGCGATGCCACCGAGCACGGCCGCGACGATGAGCAGTTTGGCTAAAGGCGTCAGTTTGGTTTGCATGGAAGGATAGTGTTAAGTGAGTCTTTGGTTTGCCAGGGCGCGAAAATAAGGCTTTTTGTTGATGTCTGGTGAAAAAGGGAGGCCGGGGAGGGCGGTTTTGCGGTCTTGGCTTTTTTAGCTTATTTGGCCATCCGCGCACAAAAGCGCCCAAGGCCATGGAATGGGAGATGTATTTCGTGTTGGGAGTCCTGCTCCTGCTGCTGCTGACCCTCTACCGGGGTTGGCTGGGGCCGGCCTTCAGCTTCGTGATGGCGGCGGGCCTGCTGGGCCTGTCGGGCATCCTTACCCCCCGCGAGATCCTGCACGGCTTCGCCAACGAGCAGGTCGTGGTCATCCTGATGCTGCTCCTGCTGGGCGACATCATCCGCAGGGCGTCCCTGCTGGAGCGGATCTTCGACAAGGTCTTCAGCCACAGCGACAAGCCCCAGGGCTTCGTGGCCCGGATGATGCTGGTGGTCTCGGGCCTGTCGGCCTTCATGAACAACACCCCGCTGGTGGCGGTGATGATGCCCTACCTGCACACGTGGTCGAAGAAGCACGACTACCCGGTCTCCCGGCTGCTGATGCCGCTCTCGTTCGCGGCCATCCTGGGCGGCTGCGCCACCCTGATCGGCACTTCCACCAACCTGATCGTCAACGGCCTGCTGCTCGAGCAGCAGATCGTGCCCGGGCACCCCAGCCTGGAGCTGTTCGACTTCGCCGCCGTGGGCGTGCCGATGGTGCTGCTCGGGACCCTCTACATGCTGGCCTTCGGGCTCCGGATGCTGCCCGACAAGGCCGACGCCCTCGAGGAGTTCGAGACCAACCAGCGCGAGTACATCGTCGAGGCCGAGATCCGCGAGGAATCGCCCCTGGTGGGCAAGACGATTTCCGACGCCGGGCTCCGCAACCTCAAGGGCCTCTTCCTGTTCGAGATCGTCCGGCAGGGAACCCACCTGCGCGCCGTCTCGCACGACCGCGACCTGCGCGCGGGCGACACGCTGCTCTTCACGGGCCAGACCGAGCAGATCGCCGACATGATCGACGCCGACAACGGCCTGAGCATCCCCAAGACCGAGCACCTGGCCACCGATCGCCGCACCGAGCTGGTCGAGGTCGTGGTCTCGCACAACTCGGCCCTGGCCGGCAAGACCGTCAAGCAGGCCGACTTCCGGGGCAAGTACAACGCCACCATCGTGGCCATCCACCGCAACGGCGCCAAGCTCCAGGGCAAGATCGGCGAGCAGCGCCTGCGCGCGGGCGACGCCCTGCTGCTGCTGGCCGGGGGCGACTTCGAGGCCCGCGCCCGGGCCACGCCCAACTTCTACCTCATCTCGAAGGTGCGCGAGATGCGCGAGCTCGAGACCTGGAAGGTGGTCCTGCTCTTCGGGGGGACCGTCGCGGCCATCCTGCTCTCGGCCCTGGGCCTGGTCTCGCTGTTCCTGGCGCTGCTCGTGCTGCTGGCGCTGCTGGTGCTGGCCGGCGTGGCCGAGGCCAAGGACATCCCCCGCAACATCGACTACGAGCTGGCCGTGGTCATCGCCCTGGCCCTGGCCCTGGGCACGGCCATGACCAAGACCGGAGTGGCCGAGCTGGTGGCCCAGGCCGCCCTGCGCTTCTTCCTGCCCTACGGCCCCGCGGCGCTGCTCGCGGGCATCTACCTGGTCACGGCCGTGCTGGCCGCCTACATCACCAACAAGGCCGCCGCCGCGCTGGTCTTCCCCATCGCGCTCACCATGGCCGTCCAGCAGGGACTGCCCACCGTGCCCTTCGTCCTGGTGGTGGCCTACGCCTCGGCCGCCAACTTCATGACGCCCTTCGGCTACCAGACCAACCTGATGATCTATGGCCCGGGCGGATACTCCTTCGGCGACTTCTTCCGGGTGGGCGCGCCCCTGACCCTGCTCTACATGGCCGTGGCCCTGCTCATCCTCAACTCCATCTATTTCTGAACCCAGCCGGAAAATGCCGCGGCGCGATCCAATGGGCCGTTTGCCTATTTTTGCCCCATGACGAAGCCCATCCCATCGCCCGCAGCGGACGACCGCACGCACGACATCTTCCTGACCGGGGCGACCGGCCTGGTCGGCAGCCACCTGCTGCACGCCTTCCTGGCCCAGGGCCTGCGCGTCAAGGCCCTCGTGCGCGACAAGGCCCGGCTGGCGCCACTGCCCGCCCTCTTCGACGCGCTGGGCCAGGGAGGCCGCGGCCTGCTCGAGGCCGTGGACTGGCTCGAGGGCGACCTGCTCGACTACCCGCTGCTGCTCGCCCAGACCCGCGGCTGCGCCCGCGTCGTCCATGCCGCCGCCCTGGTCAGCTTCGACCCCGCCGACGCCGAGCGCGCCCGGCAGGCCAACGTCCTGGGCACCTCGTGGCTGGTGGACGCCTGCCTGGTCAACGGCCTCGAAGGCATGATGCACATCAGCTCCGTGGCCACCGTCCGCTCGCCCGATGACGGCTCGCCCGCCGACGAGCGCGAGTTCAGCACCTGGCAGACGGCCTCGGGGCACTACGCCCGCAGCAAGCTCAAGGCCGAGATGGCCGTCTGGCGCGGCCGCGAGGAGGGCCTGCCCGTGGTGGTGCTCAACCCCTCGGTCGTGCTCGGGGCCAGCGCCGACCAGCGCAGCTCCGCGCGGCTGGTCGGCCTGGTCTGGGAAGGCCTGCGCCACTACCCCCTGGGCGGCACCGGCTTCGTGGACGCCCGCGACCTGGCCCGGGCCGCCGCCCTGCTGCTCGCGCGGCCCGAGGCCTGGGGCGAGCGCTACATCCTCAGCGCCGCCGACCTGAGCTACCGCGACTTCTTCGCCCAGGTGGCCCTCCTGCTCATGCGCCGCCCGCCCGACAGGCCCCTGGCCCCCGCCGCCGCCCTCTGGCTGGCCCGCGCCGAGACGGCCCTGGGCAAGATCCTCGGCCGCCCCCCCCGCCTGACCCCGGACGCCGTCCGGAGCTCGGCCAAGATCAGCCGGTACAGCTCCGAGAAGTTCCGCCGCGCCACCGGCTTCGAGTTCATGCCCATCGAAAAAAGCATCCGAGACCTGTGCGCCCAATTTTTAAACGAGCGGACTATTTCGTAATTTTGTTCAAAAACGCCTCCCAAGCGAGACTTTTCCCCTTTTGCAAAACCCGCCCCCGCCAATGAGAGTCCTCATCCTCGAAGACGAGCCCGACATCGCCGAAGTGCTGGAACGCTACCTGCTCAAGATAAACCCCGAGATCGAGGTCATCGGGGTCATCCACAGCATCGCCTCCGCCAAGGAGTGGTTCATCCAGCACCCCGAGCCCGACCTGCTCCTGATCGACGTCCGGCTGGCCGACGGCAACAGCTTCGAGATCTTCGAGGAGGTCGAGGTCGAGTGCCCCGTCATCTTCACCACTGGGCACGAAGAGTACGCCCTCAAGGCCTTCGAGCTCAACAGCATCGACTACCTGCTCAAGCCCGTCAAACTCAAGGACCTCAAGAAGAGCATCGAGAAGTACGAGAAGGTCAACCGCCCCGCCGGTGGGAAGGCCCGCCTCGAGGGCCTGCTCAGCGACATGGGCCATGGTGGCGAGAGCTTCCGCACCCGCTTCCTGGTCAAGAAGGGCCAGTCCTTCACCACGGTCATCATCGACGAGGTCGCCTACTTCTGCGTCGAGAACCAGCTCACCTTCCTCTACACCCACGGAGGCAAGCGCCACCTGCTCGACCTGACCCTCGACCAGCTCATCAAGCAGCTCGACCCCAACCGCTTCTACCGCGTCAACCGGCAGTTCATCGTCTCGGCCGAGTCCATCCAGACCATCCACAACTACTTCAACAACCGCCTGACCATCAAGCTCATGCCCAAGCCCATCGACACCGAGCAGGTCGTGGTCAGCGCGCGCAAGGTCGTCTCGTTCAAGGAGTGGCTCGACCGTTGAGCCCCCAGACCCCGCCCCTGCCGATGAAGACCAAGCTCGAGACCATCCTGTACGTGGACGATGAGTTGGAAAACCTCGAAACCTTCCAGCTCACCTTCCTGCGCGACTACCAGGTGCTCGTGGCCCAGACCGGCGACCAGGCCCTGCGCCTGCTCGAGGAGCACTTCCCCAAGGTGGTCATCACGGACCAGCGCATGCCCGGCATGAGCGGCGTGGACCTGCTCGTGGAGGTCAAGCGCCTCCGCCCCGACGTCACGCGCATCCTGCTGACGGCCTACTCCGACATGGAGGCCATCGCCTCGGCCGTCAACCAGGGCGAGATCTACCGCTACCTGACCAAGCCCTGGCGGCGCAGCGAGCTCAAGAACGCCATCGACAACGGCGTGGAGATGTGCAGGCTCAAGCTCCAGAACAAGACCCTGCTGGCCTCCCTCCAGGTCATGAACGAGGAGCTCACCGGCTCCAACGAGCAGCTCCGCGAGGAGATACAGCAGCGCGCCCGCCTGGCCACCGCCGTCGAGCAGACCTCCGACCTGGTGGCCATCCTCGACGGGCAGGCCATGGTGGTCTATGCCAACCGCTCGGCCCAGCAGGTCAGCGCCGGCCCCGGGCGGCAGTCCTTCCCCGTACACGTGGAGGGCTGGCTGGTCAGCGCCGGGCTCGACTGGCGCCTGCTGCTGCGCAAGGCCCAGGAGGACGGAGGCTGGTCCGGCCGGATCGCCTTCGCGCCGGGCCCGCAGGAGCATGTCTTCGAGTGCTCGCTCTCGCCCGTGCGCTGGGCCGACGGGCAGCGGCAGGCCCAGGAGTTCGTCCTGGTGGGCAAGGACATCACCCGCGAGGTGGCCATCATGGACCGCCTCAACCAGAAGGAGCGCCTGGAGGCCATCGGCAGGATGGCCGGCGAGATCGCCCACGACTTCAACAACCTGATCGCGCCCATCGACGGTTTCGCGAACCTCCTGCTCGACGACCTGCCGCCCGGAAGCCAGTCGCAGGCCGACGCCCGCAAGATACTGGCCGCCGCCCAGAAGGCCAAGGAGCTCACCCAGCGCATCCTGACCTTCAGCCGAAGCAAGCTGCTGCGGAGGCAGCGCACCGACATGGTGGCCGTGGTGGAGGAGACCCTCGGCTTCGTCCGGCCCTCCGCCCTGCGGCAGGGCATACGCCTCAGCCTCGAGGCCCAGGGCGCCGCCCGCCACTTCATGGGCGACCCGCTCTACCTCCACCAGATCGCCATGAACCTTATCCGCAACGCCATGCAGGCCATGCCCAAGGGCGGGCTTTTACGTGTGCGCATCTTCAGGGACATCCTCGAGAAGAACCTCAAAACCGCGCAAGAATACTTGTGCCTTTCCATCGAGGACCAGGGCGTCGGCATCCCCCCCGAGATCCTCGGCCGCATCTTCGAGCCGTTCTTCAGCACCCGCAGCGACAAGCAGAAGGGCGCCGGGCTGGGCCTTTCCATCGTCCATAACCTGGCCACCGCCATGGATGGCGAGGTTTTCGTCCAGTCCAGGCTCGGTTCGGGCTCCGTCTTCATGGTGGCCATGCCCTACAGGCCCGGCCTGGAGGACGAGCCGCTTTAGGCTTTCGGAGCCGTTTTTCAATCCTTCACGTATTTTTTCGCGCATTTCGGAGGAACGGACGTTTTCCGAAAACGTTTTCGTGCTTATATTTGTGTCGTCAGTCCAGGCTTGGATTAGGTCCCCAAGGTTTGGCCTGGCCATTTTCACGAAGGGTCGTGGGGTGGTTGGAACGGAACAAGGTGAACAAATTGAGTGAAGGTAGTTTTCAAAGTTTTAAGGTTTACAATCAGTTCCGGGTGGCACCGGCAGAGTTTTGGGTAGTTTTTCTTCCGTTCCAAGCATTCCCACCCCTTCTTTTCTTCTTCGAAGTCGTCCAGCCCTGCCGATGCTTGTCCCCTTGCGGACTTGGCGTCCTTTGGCCTGGGCTTTTTTTTTGCCCCTCTGCCAAGCCTTTCCCTTTTGCGATACCCCGTCGCGTTCGGTGGCGCAATGTCCCAGGCACCCATTTCCAACAAATTCGGGCTAATCTGGCGAGGCCATCGCGGGCCTTTCGGGCCCTTTCATGCCAAGGCGCTTTCAAACGTGATGGATTGTCTTGAAGACTCGACCAACCCCGAAGGGGTGACATGGTTGTAGAAGGCAGCGCCAAGCCCAAGAAGTGAACCCCGAAGGGGTGAAATCGTCCTCATCGGGAGGAGGGGCCAGGCAATGCCCCCCTTCGGGATTACCCTCCAACCCGCGCGCGGCAGGCTACGACAATTCCGTCCCTTGCGGATTTGCCCGGCATCCCATGCGCCGCTCGCGAACAGGGCGCTCCCAGGCCGCGTTTGGACTTGAATGCAGCTTCCAAATTTCGCGGGATGCTGACGATTTGCATTTAAGTAAAAGGCTAGATTCAGTTTGCATTATCAATACGAAAAGATTTTTTCCACGAAATGCACGAAAAACACGAAAATATTCTTGTCCTC
>JFJP01039118.1_pt2 | contig 14441 bp, 7 predicted proteins | sample 431651 | NCBI WGS metagenome assembly JFJP01 (sample SAMN02602958, study PRJNA72255) | Microbial mat metagenome, whole genome shotgun sequencing project. | biome: fresh water; feature: sink hole; material: water; isolation source: purple microbial (photo- and chemosynthetic) mats found in... | reverse complement strand
GACATGGAGACGGCACAAAGAATGGTGGATGCGGCTGCGAAGGCGGCGGGGTATAATGTGGGGCCGGTGTATCATGCTACTGATTCAGATTTCACCGTGTTCGATAAAAATCGGATAGGACAAAATTACACACCACATCATGGGGAAGGTTTTTACTTTGCAACCCGGCCTATGTTTGCACGGCAGCATGGAAAAAAGATGACCGTGAATTTCCTGAATATCCAAAACCCAATTAAATACAGGTTGCAGCTTGAGGAAGACCGGAAAAAAGCGAATAAGACCCTCAGTGAATACGTTCAAGGAATGGGCCACGATGCTATCCAGGTTGACGACTCTGCATATGTAGTCTTCAGATCATCCCAGATAAAATCCGCCGATCCAGTGACCAGAGACAACCAAGGACAACCAATTCCTCTATTTAAAAGGTTCGATGCTAGTATGTGTGATATTCGATATTAAGCATTAAAATAATAATTCGTTAAGAAAAAATAATTATAGGTATTTTTATATTTCTATTGAATTAATTAATTATGAAAATATATAGACTAGCTTTACCATTACCACTTGAAGATATTCCAATTGAAGAAGGCGAGGTTCGAGTGGATCGTCTTTTGCAGGACTATCATATTCAACAGTTGGACGAAAAATATGGTTTAAAATCGAATCTTGGAAGTGGTTCGTTTGGGGTCGCATATTCTACGTTCGATAATAAAGTGGTAAAAATAACAACAGATTTGCAGGAGTTTGAATTGGCAAAGAGTTTGATTGGAGATAATTGGCAAGTAAACGCTCCTTTTGCAAGAGTTTATGAAGCGTATGAAATCGAAGAAGGTCTTGATTTGTATGTTATTATTAAAGAGCGTTTGAAAAAGTTAAGTGAGCAAGAGCAGAATCTTTTCATGTTGTTTACGGATGAGTTTGATGGAACTGTTGATAAAGTTACCGAAGAATATGCTGACGATATGGCGTTTTTCCAGAAGTTTGAAGATTATTATATGGATGTAATGAATTATGGCTTTGCAGATGTTCTTAGTGTTGACAATATTGGTTGGGATGAGTACGGGAATGTTAAGGCGTTCGATCCGAGGATGAATTAATATGAAAATATATAGACTATCTCAATCAGTTCTTACTATGAATAAATTGAGTCAGAGTAGATATATTGTAGATGATTTTATGTTGAAATCGATGGTAGATTGGTTAAATCGTGTGGTTCGTTCAGAAGAGATTGATATTGCTAGGGAGAGCATGATAATGTGGCTTCAAAGTGTTGACAAGGAAGAAGCGGAATATGCGTTGTCTGAAGGTTGGCGGAAAGTTTACGATTTGGCGATGAGTGACGGAAATTAAAATAACAATTAGTTATGCGGAAGGAGATAAAATGAAAATAGTAAAGACAGCGAGTGGTAAACGGACGATAAAGATTTCCAAGAAAGAGTGGAAGTCTATTGGAGATAAAGCTGGATGGACAAAAGAAGCTCAAAACAATACGGTGAAATGGTTTGATTGGGAAGATTTGAATAGTGCCGAAGTGTGGACAATTCAATATAGAGACCTCCCTGCCAATGAATTAGATCAATCATACGATAAGAATGGGACCGGTCATTCTGAAAACGAAATTATGTCTAGAATGATAGAAAGTATTGAGCGCAAGAGTAGTGGAGAGAAGTTGGGCGATAGATTGAATGCAATTGATGATCGGTTGTATGAAATAGAGCAAGAATTATACGACATTAAGAAAGAAGAAGTGTTCATCAAGCAAAAATAGAAATTAAATTATTAGCTATTTTAGATTTATCGACGTTTAATCCGAACAATTTTTCTATTCTGTTTTTCTTTTGGTTGTTTTTATCTCTTATGTCTAATCTTACATTTCTTTTCCAGATGCATTCTATATCATTGGGGGCGTCATATTCTGAAACTAGAACGGTGTTGTTTTCTCCCCATTTTCTCATTATGTCCCAGAATTCATCATGATTGAATTGTCCAACTTCATCTGTATCATATTGGGTTGTTCCTTTGTATGGAGGATCGCAATAAATAATAGCATTAATAGGGTTTAAGTCTTTGTAATCAATGCATTTGAATGTAGTATTTTTAAATCCATTCATTTTCTTTAGAATCGAATTTTTAGCATTTAAACAATAATTTCTATTAGTGCTGTCTTTTGCATATCCGCCGAACCATTTACCTGCGAAACTACAGCCAAATCCAACAAAACCAGTTAGTGCTGGATTTTCATCTTTATGGTTTTTGATATGCTGGTATTCTTCATTTGATAATTGGCTTGGCGGCTCCCATCCATTTTGAAGAGCTTGATACATTGCGATTAGGTATTTGTGTTTATCACAACATATTTTATTGTCTTGCATGAGGCTTTCAACCCATCCTCCTCCAGTAAAAACAGACAAAAATGTTTGATCAGGTAAACGAATAGATTCAATCAAGTTCGCTAAATCTTTGCAAATTCTTGTTTTTCCTCCGAAGTATCTCATTTTATCCTTTCAAGAAATAATCGATTGATATGTTGATGTATCGATTCTTATGTCTATGTATTTTTCTTCATTGTTTTCCATTTGAGACAGAACTTCGAAACCTCGTATTTTTGCTATTGCTTTTGCTTTCATAAGAGCTACTTCGCTTTTTATTTGAGTTTCTAGTTTTTTCGCTTCGTCTAATCCAAAATCGGCGAATATGACTTCCCATTTACCATCTTCTGTACGTCTAAATCCCCAATCGTTATGAGATTGTCTTAATGGAGGAGTTGGGACATTGGGGTGACCTGAGCCTGGAATAAGTAGATGGACTGTTTGATTTCCGCCTTGTCCGTTGTATGATCGTTCTTTATTGTATCTGTACATGGGGATATTGCCTTCGGGATCTGTAAGAAGATGGTCTTCCCATTGAGGCTGTATTCCGATGATTGCTTTCTTCAGTACGTCTAAACTGCATTTTAAATCTAATTTACCTTCTACCCATGCGCTCATTTGATTCTCCTTTCTATATTATTTTCTTTATTATACATTTTAGGTTTATGAAAATCAAGTATAATATATATTGTGGAAGGATTTTTGACGATAAAAAAGCAATTATATATAACATGAAAATATACAGAATATCAGGCGTTGAGGATTTTATGGGAGGTGTAAGCGAGTATGATTTAGATCGCATGCCGCCAGAGGATCAATTGACGAAAGAACAAAGGAGGAAGATAAGGGACGAAACATTATCGCATGGAAATCCTTCTAAAAATCTTAAATATTTCTTAAAATATCCTAATTGTGCTTATTTGTCTTTATGGGATATTGCGAAATGTTCTAAATGGGGCGAAGATCCGGGAACGATAAGAGTAGCTTTGGAGTCATGGTTGTCAATAAATAAAATAGATTATGGGATTCCGTATGATTTGCCTGAATGGGCGTATGATTTGATAATAAAACATTTTAGGTGGGGGTATTTTACAATTGAGGTCGCTGGCGATGTTCTTACCAATGAAGATAAATTGCCAGAAAGATTTGTTCAATTCATTGCGAGTAAATTTCCAGAGATATCGAATGGATTAAAAGATACGTCCATGAATAAACGCAAAGCATTGGTGAAGAGTTATATTGAATTCCCGTCTAAAGAAACACTGGAAATCTTGAAGAATATCCAGACGAAAACAGAGATGGACACAAGTAATCCAGAGCAATATTCTTATAGGGATGCTGAAGAAAGGTCGTTGTCTTTCGATATAAGGCGTTATCTTTTGAACAATATCGATATGTGGTGGGATCATGCGAAGAAGATGATGGAATATAGAGATGGTGACGGTTGGAGCATGAAATCGGAAGAGATGTTGGAGGAATTGGATTTAGTTAGAGATGCTTATTCGAAAAATAAACAGTTTTATAAAGACGGTAATCCTTTTTCTATTGTTGTTGGCAGAAGTAATTTTGGTATAACTAAAACATTATTTCTTGGCAATAAGGTGACAAAAATAGATATTGTCGATAGAGCTATTCAAGCTGTTGGCAAGAGTGTATCTAACAATTATTGGAATATGTATTGGGGCGAGACTGGAAAATTACAATATGAAATTGAAAACTTTCCGGAAGGATCTCCTGCTAGCGTTTATTTAATTAATGAAGATGGCAGCAATGAATATTATGATTTGGCAAATGGTGGAGGATTAATCGCAACTTCACGTTATGAAAACAATAGTTATTCTTCTGAACCATTTGTTGATGGATTGAAGTCGGTTGTTAGAATCACGGAAAAAGAAGAAACCGATTTATATCGAGAGTGGATTGATAAAAAATTGTCAAGTGGTAAATTAACAAACCAAGAGTATTTAGCTATAGTTCAATCACGAAATGTACAGAAGATGACAGAGAAAGCAGGACAAGATTTGTATTCTACCAAGATCCAAAATAATACGGTTTTAAAAGATGAAGACTACAATCCTAATCGTAGGGCGAGTTGGAGAGAGAGTTGGCCGTTTTATATCCAGTCTGCTTTAGATTTATGGGGAAAAATACCACTTGATGTTAGGTCTGCTGCCGCCAGTGAAGTTGGTACATGGTTTTTATGTTTGTCAGGACTTTTCCCATGTAATAAAGTTCTTGAATTTGCTAAAAAATGGCCGAGCGATATGAAAAAAGTCAAAGACCATATCGCGTGTACTGGCGATTCTGAAAAATTAAGGCAAGAAATCAACGCTATAATAGACAGCAAATTAAAAGAGGTTAAAGATAGACTTGATAAAAACATGCCGTCATTTCTTGAGTCGGAAGCTGTAAAAAAATATCAGCTTTCTAATTTCAACGAAGTTTATGCCCAAGCGGTTGAAGCCATAAAACATAATTTAGAAGATGAAAAGAGTTATGATTACGGCGATGGTAAGGATGTTTCAAAAATAGACAAGGTAATAAAATCTCTTGGTGAGACAAATGTTTATTTCATAGATTCCAATAAATATATACAATTCTTAGGCGAAGACGGCATTAACTATTTCTCTCATTCGCCAAGGGACTGCAATGGATTCTTTATTGACGGGTATAGCGAGTTTGGCGATAATCCTTCAATTGTTATATTCACCGACCAAATGAGTTCAATGCCTAATTCAGAACAGATTTTGAAAGAGCTTGGTATTTATGCAAAATCAAATGACTTGTCTCTTTCCGAGGAGAACACTTTGTGGCATGAAGTCGCCCATGCCTTTCTTAGTAAAATAGTAAATGGGAGAAGTTACGGCGAAATAGAAAACGAGTCGCAATGGTTGACCTCTCCTCAAGAAATATCAGCCATAACATACGGGAATTTACAACATATTAAAAAACGGATAAAGGAATATTTTGAATCTATTTATCCATTCCCTGAACGAATAACGCAAGGTTTATTGAGTCAAATAAAATCTGACATTATTGATGTGTTTGCATGGGAATTCAAAGGCATGAGTAAACAAGAAGCCTTATTCAGTATAAAAAATTCAATGCCTGAGTTTGATGAAGAGGCTATGGAAGCAATGCACAGTATGTCTAAAGAAGAACAGATTGACATGATGACATATATGTTTACTGAATTTTTTATGCGTAAAATGATGAAATCAAAAGTCGAAGACCAATTGTCGTCTCAAATGAAAGACGTTGGTAAAGATATTAATAAGATTGATTTTAGAGAAGAGATTGTGATACCAGAGGAGGAGAATTATTCTACAACGAATCAGAGAGATGAAATAATCAGTCAGATTAGCAAAAGACAAGATTATCAGCAATTTATCGCGGGATGTCAACAAATCGTAAAGAATGAATACAATACATCTAGTAAGGAATATTTTTTAAATACGTACAGACCTTATATCGCAAGGAATAGTCCACAATCATTGCATCCTATTTTCGGATTTGAAGATTTATTGTTATTGATGTTTGGTCAACCGGCAACACTAAGCAGCGTTGATATTGAAAATACCAATCCATTATTTGAATCGGTCATTCCGCAGCAATTATTGTTTGATGTAAGGGAAATTGTGAAAAGACAAAGAAAGTTGGATGAATCGAAAGTTCGTGAAGTAAAAGAGACTCCAGTTTCTCCAGAGGAAGCCGATGAAGCTGGACAGTTTATTACAGAAATGGATAAGGATTATGGTCCTGATTGGATGTGGATCGCCAAAGATAAATCACATATAGTCGTATTAGGTAATCAGAATAATTGGTATAAAATGGCTTTGTCGCTTAATAAACTATTTTGAAAGGTTAATCATTAAATATTTTTGAATTAATAATGGTAAGCAACAACAAAAAGGTGAATCTATGTCTCATTTAATAAAAAATAGTCAAATTAATGAAATCCCGCTTTTAAAATATCAAGCGGAACAAAAAATAAATAAAGTGCTTGATGTTATTGAAAATGGAAAATCAGATAAAATGATAAAATGTGCGTTTTCAAACGCTAATTCAGTTGATATAAATACTTTAGTTACTTTATTCGCCAATATGTTATCTACATTGAACCTTAAAATATCATCGGGCGAAAATGGTGTAAAGGAAGTGGTTGCTAAATTAACTGCATCTAACGTGAAAAATGGTGAAATCAGTTCGGATTCGAAATCTTCTGAAATAAAGATAGCATCTAAGCGGATAAAGGATTCTCATTATCAAATAGACGTTTCTAAGGACGCTATAAAGCATAATGGTAAGCAAGTCTTCATGGTTAGTTGTTATGCTAGAGACGCTTATTTAGGGCGTTATTTGATAAAGCGTAATTATTTCTATACGATGGAAAGAGAAGCTTCGGCTGAAGAAGCGTATGATGAGATTGTTAAAAAATTTAATGCCCTTAAGAATCGTTATTATGAAGAGGTTATGGATGTTTCTGGAATTTTCGCTCAGGCTAAAACCATATTAGACGGAGTTATATCAGAAATAGAATTTAAAGACGATTCTGTTGGCACTACCGTTTCAAGATAAACATGAGAATAACTGCAACCGTCACAATACCGGGTAGGATAGATTTAAGCGCCCTTGAAAGATTACATGAAGATAATCCGATTGAGCGTGAGCCTTTTCATGCCTCAATTGGTCCTAATCAAAGTATAATTGTTGATGACAAATATTATACGTTGATAAATATTCAAAGAGCTTTGCAACTTGAATGGATAACGATATCTGATTATAGCGAACAAAGTACTTTTTCTCAAGAGATATCTGAACCTGAATCAAGTACCCCAAATTATGATTTGACAAAAGTAGAAATTTGGAATCGTTCTGATTATCCTCAAGATGCATTCAGAAAGTATAATGCGAATCTTGACATCATAGACGCTAATATGGGCGGTGGTGGGGGCGGCACTAGTGGTTATTCAGGATACAGTGGAACAAGTGGTTATTCTGGCATAGATGGATTAGGAATATCTGGTTACTCTGGTACAAGTGGTTATAGTGGAATATTAGGCTATTCAGGTATTTCTGGATACTCAGGGATTAGTGGCTATAGCGGATTTTCTGGTTATTCAGGTATTTCTGGTTACTCTGGTATTAGTGGGTATAGTGGCATTAGCGGTTATTCGGGAACATCAGGCTACTCAGGATATAGTGGTATCTCAGGCTATAGTGGCATCAGTGGTTATAGTGGTTATTCAGGCTACTCAGGATATAGTGGAATTTCTGGTTACTCTGGTTATAGTGGATATTCAGGCATCAGTGGGTATAGTGGTTATTCAGGAATCTCAGGTTACTCTGGAATATCAGGCTATAGTGGTATAAGTGGTTACTCTGGAATATCAGGCTACAGTGGTTATAGTGGTATTTCAGGGTATTCAGGTATTAGTGGATATCCAGGTTACAGTGGAATAAGTGGTTATTCGGGTTATTCAGGAATTAGTGGGTACTCTGGAATTTCAGGCTATTCGGGTATTAGTGGCTATTCAGGATATTCAGGAGTTTCTGGTTACAGCGGATATTCAGGTATTTCAGGTTATTCTGGCATTAGCGGATACTCAGGACTTTTTGGTTACTCTGGTATTTCAGGTTATTCAGGTATTAGTGGTTATAGCGGTAGTGGCATTTCTGGTTACTCAGGCTATAGTGGTATTTCTGGTTATTCTGGAATTAGTGGTTATTCAGGATATTCAGGTTATTCAGGTATTTCTGGTTATTCTGGCATTAGTGGTTATTCAGGAATATCTGGAATTAGCGGTCTTAGTGGGTATTCTGGTATAAGCGGATATTCTGGTTACTCTGGCGTAAGTGGTTATTCAGGAATATCAGGGTACAGTGGAATATCAGGTTACAGTGGTATAAGTGGATATTCTGGCTATAGTGGTATTAGTGGTTATTCAGGTATTAGTGGCTATAGCGGGTATTCGGGTCGTTCAGGCTATAGTGGATACTCTGGTTATTCAGGAATATCTGGTTATTCAGGTATAAGTGGATATTCTGGAATTTCTGGTTACAGTGGCATTTCTGGATATAGTGGATACTCTGGTTATTCAGGAATATCTGGATATAGTGGCATTAGTGGATATTCTGGCATTTCTGGATATAGTGGATACTCTGGTTATTCAGGAATATCTGGATATAGTGGCATTAGTGGATATTCTGGAATTTCTGGTTACAGCGGCATTTCTGGATATTCAGGAATTAGTGGATACTCAGGTATAAGTGGATATAGTGGAATATCAGGTTATAGTGGCATTAGTGGTCTTTCTGGATATTCTGGTTACAGCGGCATTAGTGGATATTCTGGTATAAGTGGATACAGCGGCATTTCTGGATATTCAGGTTATAGTGGCATTAGTGGTCTTTCTGGTTATTCAGGTATAAGTGGATATTCTGGAATTTCTGGTTACAGCGGGTATTCGGGTCGTTCAGGATATAGTGGATACTCTGGTTATTCAGGAATATCTGGATATAGTGGAATAAGTGGTTATTCAGGAATATCAGGTTACAGCGGCATTAGCGGATACTCTGGAATGAGTGGTATATCAGGCTATTCAGGAATAAGTGGATATAGTGGTATCTCAGGTTACTCTGGTATAAGTGGTATTAGTGGATATTCTGGAATTTCTGGTTACAGTGGTATTAGTGGCTATTCTGGAATCTCTGGATACTCAGGTTACTCTGGTTACTCAGGACGTTCTGGCTATAGTGGCTACTCTGGAATTAGTGGTTATAGTGGTATTAGTGGTTATTCAGGCATTAGTGGTATCAGTGGTTATTCAGGTAGTGGTATTTCAGGATATAGTGGATATAGCGGAATTTCAGGCTATAGTGGTTATTCAGGTATTTCAGGATATAGTGGCATAAGCGGTTACTCAGGAATATCAGGGTACAGTGGATACTCAGGAATAAGTGGCTATTCAGGTATTTCTGGTTATAGTGGTATTTCAGGTTATTCAGGTTATTCAGGTCGTTCAGGTTACTCAGGCTATTCTGGTATAAGCGGTTATTCAGGTATATCAGGCTATTCAGGCATCAGCGGCTATAGTGGAATTAGTGGCTACAGTGGTTATTCAGGTATTTCAGGCTATTCTGGAATCAGTGGCTACTCAGGAATTTCAGGTTATAGTGGTTATTCAGGTATTTCAGGCTATTCTGGAATCAGTGGCTACTCAGGAATCAGTGGCTACTCAGGCATTAGTGGCTATTCAGGTTACTCTGGAATTTCAGGTTATAGCGGTATTTCTGGCTACTCAGGAACCAGCGGTTATAGTGGAGTCTCTGGATATTCGGGTAGATCCGGATATTCGGGCTATAGTGGTGTTAGTGGTTACTCTGGTTATAGTGGAGTCTCTGGATATTCGGGTAGATCCGGATATTCGGGCTATTCAGGAATCTCAGGTTACAGTGGATATTCAGGATATTCAGGTATAAGTGGATATAGCGGAATCTCGGGTTATAGTGGCTATTCTGGAATATCTGGGTATAGTGGTTATTCTGGGCGGTCTGGCTACAGCGGCTATTCAGGAATTTCTGGATATTCGGGTGTTAGTGGATACAGCGGAATAAGTGGTTATAGTGGGATTAGTGGCTATTCTGGAATATCTGGGTATTCCGGTATAAGCGGCTACTCGGGTATTTCGGGTTACAGTGGTATAAGTGGTTATTCAGGTAGATCCGGATATTCAGGATATTCCGGTACAAGCGGATATAGTGGAATAACACCAAGTACTGACCAGTTTGTTCCATACACCGGAGCTACTAGTGGTGTTAATCTAGGAACTCATGGTTTAACTGCTACTGATTTAACGACTGATAGTCTTCAGTTTGATTTAACCGCTAATGTAACTGTTGCAGAGGGCCAATTGGCTTGGAATTCTACTGATGGAACGTTAAACCTAGGCATAGATGGTGGAGCCATTACCATGCAAATCGGACAGGAAATGTTTACTAAAGTTCGTAACGAAGCAGGATACGAAACGATATCTAATGGTCAGGCTGTTTACATATCAGGCAGAACCGGTGTATTCCCAGATGTGCAAAAGGCTCGTTCGGATGTAGAGGCTACGGCTACTGTTATAGGTATTGCAACACAGGATATTGCAAGTCCTGATTATGGATTTATTACCACTATGGGATATGTTCGTGGTATTAAAACTGATTATACAGGAACTGGTATATGGGGAACTACTTGGGTCGAGGGTGATAAGTTATATGTAAGCAAAACAGATGCTGGAGTATTGACAAATGTAGAACCATCAACACCTCATCATGCAGATGTTGTTGCTACTGTTGGTGTTATTAGTTCAAACCAAGGCTCTATTCTTGTTAATATACAACGTCATTATACATTGGAAGAATTAACTGATGTAAACGGAACTCCTTTAATAATAGATGGACAATTTCCTATATGGCATCAAACATCGGGGTATTTTGATTTTGATAAGAATATTAATGACTTTAAATCATATGCAGGATTTGAAAATAGAACAGATAGTACACTTTCTATTAGTACTTCTGGAGTATTATCACTATCAGCAACTGCCCCATTAATACCATTTAAGGTATATACGAACGGAACTGGAAGTCATTTAATATCTTCAACCCAAACTGCTACAATTACAGCCGACCAAACTATAACTTATGTTTATATTGATGATACTGGTACACTACAAAACTCTACTGCCGCATGGGATATTGGAGATGGTTCTAATATACCTTGTGCTATTGTATTCAAGGATGCAACAACTTATGCGGTAACTGACGAACGCCATGGATACGAAAGAAATAAATCATGGCATAAGTGGGCACATACAAATATTGGTGCAATGTATTATTCAGGATTAACCGGAACATTTACTAGTACAACATTGTCAATTACTCAAGGTGTTATATACGACGAAGATTTAGTACATAATACAGTAACAACTAGGACATCAACTTCATTATGGTATAGAAATGCAAGTTCTGGGATGAGATTAACTAGGAACTCTGCTGCTGCAAAGGGATTAGTTGGTGGTGTGTTGGCGTATGATAATGGTTCAGGAACATTGCAGGAAGTATCTCTTAATAGATATGTAACGAACTGGGTATATGGTACTGGTGATTTATCAGAACCTATTTATACCGTTATAGGTCAGAATAATAGCACTATTACTGATGCTCGTAATGCTACAAGTCCAATTATTAATCTTTCAACTGTTGAATGGAAACTTCTTTATAGTGTTATATATCAAAGAACGGCAGGAACCCCTTCTGGTGTTTATATTGAGGCTAGTGATTTACGCAAGCTTCAAACAGGTGTTCCTACTTCTGTATCAACTCCTACATCACACACAACATTAACCAATCGAGACGCTCTTGATTCACATCCACTTGCTGCAATAACAGATTTATCTACAACTTTAACTGGTTTAGTACCTTATACAGGTGCAACAACGAATGTTGATTTAGGAACAAATGAATTAAGTGCCGCAAGAGTACGAAGAGTAACTATTCCTGTAACAGTTGGAACAGCAGCAGCAACAGTAGCTAAAACAGCAACTATAGCTGATTATCCTGCTTTAATAGATGGTGATATATTTGCTATTACTTTTACTTTAGGAACAACGGCTGCTGATCCTACATTGAATATAAATTCTATTGGTGCTAAAAATATAAGATGCGGAGCAACAAATGCCTCAACAACTACATTAAACATTGCGACTGGTGGTATAGTATTTTTATCTTGGGATGCAACAGCCGATAAGTTTCAACAGTTCGGTTCTTATGATGTAACCGATGATATCGAGTCGTATACTGTTAGATGGAATGGTGGAACAGTTATAGCAGGAGAAACTATAACCCAATATAAATTATTAATGCAGGCTTCTGATGGTAGATATCATCCTATTGTTACTGGTAATTCTACTGGCGTTGGTGATAAAACAATTAATACTCAACCTTTTATTGTTAATAGCCCTATAGTTATGTATAGTTCTACATCAACAATAACCGCTGGTAATATTTGTGCAAATGCGACAATATATTCTGCTTTATACCTTAGCACTAACTTTGCATATAATCAAAACGTTCAAACGGGATGGACTATCCATAAGCCAATGTATCTTGTAGGAACAATTGATGCTAATGGATTATTTGTTTTAGATGGAGCAGGGACAACTGGTGGAGAATATTTAACTCAAACATTACCAACAACAGAAGATGGAAAAGTATATATCATGCTTGGTCAGTTATATACTGGACAAACCACAGTCAGATTGGGAGTTGAACATCCTATTATTGAATTTAAAGATGGAACGTTGAGACCTTATGGAGCTGCTGGGTATAGTGGATACTCTGGAATAAGTGGTTACTCAGGAATAAGTGGCTATTCTGGTTATTCTGGCCGTTCAGGTTACAGTGGATATAGTGGTTATTCAGGAATAAGTGGTTACTCTGGTTACTCAGGTCGTTCTGGCTACAGTGGCTATTCAGGCTATTCTGGTATTTCAGGTTACTCAGGTATTAGCGGTTACTCAGGTCTTTCAGGTTATTCAGGAACATCAGGCTATTCGGGCATTAGTGGCTATTCAGGTTACTCAGGAATATCAGGGTACAGTGGATACTCAGGAATAAGTGGATACTCAGGAATAAGTGGCTATTCAGGTATTTCTGGTTATAGTGGTATTTCAGGTTATTCAGGAATTTCAGGTTATAGCGGAATAAGTGGTAAGAGCGGTTCAGGTATTTCAGGTTATAGTGGTATCTCTGGATACTCAGGAATATCAGGTTACAGTGGTTACTCTGGAATTAGTGGTTATTCAGGCATATCTGGTTACTCAGGCATATCTGGTTACTCAGGTATATCTGGTTATAGTGGTATTTCAGGTTACAGTGGTATAAGTGGTTATTCAGGCATTAGTGGTTATAGTGGAATATCAGGTTGCAGTGGTTATAGTGGTCTTTCTGGGTATTCAGGTTACTCTGGAATCTCTGGGTATTCAGGAATAAGCGGCTACTCTGGTTACTCTGGACGTTCTGGCTATAGTGGCTACTCTGGAATTAGTGGTTATAGTGGTATCAGTGGTTACTCAGGCATCAGTGGTTATTCAGGTAGTGGTATTTCAGGATATAGTGGATATAGCGGAATTTCAGGCTATAGTGGTTATTCAGGTATTTCAGGCTATAGTGGCATCAGTGGTTATTCGGGCTACTCTGGATATAGTGGCTACTCTGGTTACTCAGGAATTAGTGGTTACTCAGGAATTTCTGGGTACTCTGGTTATTCAGGAATATCTGGATACAGCGGCATTAGTGGATATTCTGGTTATTCAGGTCGTTCTGGATATAGTGGCTACTCAGGCATAAGCGGTTATAGTGGAATTTCTGGATACTCTGGCATATCAGGCTACAGTGGCATCAGTGGTTATTCAGGCATCTCAGGCTACTCTGGTATCTCTGGTTATAGCGGTATAAGTGGTTACTCTGGTATTTCTGGCTATAGCGGTTCAGGCATATCAGGTTATAGCGGTTATTCAGGTTATTCAGGAATCAGTGGCTATAGCGGTATTTCAGGTTATAGTGGAATAAGTGGTTACAGTGGCTATTCTGGTTATAGCGGCATTAGTGGTTACAGTGGCATCTCAGGGATATCGGGTTATTCTGGTCGGTCAGGTTATTCAGGTTACAGTGGTATTAGTGGCTATTCAGGCATATCAGGTTATTCTGGAATAAGCGGATACTCAGGAATCTCTGGATACAGTGGTAAATCAGGCTATAGTGGCTACTCAGGTATTAGCGGCTACTCAGGTTATAGTGGCATAAGTGGATATTCAGGTATCTCTGGTTATAGTGGTATTAGTGGCTACTCTGGTATATCAGGTTACAGTGGATATTCAGGAATCTCAGGTTATTCAGGTATCAGTGGATATTCAGGTTATTCCGGTAGATCTGGTTACTCAGGATATTCAGGAATTAGTGGTCATTCAGGTATCAGTGGATATTCAGGTTATTCCGGTAGATCTGGTTACTCAGGCTATTCAG
>JFJP01039575.1_pt1 | contig 14443 bp, 12 predicted proteins | sample 431651 | NCBI WGS metagenome assembly JFJP01 (sample SAMN02602958, study PRJNA72255) | Microbial mat metagenome, whole genome shotgun sequencing project. | biome: fresh water; feature: sink hole; material: water; isolation source: purple microbial (photo- and chemosynthetic) mats found in... | reverse complement strand
GGAACTACCAAATTAATGTCACGCAACACCCAATCGTTTTGATATTTGAAACTTAGATTTCTAAATTCAATTTTATTTGAAAACGTTTTTATAATTTGTGGGTGCTCAGGCTCTTTGATTGAACTTTCGCACAATAAAATTTTATCTACCCTATCGAGCGAAGCCATCCCTTTTTGAATACTGTAAGATGCTCTTGACAACTCTTTGGAAGGACCAATAATACTATAAAAAATCACAATATAATAAATAAATTGTGCTGCGTCGATACTGCTTTTATGACTCAAAATAAGCACACCACCAAACCACAATAATATAGCAATAACTACTGTACCAAGCAATTCGCTCACTGGATGCGCCAAGTTATACCTCCTGTTAAGATGTATAAAAGTATATCGCAACTTTTCATTTAAAATGGCAAAACGTGCTTCCAATTTATGCTCAGCATTAAATGCTTTGATAACTCGCAATCCTCCAAGTGTTTCTTCTATTTGCGAAAGCAATTCGCCTGTTTGCTCTTGCCCTACGGTGGATTGCCGCTTGAGTGATTTACCAATTTTCCCTATCAACCATCCACTAAACGGCAACAACACCAGAACAAAAAGCGTTAACTCCCAACTCATTGCAAACATAACACCCAAATAGCCTAAAATTAATATGGGATTTTTGAAAATCATGTCCAACGAGCTCATAATAGAGGCCTCAAGTTCGCCTACATCTCCAGTCATACGCGACATAATGTCGCCCTTGCGTTCGTCTGTAAAAAAGCCAATTGGCAAACTAATAATCTTTTTATACAGCATATTACGTAAATCGCGGAGCACACCCGTACGTATAGGGATCATATAGTAAGATCCTATATAGGAAGTACCTACTTTTAAAGCGGTCATAAAAACCAAAAAGCCACCAAGATAAAGCAATGCAAAACTTGGCCCTACGGAGTTGATAGATTGCTGTACCCAAGCATACGCATTGTTCAACATTGCCGACCCAATTTCACCCATACTACTGTCCCAAGACCAAGCTTTGTACACTTTTTCCGATCGTTGCAATCCAAAAAGAACTTGTAGCACTGGAATAATAGCTGTATATGAAAACAAGCTGAAAACCATGGTCAGCAAGTTAAATAGAAAACACAAAAAAACGTATTTTTTATAGGGCGGAATAAACCGACGCAAAAGCGTTATAAATTTGAACATTGAAAGCTAGTGATTAGTGATTATTGATTAGCGATTAGTCAAGAAGAAATAAGACAATCCCTAATTAAGTTCTCCACTCCTGTATAATTTCTTGGTGTAATACGTCTAAGCTCTTCTTTTACCGATTGACTTACTTCCAATGTTTCAATAAAATCATGAATGGATTTTTCGGTAATCCCCTCATTGGTTCGTGTCAAAGATTTCAGTGCCTCATACGGAGAAGGGTAAGCTTCGCGGCGCAGAATGGTTTGAATTCCTTCTGCCACTACTGCCCAAGTAGTATCCAAATCACGATAAATGGCTGTTTCATTGAGCAATAACTTACTCAAACCTTTCAATATACTTTGTGTGGCTATAATAGTATGTGCAAAAGGCACACCTACATTTCTAAGTACAGTACTATCTGTCAAGTCGCGTTGAAGGCGAGAAATTGGAAGCTTTGCAGACATAAATTCCAACGAAGCATTGGCTACTGCCAAATTTCCCTCTGCGTTTTCAAAATCAATAGGATTAACTTTGTGTGGCATTGCCGATGACCCTACTTCACCAGCTTTAATTTTTTGTTTAAAATACTCCATCGAGACATAGGTCCAAATATCACGACATAAATCAATTAATATAGTATTGATGCGTTTCATGGCATCAAATTGGGCCGCCATGTTATCATAATTAGAAATTTGAGTAGTCCACTGCTCTCTATCAAGTTCTAGTTTCTCTCCAACAAATTTATTTCCAAACTTTTTCCAATCAATAGCAGGGTAAGACACCAAGTGAGCATTAAAATTTCCCGTTGCACCACCAAATTTTGCTGAGTTGGGCGTTTGTCTTAAAATAGAAATTTGCTGATTCAATCTATTTACAAAAACCATAAATTCTTTGCCCAAGCGGGTAGGAGAAGCAGGTTGTCCATGTGTTTTGGCAAGCATAGACACATCGCGCCATTCGTCTATCAAACGATTTAACTCCTGCAACAATGCATCCATTTCGGGGTAATAAACCTCATTCAATGCAGCTTTTATAGAATATGGGATTGCAGTATTATTAATATCTTGCGATGTAAGTCCAAAATGAATAAACTCTTTGAATTCCTCTATACCCAACAAATCGAATTTTTCTTTCAAAAAATACTCAATTGCTTTCACATCATGGTTGGTAACGCTTTCAATTTTCTTTACCTGAAGTGCATCTGCTTCAGTAAAATTAGCATATAAAGCACGTAATTTGGGAAATACGGAAGCTGGTACATGTTCCAATTGTTTCAACGGTATTTCGCACAAGGCAATAAAATATTCCACTTCCACCAATACGCGATAACGTATTAATGCATATTCTGAAAAATAAGCTGCATAACTTTCGGTTTTTGAGCGATAACGGCCATCTATTGGCGAAATGGCGGTAAGGAGAGATAAGTTCATGTTTGTTTAATTTACTTTTTTCTTTACTTTAATAATCAAAACTAAAATGAGGCATGTACAAACCACATCCCAAGGCTGATTTGGAAAGGCGATTGGTGTTTCTACTCTATCGTTTTGGTTTTTTTTCATTGAAAAATTCAATCGGCAAAGTTAATCATTTCTATTGGATTAGAAAAGTTTGAGCAAAATCCTTGCAAATCTGATTCTTTTTCTTTACTTTTGTTTGAAAAATAACTCAGAATCACATAAAAATCCATTGATTGGAGCAAACCAAAAGTCAAAACAAAACAGGTATGAGATACATTAGAATTCACAAAGAAGGTAGATTAATTTTAGGGTCACTAGTATTAATCCTTTTATTATTAAACCTTTATATATACACCAAATTCCCACTGGGTGCATTGGCAGTGAATATTGTAATTTCTGCTTTATTGTTATTCTTTTTTGCTTATTTTTTCAGAAACCCTCCACGAAAAGTGTTTATCGATGATCATAGTTTGGTTGTAGCTCCTGCCGATGGCACCATCGTGGTGGTGGAGCCGGTAGATGAATTGGAGTATTTTGGCGATAAACGTCTTCAAGTATCAATATTTATGAATGTATTTAACGTTCATGCCAATTGGTACCCAGTAAAAGGCACTGTTATTAAATCCACTCATCACAAAGGCCGCCACATAGCAGCATTTTTACCCAAATCGAGCACCGAAAACGAACGTTCTACAGTAGTACTTGAAACAGAATTGAAAACTCAAATTCTTGTTCGTCAAATTGCTGGAGCGTTGGCACGACGAATAGTAACCTACGCTCATGCAGGAAAAAAATGTCACCTCAACGAGCACTTAGGATTTATTAAATTTGGGTCTCGTGTAGACCTTTACTTCCCGCTGGACACAGAAATTTTTGTACAAGTAGGCGACTCTACCACTGGCAACGAAACCATCATTGCCCGCCTTAACGAAGATTGAATTTGACACACAATTTCTTTAAACTTTTTTACACATCCAATGTTTTGTTACTGAACATTGTTACATTCTTGATGGTATAAATTATGACATTAGACAGTGCGCAATCGCAAGTAGATGAGTGGATTAAAACGTATGGAGTTCGTTATTTTGCTGAAATGACCAACATGGCTATTCTTACTGAAGAGGTAGGAGAATTGGCACGAGTAATGGTAAGAACGTACGGCGAACAATCATTTAAAAATTCTGATAAAGATGCTAATTTGGCAGACGAAATGGCCGATGTATTGTGGGTGCTCATTTGTATTGCCAATCAAACAGGGGTAAATTTGACAGAAGCTTTTGAAAAAAACATGCAAAAGAAAACCGAGAGAGATAAAGAACGTCATTTGAAGAATATAAAATTGAAGCAAGATCAAGAAACTTTAACTTCAAAATAAGTATTGCGTTTTAAGCATTAATAAATTAATTCCAAAAACATTAAGTATCATAACAAACTTGGTCTTACTTCCCCCTTCGGGGGTTCGAGGGGGCTTTAAAATAATATTTTATGAGCAAAATAGACGACCTTTTCAAGCTATACGATTGCAATGTAAGCGACGAAAATGTAAAAACAGAAATCGATACCATGTTGGCTGACCATCTGATTGAAAATGCCAATAAGGAAGTGTACAAACAATGCTTTAGTCAAATAGATTTAACCTCTTTAAATTGCACTGATACCGATGCCGAAATTATCAATTTGGTAGAGAAAGTAAATTCTTTCAACGTGCAGTTCCCACAATTACGCAATGTAGGTGCAATATGTATTTATCCATCATTAGTGCCAATTGTAAAAGCACATTTAACAGAGAACGTAGGTATTGCGTCTGTATCGGCAGGTTTTCCAGCTTCGCAAACTTTTATTGAAATAAAAGTAGCCGAAACATCGTTGGCAGTAATGGAGGGGGCCACTGAAATAGATGTGGTGCTATCCGTAGGAAAATTCTTGGAAGGAAAATTCGAGGAGGTTTACGAAGAGTTATCAGAATTAAAAGCTGCTTGCCGCGATGCACATTTAAAAGTAATACTGGAAACAGGTGCTTTAAAAACGGCTAGTAATATCAAAAAAGCTTCTATTTTAGCCATGGCGTCCGGTGCGGATTTCATTAAAACATCAACTGGAAAAATCCCAGTGGCAGCCACACTAGAAGCCACTTATGTGATGTGTGAAGCCATTAAAGAATGGAACGAAAAAACAGGGTTAAAAGTTGGATACAAACCTGCAGGGGGTATTGTTACCACCGAAGATGCAATAAAACATTACTGCATTGTGAAACAAATACTGGGCAATGAATGGTTAAACAATAAGCTGTTCAGATTTGGAGCAAGTAGACTGGCCAACAACCTATTAAGCTCAATAGAAGGAAAAGAAGTGACTTATTTTTGATTGAGACGCTAAGTTATACGCTCATTTTCACACAGTTCTTGAAGCCGAATATTCGGCACATATAGTGAGCGATTGTTTCATTTCGCTATCCACAAAGCCATTGAGTTCCTCGATGGCTTTATTTTTAAAAACTTCCATTTGTTCTGCAGCATACTCTACACCGCCTTTTTGGATAGTAAATTGAGTAATAAACTGAACATTTTCTGCACTAAAATCTTTATTATTAAGGATCGTTACAATTGCTGCCCGTTCTTCGGCACTGCAATTTTGCAAGGCATTGATTAAGGGCAATGTAACTTTACCATCTCGAATATCATTTCCGGTAGGCTTTCCAATTCCTAAATCCTCGTAATAATCAAAAATATCATCTTTAATTTGAAAACAGATACCCATATACTCGCCAAAATTGCGTAAATGGCTTAGTTGTTCCACTGTTGCATTAACGGAAATACCACCAACTTCGGCACAGGTGGCAAAAAGTAGGGCTGTTTTTTTTCTTATAATATTGTAATAATTATCTTCCGAATCAACAGAAAACTCTGCACTATCCAATTGTAGCAATTCACCATCGGAAAGTTGTTTTCCCATTTCCGAAATGGATTTCATAATGGCCAAACTATCAGTATTGGTACCACATTCTAATGATTTTGCAAATATATAATCGCCCGAAAGTACAGCTATTTTATTGTTCCATACAGCATTAACGGATGGTTTTCCTCGTCGCTCAAGTGTATCATCTACTACATCGTCATGTATTAATGTGGCAGTGTGCAGTAACTCTAAAGATAATGCTGCATTTATAGTAGCTTTATTAACAGTTCCACACATTTTAGCAGATAAAATCACTATCATTGGGCGCAATTGTTTTCCACTTTTTTGAAGCACGTATTCATTAACCCCCAAAAGCAAACTATTGTCTGTTTTAAGTGCCTCTCCAAAAGTGTCACCAAATAGTTTCATTTCTGCAACTATCGGTTTTCTTATGTTGTCGATAAAATTCATTATGAGCAATAAATATTTGAATGAATGGCAAAAGTAAACAATTTTGCCGTTTGTTTGATATGTTATGTTTATTTCTGCATAATTTTTAATTACTTTTACAGTCAAATTCGGTCAAACGTCGAAGGTCTAATGTCAAAGGTCAATAGACGAAGGTCTAAAGTCAAAAATAAAAGTTACTCAACTACAGCTTTTTTGCCTGTTATCTTCTCAATTAAACTTTCATATTAAGTCTTAAGACCAGTGTCGTTTGTCATTAGTCATAAAAAAAACATGAAAAAACTTTTTCTATTTGATGCTTATGCCATCATATATCGCGCATATTATGCTTTTATTCGCAATCCGCGTGTTAACTCTAAGGGACTTAACACCTCTGCCATTTTTGGGTTTATCAACACCTTGGAAGATGTATTGAAGCGTGAAAAACCGACCCACATAGCAGTGGCCTTTGACCCCAAAGGCAATACCTTTAGGCATGACGCTTACGAACAATACAAAGCGCAACGCGAAGCAACTCCCGAAGATATTCGGTTGGCAGTGCCCATAATCAAGGATTTAGTGAGAGCATACAACATTCCGGTTCTCGAAGTGCCAGGTTATGAAGCCGATGACGTGATTGGCACTATGGCAAAGTTAGCCGAGAAAGAGGGCTTTGAAGTATATATGCTCACACCTGACAAGGATTACGGACAGTTGGTATCGGAGCATATATTTATGTATCGCCCCAAACATACTGGCGGATTTGAAATTATGGGACCCGAAGAAATAAAAGCCAAATACGAATTACACAGCCATGAGCAAGTAATTGATTTATTAGGGCTTATGGGCGACACGGCAGACAATATTCCTGGTTGTCCGGGCGTAGGCGAAAAAACTGCAGTAAAATTATTGCAGGAGTTTGGAAGCATTGATGCATTGCTTACCCGCACCGATGAACTAAAAGGGGCATTGAAAACAAAAATTGAAGCAAACAAAGAGCAAATTGTTTTTTCTCGTTTTTTGGCCACTATCAAAATTGATGTTCCTATTACCTTTGATGAACATAGTTTGGTGTTGGAACCACGAAATGAACAGGCTTTGCGTGAATTGTTTGATGAACTTGAATTTCGAACCATGTCAGCTAAGCTGGGTGCAACTCCTTTTACCTCACTCCCACCCGACTCTTCATTGCCAACCATTGCTTTTGCAAAGAAAAAACCAACAGGTCAAATGTCGCTATTTGATGAACCAGAAGAGACCGTAGAAATTGCTAAAGTGGTGGAAATTGCTAAAAAAGAAACTATTGAGACTGAAATAAAACCTATTTTGGTCAACGGTTTAAAAACCATTTCAGATGTTACACATTCGTATCATCTAGTAGACTCTAAAGTGAAACGCTCCGACTTGATTTCGAAACTATTTATTCAAAAGTCGGTTTGCTTTGATACTGAAACTACTGGGTTGGATGTTTTTAATGACGATTTAGTTGGACTTTCGTTTTGTTTTTCACAAGGTGAGGCCTATTATGTTTCGCTTCCACCCAATAGAACAGAAGCTACAGAAGTAGTGCGAGAGTTTAAGGCATTTTTCCAAAGCGAGCACATTGAAAAGATAGGACAAAACATTAAATACGACCTACTTATGCTGGCGCAATATGGTTTGGAGCTGAAAGGAAAATTATTTGATACCATGATAGCACATTATTTGGTGCAGCCAGAATTGCGACATGGCATGGATTATTTAGCCGAAATTTACCTCAAATACCGCACCATTCATTATGAGGATATTGTAGGTAGTAAGGGTAAAAATCAAGCAAGTATACGTTCTGTAGATGTAAATAGAGTTTGTGATTACGCTGCCGAAGATGCAGATGTTACTTTTCAACTAAAACAAATTCTAGAAAAAGAATTGCTAGCAAACGGCCTGGACAAACTCTTCTACGACATAGAAATGCCACTCATGCAAGTGTTGGCAACCATGGAGAGAACAGGTGTGCGAATTGATAGTGATGCATTGGGCCAAAGCTCTTTGATTTTAACGCAAGAGATGTTGAAACTAGAAAAAGAAATTCATCAAATAGCTGGCATAGAGTTTAATGTAAGTTCGCCCATGCAAGTGGGCGAAATCCTTTTCGACCGACTAGGATTGGATAACAAAGCCAAGAAAACCAAGACTGGGCAATACTCAACTGCCGAAGATGTGCTTGAAAAGCTACAATCAAAACATCCAATTATTGGCAAAATTTTGGATTATCGTGGATTAAAAAAACTGCTAAGCACCTATATAGACGCCCTTCCTCAATTGATTAACCCCAAAACAGGGAAAGTGCATACTTCGTTCAATCAGACCGTTACTTCTACCGGTCGTCTTAGTTCCACCAATCCTAACTTGCAGAATATACCTATAAGAGATGCACAAGGCAAAGAAATTCGCAAAGCATTTATACCTGATGACAACAGCGTGTTTCTTAGTGCCGACTATTCGCAAATAGAACTCCGAATTATGGCACACCTAAGTGGCGATATCAATATGATGGACGCATTTAACAGTGGTTTGGATATTCATACAGCCACAGCTGCAAAAATATACAAAATTCCATTGGAAGAAGTAACTTCAGATATGCGCCGAAAAGCCAAAACGGCCAATTTTGGAATCATTTATGGAATATCAGTTTTTGGGCTTTCCGATCGATTGGGCGTAGCAAGAGCTGAGGCTAAAGAATTGATTGATGGATATTTTGAAACCTATCCAGCCGTTAAAACCTACATGGACAACTCCATTCAGCAAGCAAAAGAAAAAGGCTATGTAGAAACCATGCTTGGCAGAAAACGGTTTTTGGCAGATATTAATTCGCAAAACAATGTGGTTCGTGGTTTTGCAGAACGAAATGCCATTAATGCACCCATACAGGGCACGGCGGCTGACATTATAAAAATTGCGATGGTTCGCATCCAAAAAAGACTAGTTGTAGAAAACTTGCAAGCAAAAATGACCATGCAAGTGCACGATGAGTTAAATTTTTCAGTCCCAACAAATGAAATAGAAATGGTGCGGAAAGCAGTAGTAGAAGAAATGGAAAATGCTATTCAGCTACGAGTACCGCTCATTGCCGATTGTGGAATAGGTGAAAATTGGTTAGTAGCGCATTGACAATGGGAATGTATGTTTATACAATCGGGCACAAGTACCATAATAAAAAAACAAAGCTAACAACTGCTCATGATAAACCACAATAAAACATTGAGAGATCAATAAATGGCATTTAATTGAGACATGCTAACTAAAAATAACAATCTGCGAAACACCCTCATTGAACAAGAAAAACTGCTATTCTTTAATGGTTTAAATTGATGAACCATAATTTGAAATCAATCAACTTATGAAGAATGAAAAACCAACAAGCATTCCCTTGCGGTGTTTTGTAAAGTTTTTCTATCTTTGCAATATGAAGCAAAACAGCACCATATTAATTATCTTACTGTTTCTTTTAGCAACATACAGCATTCAATCACAAAGTATTGTATCTATAGACTTGCTAAAAAACAGTACGCTTGTTGTTAACGGGTCAACTAACTTAATGACTTTCCAACTTATTCAGAACGGAGATAAATTGCTAAGGAAGACACAAACATTAATAGCAATGCAAAACAAGAATAAGATATACTTAAGTGAAAATAAGCTATCTATATCAGTTAAGAACTTCAGTTCTAATAATATAATTGCATTGGATGGTTTTTTACATTTACTAAAAGTAGAGACCTATCCATTTCTTAATGTGGAATTTAATCACATAGAAACGCCTACATTAGAAAAAGAAAATTATTTCAAAACCAAAACATTGGTAAGTTTTACTATTACAGGAGTTACAAAACAATACACTATACCCATTACTGCAACACAAAATGGAGACCAATATATAATTACAGGCAATAAAAGTATAAATATTAGGGACTTTGGATTAGAGCCACCAATAAGAATGATGGGGTTGGTGAAGGTGAGCGAATGGATTAACATCAGCTTTCAATTAATATGCAATGTAACGATTAAAAAAAGCATTGCAGAACCTACTGCCTTAGAATAAATATAGTTAGAGAGCTTGTTCTGCGAATGCTGTAACACACCAAAATACCAAACATAATACCAATCATCACCCTACCTCATCATTTTTTTCAAACCCAGCATACTTTCTTTTTATTCTCCGCTGATATTCGGCTCATTTACCGACTTACAACAGCAATTCTAGCTTATCTTAAAAGAGAAAATTTCTAGTATAGCGTTCAGCACCTTTTATTTGGATCAACTTGACAATGCTGGAACACTAAGAAAATTCTTGGCGTATGATTGAGACAAGACTTTTATATAAACGAATAGGTCGATTCTCACGAACCGACCTACTCTTAACCTAAACCTTAACTATGAAAAATTTATCTAATTGGTTTAACTAGAGTCAAAACCAATTCGATGCAAATATAACGCTTTTTTTTATATTCACGCATAAAAATAAAATTATTTTTTCATTTATCGCAATTACAAGCGTAAGTACAAGAAAAAACACATATTCATGCATGATTGCAGCATATTCATACATCTTCTTAAAAAAGATAGATTAAAATTTTCATTATAAGGATAAATTGCTTTAAGTGCTAATAATTAAATGACAAAATCATATTCAAGGTAAAAATCAAAAAACATCCTTCGTTATCAAGATTGTATTCACTGTCTAGTTTCAGTACAGCTAAATTAGTCTCGTGTTTTAAACGACCAAGTAGGACTAAAAGCCACTTTTGTACCTTCATATTTTGCCACTACATACCAAAAATAAGTAGTAGAGGCTATCAGACCACTTGTAGTAACTTCTTGTAAATCTATATTTTCGCCCAATAGTTGTTGAACTGTGGAATTAGACTGAAAAATATAAACACTATACGAAATCAATATTGTAGAATTATTGCCTTCCATTTTCCATTTTAATGTAATAGACAAAGGTTGATCTACAGCTCCATTGCCTGGTACAGGATCATAAATACTTATATTGCCTACATTTTTATAATCTTTAGATAGCAGCAAATCCATGTGCGTATTCTCGTCTTTAAATACAGCCACTGCCAAAGAGCTACTTAGGTATTCGTATTTTCTTATATTTACAGCCACCTCGCCTTCTTTTATTTTTGGAACAATAAAATATCCTTGAGCATCTGTAAGGGTAGATGCACTTGCGGGTGTGGTAGTAATTAATGCCCCCTGTATTGGCAAATAATTTTCGGCATTGCGTACTATGCCTTCTATTGAACCATAATTAGGAATACTTAATTTTTCCGTTTCGCAGGATGAAATTAGCACAATAACTAGAACACTAAAAATAAATGAAGTCTTTTTCATAATATTATTTTTGTTTTGATTTTACTAAGTAGTACTTCCAACCCAACGAAACTCCCCAACTTAAATCATTGTGTTTGCCTGTAATTAATCCATCAAAAGAATCGGTTAAATAATAATTTAAACCTGCAGAAAGTGAAAATCCCATTTTGTTGGTTATCATATACTCAACACCAAATGTACCATTTACTTTTGGCAAAAACTCTTTATTGGATAGACCCACAGCCGTTTTAGACCTCAAATCGCCTTTGTCCACTCCAGCCCCAAAAGAACCAAATGGAGTTAATTTCTCGAATGGAAGAAATACATATCGCAATGCCACATCAGCAGTGTAGGAATAATCATCCACCATTTGCGGTATCATTAATCCACGAAAGCCCATTTCGAAATCAATATTAAGGTATGGATTAACAGCCATCCCAATCAAAAAGGACGATTTAGGACGTAGTATAGTAGAAGCAAAATCGCCAACATACATGTTTGAGCCTGCAATAATACCAATTGTTACAAGTCCGCGATTATTCTTATCAATACTTCGTCCCAATGGATCAATTGTATAATTCATCTTTTTTTCATCCCAATAACTCGTATACGCCAAACTTGCTGTATCGTTTGGTTGCTGAAATGCCCACATTTTATCTTTCACACCTTCTATAATTAAGCTTTCTACTGCTTTTTCGATGGCTTCGGTAACACAAATTTCAGAAGGTTCGTTGTAAGTAAACCCAGTTTCGGCTTCCAACATTTTTTTTGCTTGTACATACCGAAAGAACCCCGCCGATATTTCTTGAGAAAGGATCGATTTTGTAGTGTATACCGTTTTCAACACTTTCCCGTTGGCAGTAGAAACTGCTCTAATATAAATACTTACTCGGTCTTCACGGTATTGGCCAGATATATCGGCGCCAAAGTAACGAATACCAGCACCGCCAGATAAAAGGTTAGTTTCATACGAAATTATCCCCCCCTCTAGCAAAACACCAGCAAACAAAAGTGGTGGCAAGAGCGCTTCAGAATTTTGGTCTTTACCTTCGTATTGTGCCCTACTTGTTCTAATTATTTTTCTTTCATTCAGCAAATTAGCCATATTCTCTCGCTCTATAGGAACAAACCATCCCGACTCCTCTAAGGTTCGAATAAGTATAGTGGTGGCACCCTGAGTTACTGCCGTTGACCAACTAGCACCAGTTTCAGAAGGTTTGTACTGTCCTGTTTGGTCGCGAAACTTATAAACTGCTATCACAATTTTCTCTTGTGGTTTTGGCAATTCGAGTAAAGATTGTTTACCTGGCGATTCGGGGCCTACTACTGCGCGACGTGGTTTCAAAGGCTGATGCATATAGCCCCCACAAGCCGACAACAGCATCAACAATACTAAAATAGCAGTAAAAATGGAAGTGTTTTTGTGTAGCATAATAAATATCAGTAGATAATAAATGAATATATCAAAAATAAGGAACAGAAACAGTAGTAGTACTTCCAGTTTTATTATCCACTATACTTATATTCAACCCATTGGATTGGTCGCCAATTTCTATTTGATAATCTCCCAAAACATAAGTGCCTGATTTCAGCGCATCTTCACCAAACTGTCGAGACACAATTTGTCGGGACAATTGACTTAAAATTTGCCGGTTTAAACTTTCTCCGAAATCTTTCAACGGGTCAGTTTGATACCCATTATTGGGGCTCGAGTTTGTTTCTTTAATTTCATTTTGAGCCTGTGCCGAACTCATCAACCAACTGTAATTGTATGGATTTCCACCAAAAGCAGGATTTTTAGGACTATAAACAAAATCTTGCCCAACTGCTTTTGACATACAAATCAAGCCTAAAAAAATGATTATCTGAGTAATTGTTTTCATACTTTATAATTGTTAATCTACACATACCTAATTCTTAAATAATAACAATGGCAAATACTGAAAAGCTTAATATATGCCTGACCCGGCCATATCGTCACCATTTAATTGTTTCATAATCTCCTGATAGTTAATTAAATAATCTTGTGTAACAACAATAGCCTCTTCAGCTTGCGACTCAATTATATCTTGTCGAGGTTGAAGAATAGTTTGAAACACCAAGTTTTCATTAATTACAATTGCTATAATTGTATTGGTTATTCTAAACGGTTTCTCGGAGATGATAATACTAAAATTGTTAGATGTAGCGGGCGGTTCCCAACTGCTATAAAACAAATCGTAAAAATCCTTCCCCGATTTAGTTTTAGTATCATCTACCAACAAACCATCCAATTCTATTTCTACGTCAGTCGTTTTATGTGTAGAATTGGGCAATTGCTCCAACAGTTCATTTTGTATTACGGGTATTGGCTTTGAAACTAATGTGACATTTGGCTCAATTACTGTCGTTGTGTCTGTGTTTTCAGCCAGATTTTGCACATTCTCCACAAGAAGTAATATTTCTACTCGCCTATTAAATGCCCTACCCTGTGTTGTTCTATTATCACCTAATGGCTGCATATAGTTTTTCCCGGTAAGCTCCTCTATTCGATTAAAATTTAATCCTTTATTTATCAGATACCTAGCGACAGTTTGTGCACGACTTTCTGACAGTTTTTGATTAACTTCCAGTGCACTTACATTATCTGTGTGCCCTGTTATTCTAATTTTTATAAGAGGATTTAAATTTAAATAATTTGCAAGCTTAGAAAGGTCATCAACTGACTGCGCACCCAGCAGACTAGAACGTGGCTCAAAATAAATACAAGAATTAAATTTATGTTGCCATAATTGCGTATTAGGTAGAGCAGGGCTATGAATATTCTTAGACTCTGTTGATAAACTAGTTGACAGAGACTGCTGACTAATATTCTTTTTATGTGATTTCACATTCAATTTTTCGGAAGAATGAATAAAAAAACACATAAAAAAGACAGTTATAGTAAAAATGATTCGACTTTTCATACTTAAATATATATGCGCAAAGCAGTTTGTCAATAAAAAATCCAACGATGATTATCTTATACTGATTATGGGGTCATGATTGAATACAAAATTACATAACATGGCGTATATATTTAATAGTCAGAACCCTAAAAGACCAATAGTGTAAACCCTATTAAAA
>JFJP01023573.1_pt1 | contig 14443 bp, 15 predicted proteins | sample 431651 | NCBI WGS metagenome assembly JFJP01 (sample SAMN02602958, study PRJNA72255) | Microbial mat metagenome, whole genome shotgun sequencing project. | biome: fresh water; feature: sink hole; material: water; isolation source: purple microbial (photo- and chemosynthetic) mats found in... | reverse complement strand
ATCTGGCGGGCCGATGTGGGCCGGGTGCCCCTTTTCCTGATGGACACCAATATCCCGGAAAACACGCCTGAACGACGTGAGCTCACTTCCCAGCTCTACGGCGGGGACCTGGAGATGCGACTCATGCAGGAATACCTGCTTGGCATCGGCGGCATCAAGGCCTTGGAGGCCATGGGCCTCTCCCCCCGGGTCATACACATGAACGAAGGCCATTCGGCCTTTGCCGGACTGGAACGGATCCGCGTGCTCATGCAGGATCGCCACCTGTCCTTCGAGGCGGCCCTGGAGTTGGTCGCCCAGAGTTCGGTCTTCACCACCCACACCCCGGTTCCGGCGGGCAACGACCGCTTCTCAGCAGAACTGATGGCCAAATATTTCCAGGAATACTCCGCAGACCTGGGCCTGTCCTGGAAGGTTTTTCTGGCTTTGGGCCGGGAGAACACACGGGACGAAGCCGAGCACTTCTGCATGACCATACTGGCCCTGCGCCTGTCCCGGTTCAACAATGGCGTCAGCCGGCTGCACGGCAAGGTCTCGCGCAATATGTGGGCCAATGTCTGGCCGCAATATCCCGAAGAGGACGTGCCCATCACCTGGGTCACCAACGGCATCCATTTCCCGACCTGGGTCGCACCTGAAATGTCGGTCCTCTTTGACCGCTTTCTGGGCCAGTCATGGCGCGAAGACCCGGACTGCGAAAGGGTCGGCGAAAAATTCGGATCCATCCCGGACATCGAACTCTGGCGCACCCATGAACGCCTGCGGGAACGCCTGGTCGACTTCGTGCGGCGCAGGCTGCAGCAGCAGATCATGTCCCGGGGCGGACGAAGCTGGGAGCTGGAGGTGGCGGACAATGTCCTCAACCCCGAAGCCCTGACCATCGGCTTCGCCCGCCGCTTCGCCTCCTACAAACGGGCATACCTGCTGCTCAAAGACGACGACCGCCTGAAGCGACTGGTCACGGACCCCGCGCGCCCGGTGCAGTTCGTCTTCGCGGGCAAAGCCCACCCCCGGGACAATGAAGGCAAAAAAATCATTCAGGAACTGATCAGCCTCTGCCAGTCCAAGGAAAGCCGCACGTCCATGGTCTTCCTGGAAGACTATGACATGCAGGTGGCCCGCTATCTGGTCCAGGGCTGCGACGTGTGGCTCAACAACCCGCGCCGCCCCCTGGAGGCTTGCGGCACCAGCGGCATGAAAGCCATGGCCAACGGCGTCCTCAACCTGAGCACCCTTGACGGCTGGTGGGACGAGGCCTGGAGTCCCGACAACTCCGTGGGCTGGGCCATCGGCAACGCCGAGGAATACGACGATGTCGAATACCAGGACTTCGTGGAGAGCCAGACCCTCTACAACATCCTTGAAAACGATGTCATCCCGCTTTTCTACGACCGGGTGCAGGGCTCCTTCCCCAGGCGTTGGGTGCAGAAAATGAAACAGGCCCTCAAATCCCTTGGCCCGGTCTTCAATGGCCACCGCATGGTCGAAGAATACTCCAAGCGCGCCTATCTCCCGTCCAACATCAGCTACGGCAAACTCTCGGCGGGCGAATACCGCCCGGTCATGGAACTGGCGGAGTGGCGCATGAACCTGCTCACCCACTGGGGAGGGCTCGACATCCGCAACGTACAGTGCATCACCGCGCACGAGATGTTCGTGGGAGAAAACCTGGAGGTCAGCGCCGAAGTCAAGATCGATGGCTTAAGCATCCAGGACATCCGCGTGGAAATATACACCGGCCCTCTGGATCATACCGGAAAATTCGCAAGCCGTTCCACCTTTCCCATGAGCCCCGAAGAGCGCACGGCCGACGGCTGGTACGTATATCGCGGCAAGGCCATGCCCATGGCCACGGGCAAGTTCGGCTTCACCGTGCGCATTCTGCCCCACCATCCCCTGCTGCGGGACGCCCACAGCCTGGGGCTCATCTCCTGGGCCGACAGCCCGGCTCCGGAAAACCAGGGGTAGAGGGACATGGCCAAGAACATGGAGCGGGCTGACGTGGTCCTGGCCGAACAGGGACTGGCAGAAAGCCGTGAGAAGGCCAAGCGGCTGATCATGGCCGGACAGGTCTTCGTCCTTCTGGGAGAGACCAAAACTCCCGTGGGCAAGCCCGGCCAGCAGATTCCTCGGGATGCACGCCTTGAACTCAAGGAAGCTGAACGCTTCGTCTCGCGGGGCGGCTACAAGCTGCTCACGGCCCTCGAGCATTTCGCGCTGGACGTGAGCGGCCTGATCGCCCTGGACGCAGGGGCCTCCACCGGCGGCTTCACGGACTGCCTGCTGCAATTCGGGGCAGCGCGGGTCTATGCAGTGGACGTGGGACACGGACAGCTGCACTGGAAACTGACCCAGGACCCGCGCGTAATCAACCTGGAGCGGGTCAACCTGCGTCACGCCACGCCGGACCTGCTCCCCGAAAAAGTGGACCTGGTCGTGGCCGACTGCTCGTTCATTTCCCTGCGGCTCATCCTGCCTCCCTGCCTGCAGCTCTTGAAAGCCGGAGGGCAGGTTCTGGCCCTGGTCAAACCGCAATTCGAACTGGGCCCCGAACATGCTGTCAAGGGTGTCGTCCGTTCCGAAGACCTGCAGCTGCGGGCGGTGGCAGAGGTGCAGGCCTTTGCCCGTGAGGAGCTCGGACTGCAAGCCTTGGGATCGGTGGCGGCAGGAATCAAGGGCCCCAAGGGCAACCAGGAATACCTGCTCCATTTGCGGCGCTGACCTTGGGCTTTGCCAAGACGGGCCGATACGGGTACAGACCGCGTTCATCTTCACCACCTCAACCAGATTTGGACCCATGCCTGACAGATTTCTGACCGCAGACCGCAAAACCAGACTCAGATCCGTTCTGGCCAAGCGCCAGCCCGACCTGACCCTGGTGCTGAACAACATCCACGACCCGCACAACGTGTCCGCCATTCTGCGCAGCTGCGACGCCTTCGGGGTGTTTGGCGTGCACCTGTATTACACCAAAGAAAAATTCCCATCCCTGGCCAACAGCTCCTCGGGTTCCGCCAAGAAATGGATCGAACTGACCCGCCACCGCGATGCCGGGGTCATGATCGAGGGACTGCGTGGCCGTGGGATGCAGATCGTGGGCACGGGATTCAGCCCAACCGCAAGACCGATCATGGACGTCGACTTCACCAGGCCCACGGCCATCATTCTTGGCAACGAGCACCGGGGCATGGACCCCGATGTGAAGGCCCACGTACCCGACGAGATATACATACCCATGTTCGGCATGGTGCAGAGCCTGAACGTGTCCGTGGCCGCGGCGACCATCCTGTATGAAGCCATGCGCCAACGCCTGGCTGCCGGGATGTACGCACAGAGCCCTCTGGACGCGGACAGATTCGAGGAAGTATACGCAGACTGGTGCAAGCGCGGCAAAGACTACTAGCCGGGGTCATGCCCCTGGAGAACCGATGGCCGGAAACACTTTTGGCAGCATCTTCAAACTGACGAGCTTCGGCGAGTCTCACGGCCCGGCCCTGGGCGGAGTGGTGGACGGATGTCCTGCCGGAATCTTTCTGGACGAGGCCACCGTGCAGACGGAGCTTGACAAGCGCAGGCCCGGCCAGGGTGGTCTGGCCGTCACCGCCCGCAGCGAACCGGACCGCATCCGGCTTCTGTCCGGACTCTTCGATGGCCGCACCACAGGCACCCCCATTGGCTTTATCATCGAAAATACCGACCAGCGCTCACGAGATTACGGTGAACTCGTGGACGTTTTCCGTCCTGGTCACGGAGACATGAGCTACCACGCCAAGTACGGCCTGCGCGACTATCGCGGCGGAGGCCGCTCCTCTGGACGGGAGACCGTGTCCCGCGTGGCTGGAGGAGCCGTGGCGGCGGCCTTTCTGAAGACGCTGGGGATTACCGTCCAGGCAGCAGCGGTGGAGCTTGGAGGTATTGCGGCCGAAAGCGCCAATCTGGAAGGTGCCGAAAGTCGGCCCTTCTTCGCCGCCGACGACAGCGTGGTCCAGCGCTGGCAGGAGCGGGTCAGAGAGGTCGCGGCCCTGGGTGACACCCTCGGCGGCATCGTCGAAATCCGCGCCTGCGGAGTGCCCGCGGGCCTCGGGGAGCCTGTCTTTGACAAACTCGACGCCCGCTTGACCGCAGCGCTCATGAGCGTTGGAGCGGTCAAGGGCGTGGAGGTCGGGGCAGGTTTCGCGGCCAGCCGCATGCTCGGCAGTGAAAACAATGACGCCATGCTGGCATCGGGATTCGCGTCCAACAACGCAGGAGGAATCCTGGCCGGAATATCCAGCGGCCAGGAACTCGTTCTGCGGGCCGCCATCAAGCCCATCCCCTCCATCGCCATTGAGCAGCGAACCGTGGACCGCTTCGGAGCGCCGCGGAACATCCGCGTGGGCGGCAGGCACGACATTTGTGCCATCCCCCGTGTGGTCCCCGTGCTCGCCGCCATGATCCGGCTGGTCCTTGCCGACATGGTTCTGCTGCAACGACGCATGGGAGCCGGCACATGAACGCCGGCGCGGGCTTCATCCTCAAGAAAGCCCTGGGCACGCTCTTCATGCCCCTGTCGGTCTGTCTGATTTTCTTCGCCCTCGGCATGTTTTACGTCCTGCTCCGCCGCTCCAGGGACTCCATCGCCCCCTTCGTCCTGGGCTCCATCCTGCTCTACGCTTTTTCCCTGAACTCCGTCTCCGGCTATATGATCCGCCCCCTTGAGCGAGCCTATCCCGCACTCAATCTGAGCAGTGCGGAGCTGGTAAAAAAACCGGTCAAATGGGTGGTCGTGCTCGGCTCCGGACATTGGACGGACGAGAGCCTGCCCCCCGGGGCCATGCTCGAAGAGGCGGCCCTGTACCGGCTGACCGAGGGCATCCGGGTGGCGCATCGCTTTGCGGGCTCCATCCTGGTTCTTTCGGGAGGCAAATACAGGGACGAACAGTCCAGCGCACAAGTCATGGCCGCTGCAGCCGTGAGCCTGGGCTTCGACCCGGGCCGGATCATGCTCTCGGACAAGGCCCTCGACACCCACGACGAGGCGATGCACATCAAGACCCTGGCCGGTTCCGACGATTTTGTACTGGTGACTTCGGCCTCGCACATGCTCCGCGCCGTCAAGCTCTTTGAGAACCAGGGGCTCAAACCCATCCCGGCGCCGGCCTATTACCGCAGCAAGGGCGAACCCGAGTACTTCCTTCCCAGCGCGGGCAACATCAAGACCTGCCACATGGCCGTGCACGAATATCTGGGCCTCGCCTGGTCCTTTTTGCGCGGACAGATATCCGTTTCCTAAGTGATAGACATCCTGCCCACACTGGCCCTGGCCACCTCGAAGCACAGCCCCGACAAGGCCACCATCCGCGCCTGGTCCCTGGTTCTGTCCAGCCGCAGGTTTCTGAGCCGCTCCGAACATGGCCGCCTCCTGGTCGCTCCAGCCCTGGCCAAACTTGCCGTCCAGGAGATCGTCTCCTACGAGCAGGAAAACCAGCCGTTCCCGCGCACGGCATCCCTGCCGGACAATTCCTGGGTCAGCCTGCTGACCATCACCATTTTCTTGGGATTGAATCTCTGGCTCGATGGCCAGGGGCTGGGTAAACGCATTTCCTGGCACCTCGCAGGCCGGGCCGACGCAGAGCTCATCCTTGCCGGCGAGTGGTGGCGTTGCGTGACTGCCCTCTTCCTGCACGCCGACGCAGGGCATCTGCTGGCCAATGCAGGGGCCTTGGCGGTACTCGCCTCGCTCCTGGCACGGCGCATCGGATCGGGTCTGACCTGGGGGCTCTTCGTGTTCTCGGGAAGTCTGGGTAACGCCATCAATGCCGTGGCCCAGTCGCCCGATCACCTGAGCGTAGGGGCGTCCACGGGAGTCTTCGGTCTGATCGGTGTTTTGGCCGGAGGAGCGGGCCGGGCCGAACGCGGCTCAGGGTGGCAGGCCCTGCTGCTGGCCCTGGGCTTCGCCTTCAGCCTGCTGGCCATGCTCGGAGCCGGCGAGGAGCGGGTCGATCTGGGCGCGCATCTTTTCGGGATGTGCTGCGGGCTGCCCTTCGGATTTCTGGTCGGAGGATGGCACGGGGCCACGGGATGGAAGACCTGGATTAACAGTCTGAGCGGCTCCGCGGGCCTGGCCCTTGCGCTTTGGGCCTGGATCCTGGCCCTGGGCAACAGCTCTTTGGGAGGATGACGCACGGGGAGCCGGACAGGTTCCCCGTACAGCGAACGGCCTAGAATTGTCCGGTTCGGAGCATGACCAGGGTACAGGCGTGCTGCCAGGGGATGCCCGCCTCGGTCAGGGCCTGTTCCAGGGCCGGGGATTCCGTGCCGGGGTTGAGGATGACCCGCCCCGGCTTCAAGGCCAGGATGGATGCGTGCATCTGGGCGCTGCGCTCGGGCCCCACGTAGAGAGTCAGCGTGTCGACCTGCTGATCGATACTGTCCAGATCAGGGACCACGGGCAAGTCTTCTATGATGGTCCGTCCCGGCGTGACCGGGATGACCGCATGGCCGTACTCCTTGAGCATGCGCACGGCCTGGTTGGAATAACGTTCGGGTTTATGGCTCGCGCCAAGCACGGCGACAGTGTGGCCCATGGACTACGCCTCCGCCTTGCGACTGACCATGACCTTGGCCGGGCGCAGCAGCCGATCCTTCAGCATGTACCCCTTCTGCAGCATCTGGCAGACCGTGTTCTCATCCACGTCATCGCGCACGACCTGGCCCAGGGCCTCGTGGAGGGCTGGATCGAAAGGCACGTCCACAGCAGCAATCTGCTCCAGTCCATGCTTTTTCATGGTGCCCAGAAAGATATTCATGGTCATCTCGACTCCCGTGACCAGATCCTTGCAGGCCTCCGCCTGCCTGCCATGCGCCAGGGCCAGATCGAGGTTGTCCATGACCGGGATGATCTCTTCGAGAATGGCGGAGGTGGCGAATTTGAAGTACTCCTCCTTTTCGCGCAGCAGCCGCTTCTTGAAATTCTCGCTGTCGGCCAGGACGCGCAGGTTATCCTTCTTCAGTTCTTCCACATCGGCCAGAGCCTGGGCGTATTTTTCCTCCAGGGTCAGCTCCCTGGTTTCTTCCGTCTGCATTTCGGGCTGCACATCGTCCGGGGCCTGCCCCTCTTTTTCCTTATTGGACATGAAAAACTCCTGATCCTTGAAATATTTAAGGAATCGCCTCACAACGATCCCTAGAAACGGGATTTGAGGCACTGACTAAGTATTTGAGCGGCAAAGTCAACCATGGGCACAATGCGCGCATAGTTCATGCGCAGCGGCCCAAGCACGGCCAGGGTGCCGTGATTGGCGGGAAAAGCACTGTAGGGGGACGCCACCAGGGAACATCCTGCAAGGCCGGGCATATCCTGGGTCAGTCTGATGGAAACGGACTGGCTGGCCGAAGTCTTGTCGAGCAGTTCAAGCAGCCTGGAACGCTCCTCGATGAGCCGCAAGAGCTCCTGAATTGTTTCCAATTCCGTGAATTCGGGCTGATCGGTCAGATGGCTCGTGCCACCGACGAAAACTTCGGGCTGCTCTTCCTCGGCCAGCGCCTGCGCGGCCAGCTCCCAGGCTCTTCGATAGACGTCCAGGGTCTTGCGCACGCTCATGAGCTGGCGTTCGATCTCGCCGCGCACCTCGTGGGTGGTGCGGCCTTCGAACAGACTGTTCAGGTAATTGCCGTAGCGCACGAGTTCCTCTGCGCTCAGACTCTCATCCATCTGCACCAGGCGATTGCTGAGGAGCCCGCCCTGCATGACCAGCACCGCCATGATCATGCCCGGCCGCAGCAGCACGAAATCTATCTGCCGCCAGCGGGCCAAATCCTGACGCGGAGCCATGACCACGCAGACCTGGCGGGTCAGGGATGAAAGAGTACTGGCCGCACGGCGCAGGACCTGGGACAGGTCGCCCTCGCCGGGCAGGATGTGCTCGTGCAGGCGGGATTGATCCCGGCGCGGCAAAGGACCGAGCCTGAGCACCTGATCGAGATAATAGCGGAAGGCCAGCACCGTGGGAATGCGGCCCGCAGAGGTATGCGGCTGCCGCAGATATTCCCTCTCCGTCAGCGCGGCCATGGTCGACCTGACGGACGCGGAACTGAGCCCCAGGCCGGAAGCCAGAGCCTGCGAGGACACGGGCAGGGCTGTCTCGACATAGGTCTCGACCACCGCGGTGAGGACGGCTGTTTCGCGCTTGCCCAGGATCATGACAGGCAGTCTTCCCGGGAAAAAAGAAATTCTCGCAACGCCTGCAGCCACGTGCGGGGCGCAATGCCCGTGGCGGCGGTGAACGCGGTCAGGTCCAGGACCGAATAGGGCGGACGGCAAGCCTTCTGGGGATATTCCGACGATGGAATGGGCTTGATCCGGCAGGGGAGATCCGCTCCGCGCACGGCCTCGGTGGCCAATTCGCACCAGCTCGCCTGCCCCGCGTTGGCCAGATGAAAGATGCCCGTGGCCCCCGTGTCCAGCAGCGCCAGGGAGTTTGCGGCCAGATCCGGGGTGTATGAAGGGCTGCCGAGCTGATCATGGACCACGGAGAGTTCCGTCTTCGTGGCGGCCAGTTCCAGAATGCGGGTCACGAAATTTGTCTTGCACGGACCAAATAGCCAGGCAGTCCGGATGATGAGCAGGTTCGACATCCCCAGGGCCAGCAGCTCCCGTTCGCCCTGCAGCTTGGTCTGGCCGTAAACCGAACACGGAGCGGGCTGGTCTTTGGAGGTGTAGGGACTTGTCTTCCTGCCGCTGAACACGAAATCCGTGCTGTAGTGAACCAGAGGCACCCCCACCGTCTGCACGGCCTTGCCAAGAATCAGCGGCAGCTGGCGATTCAGTCTGGAAGCTTCGGCCGGTTCGCTCTCGGCCTGATCGACCTTGGTGTAGGCCACGGTGTTAAAAAGGACGTCTGCCCCGGTCCGGCCCAGGTATTCCTCCACCGCCGGGCGATCGAAAAGATCCAGCTCGTCGCGTCCCGGAGCATTAACGGACCATCCCCTTCTGGCCATGGCCATGCACAGGGCCTGCCCCAGCAGGCCGGTCTTGCCGCCCAGCACAACGGCCCTTCTCATGCCTGCCTCGTCCGGTACCATTCGTCCATGAACTGCCGATAGGCGCCGCTCTGCACTTCGTCAAGCCAGGCGGCGTTGGCCTCGTACCATGCCAGGGTGTCGGCCATGCCCTCCTCGAAAGAGTGCTGCGGGAGCCACCCCAGGTCCGCCGTGGATCGGGCAAAAGCCATGGCATAGCGGCGGTCATGGCCGGGACGGTCGGTGACAAAAGTGATCAGGTCTTCGCTTGTGCCCGTCAGGCGCAGGATGGTGCGCACCACCTCGAGATTGGTGCGCTCGGCATCCCCGCCGAAATTGTAGACCGCGCCAGGCCGCCCCTTGAAAAGCGTCGCCTCCACACCCCGGCAATGATCCATGACATGAATCCAGTCGCGAACGTTTTGCCCGTCACCGTAAACAGGGATGGGTTCGCCCCGGGAAGCCTTGAGATAGACCAGGGGAATCAATTTCTCCGGGAACTGGTAGGGCCCGTAGTTATTGGAACAGCGGGTGACCATGACCGGCATCCCATAGGTATGGAAATAGGCCCGGGCCAGCAGGTCCGAGGAGGCTTTGGAGGCCGAGTACGGGGAGTTGGGTGCCAGGGGAGTGTCCTCGGTGAATTGGCCGGAAGGCCCAAGGGAACCGTAAACCTCGTCGGTGGAGATATGCACGAAACGTGGAACAGCGGCCTTTCTGGCGGCCTCGAGAAGATTCTGAGTGCCCAGCACGTTGGTCGTGACAAAGGGGAAGGGGTCGCTTATGGACCGATCCACGTGGGACTCGGCCGCGAAATTGAGCACCGCATCAAAGGCGAAGCGCTTCATAAGCTGCGGCACAAGCTCCTGGTCGCAGATATCGCCGTGCACGAAATGATAACGGCTACCCATGTGCCGGCCCTCGATCTCGGCCAGGTTGCGCCGGTTGCCGGCATAGGTCAGCTTGTCCAGATTGACGATGACCACATCCCCATGGGTGGCAAGCATGTGCTGAATAAAATTGGAGCCGATGAAGCCGCAGCCTCCGGTGACAAGCAGATGCATGAGTTCTCCTGACATCAGGGTTCTTGACGCAAGCGGGTTTGAACGCCAAGTGGATGAGACATGTTCGCAGGGTCTCACCGCGCGAATCTTGCCATAAAAAATACGCAAAGAGAATCCAAGATGCAAATCGCCCTTTATGAGCCGGAAATTCCACCCAACACCGGGACCATCGCCCGCCTGTGCGCCGCCACCACCACACGCCTGAACCTGATCGAGCCTCTGGGCTTCAGCCTCGACGACAAATATCTGAAAAGGGCGGGACTCGACTACTGGCCCCATGTGGACAAGCGGGTCTGGCCATCCTGGGACGCCTTCCTGAAGGGCCGGGACCCCGGCCGCCTGGTTTTCACCAGCGCCCGCCAGGGGGTACCCCATCACCACTTCTCTTTTGAGGCCGGCGACATCATCGTGCTCGGTCCGGAGACCCGGGGCCTGCCCCCGGAAGTTCTGCAGGGAGCGAAGGATATGGTCCGCATTCCCATCTGGGGCGAGGTCAGAAGCGTCAACCTGGCCAATGCCGCGGCCGTGCTTCTTTACGAAGCCTATCGTCAGACCGGAGAGCTGGATCTGCGCGAGGGCCGCTCAAGCACCCCCTAACCTACGGAGAAGCGCATGCCCGACACGCTCTACAACCTGCCGCTGAACCTGTCACTGCTTGTCTTTCTGCTGGGCTGCGTGGCCCTGGACCTGCTCTTCGGCGATCCGCGCGACTGGCCGCACCCGGTGCGGCTTATCGGCAAAATACTGGAGCGTGCCGAGGCCTGGGCGAGAGGCTTTTTTCTCGGACCGCGCATCGGAGGAGCCCTGAGTGTCACCGCCGTGACCATGGGCTGCGCGGCCCTGGTTCACGTGCTGACCAGCCTGCCACTGGTCGGCGAGATACTGGCCCTGTATCTCGGTTACGCGGGGCTGGCCCTGGGCTGTCTGCTCCGGGAAACACGCGCCGTGCTGGATCTGCTTGAGACCGGAAGGCTCGCCGCCGCCCGCGCACACCTCGCCGGACTGGTCAGCAGGGACACGGAAGACATGACCGAAGGCGAGGTCTGCCGCGCCCTTGGAGAAACCATGGCCGAAAACTTCAATGACGGCTTCGTGGCCCCGCTCTTCTGGCTCTGTCTTCTGGGGCCGGCGGCCTTGTGGGGCTACAAGGCCGTAAGCACCGTGGATTCCATGTGGGGCTACCGCACGCAGCGCTTCGAGGAACTGGGCAAGGCCGGGGCGCGCGCCGATGACATCCTGGCCTGGATGCCCGCCCGGCTGTCCGCCATCTTCATCTGGGCTGCGGGCTGGCTGCTGCTGCGCCCCGCCGCCTGGGAACCTATCGCGCGTGACGCCCGGAGCATGGACAGCCCCAATTCGGGTTGGCCCATGAGCGCCGCGGCCCACGTTGCCGGCGTGAGCATGGGCGGTCCGACCCGCTATTTCGGGGAGATCAAGGACAAGCCCTTTCTCGGGCCGCTGGGAGTGACCTGGTCCACGCAGCGGATTCGCGGCATGATGCGGGCACTCCTGCTGGCCGCCCTGCTGTGCACAATAGGCCTGACCGCCGCAGGAAGTTATCTGAGCTGGTGGAGTCTGGGCTGATCTGATTTAACCAGAATGCAAGCCGCTGCCCCGGATTTCAGATCACCGCGCCTCCCATCTCCCCCACGTGCCGCTGGGCAGGTCAAGAACGTCCTCCCCGCCGTGCAGGAGCATTTCACCGCAGACCAGATGCCCCTTTCCGAAAGTCTGCTCCAGCAGATTCCTGAGCACGATGGGTGAAAAGCCCGGCGTGTGCGAGGTCAGAATGACGAAAAGCGGGGTGTCGCTTAAAACCTGACGGACCAGATCCAGGGTCTCCTGCACGTTCTTCTCAACCTTGTAGAGTTCACCGCGCTTGCCCCGTCCAAAAGACGGAGGGTCAAGAAGAACACAGTCGTATTTGCGTCCCCGCCGCACTTCGCGCTTCAAAAACGCCCCGACATCGTCCACGATGAAGCGGGTCCCCGAATCCTCAAGTCCGTTCAGGGCAGCGTTGTTGCGGGCCCAGTCGACCATGCCCTTGGACGCGTCGAGATGGCAGCACTGCGCCCCGGCCAGGGCCGCCGCCAGGGTCGCCCCTCCGGAATAGGCGAAAAGATTCAGGAAACGAGGGGCTTCCGCACGCTCGGCTCTGCCCCGGCGCACTGCACCCTCGATCCATTCCCACAGATCAAGCGTTTCCGGAAAAATGCCTAGGTGACCGAAATCCGTGGTCGAAAGCCGCATGCGCACTCCGCGCACGGTCACGACCCACTCCTCGGGCAGACGCTCCCGGCCATGCCAGTTGAGCCCGTCCTTGCGGTCAAAGGTGGCGCTGGCGGAATCCCAAAGCCCGGGCTGCGAAGGTTCCCAAACGGCCTGGGCGCAAGGCCGGGCCAGAATGACGGACCCGAATCGTTCCAGTTTCTGTCCGCTGCCGCTGTCGAGCAGTTCGTAGTCGTCCTGTATCTGCATGGGCGCTCCATAAGCGAAAAAACCCTTCCGGGCGGGAGCCTGAAAGGGTTTGTACGGTCGGTGGTGGGCGATACAGGATTTGAACCTGTGACTTCCACCGTGTGAAGGTGGCACTCTCACCGCTGAGTTAATCGCCCGAGGAGATGCGTTTAGCCCCGCCCCGCGTGTCATGTCAAGACATTACCCACCGCTGGCACGGCCGGGATCACAGATTTTTCTGCAACTCCAGGAAAGCGTGTCGCCCGGCACCATAATAACGGGAACCGCTCATCCCGGTGATCTGTTCGAACCCGAGCCGAATCCAGAAACGCAGAGCGTTCCAGTTCTTGAGTCCCACTCCCACACGCACGCGAGTCATGGGCCCAGGGCGCAGCATGGCCTCAAGGCTCATGTAGGCTTCCCGGCCCAGGCCGACCCCCTGGAACGCTGAACACAGAAAGAGTTCACCGACGTAGGCGACATCGCCTTTGGGATAGCCCGTGTAGATGCTGAAAAGCCCGATGACGTCATGCGACATGGGTTCGCGCAGAATAAGATTGTGCAGTGAAGACTGGCACCCTCGCGGGGGCAGATTCTGATGCCCTGTAAAGCGAAGGGCCAGGGTGCGGGGATCGTTTTCGCGGTCCAGCAGCACCAGAAGCTCGCTGTTTCCGGCATACACAGCCTCGATTTCCGGAGTCTCTGCGCCGGTCACGGGCTGGGCGAGGATACGTGAACTACGAAATGAATAAGGCATCGCAAGACGGCCCGCGGCCACCCTAGTCCGCGAGTTCCTTGCTGCGTCTGGCAGCAGCCAGGACCGCCTGCCCGAGCGCGAATTTGAAGCGGTGCTCATCCAGGGCACCCAGCCCCACAATGGTCGTCCCGCCGGGAGACGTGACCATCTCCTTCAGCAGCGTCGGATGGGCCCCCTCGGCCTCGGCCATGAGGGCCGAACCGGAGACCAGTCCTACGACCATGCTGGTAGCCTGGGCCCGGGTCAGCCCCAAGGTCACGCCCGCGTCGATGAGCCCCTCCATGAAGGCATAGACGTATGCCGGTCCGGAACCGATGAGCCCCGTATAGGCATCGAAGAGCCTTTCCGGCAGAACATGGGCCTGGCCGATGGACGAAAACGTGTCCACAATGGTCTCGCGGCAGGCTTCATCCACAAGCTGGTGGTCGAAACACAGGGCGTAAACACCCTTGCCGACCATGGCAGGAGTGTTGGGCATGACCCTGATCACGGGGCAGAGTTCCCCGGACCAGGTCGCAAGCTGATCCAGGGTGATGCCTGCGGCAATGGAGACAAGGCAGGTTTCGGGTCCAAGGACTTCGGACAGGCCGCTCAACACCGTACGCATGACCTGCGGTTTGACGGCCAGCAGGACATAGTCCGAATTTTTGACCAGCTCGCGGGCCGTTGGGTGGATGGTCATTATGTCCGCGCTCTTGCGGCACATGCCCTCGCTGGGGTCAAACCCGTGCAGCGTGAACGCCCCTCCCGAAGCCAGCCCTCTGGCGATGGCCCCGCCCATGTTCCCAAGCCCGATGAACCCGAATCGTTTCATTATCCCACCAGCTCCAGTGCGTTGAAGAAGTACGCGATTTCCACGGCCGCAGTATCCTGACCATCGGAACCGTGGCAGGAGTTCTTTTCGATGTCCAGCGCGTATTTCTTGCGAATGGTGCCTTCGGCAGCGTTGTCCTTGTTGGTCGCGCCCATCAGGTCGCGGTACTTCTGCACGGCGTTTTCGCCTTCCAGGCACATGACCACGCAGGGGCCCGAACACATGTACTCGACAAGGCTGCCGAAAAAGGGACGCGCGCTGTGCACCGCATAAAAACCTTCGGCCTGGGCCTTGGTCAGCTGGATCAGTTTCATGCCCACAATGCGCAATCCCGCGTTTTGGATCATGGCC
>JFJP01020478.1_pt1 | contig 14443 bp, 7 predicted proteins | sample 431651 | NCBI WGS metagenome assembly JFJP01 (sample SAMN02602958, study PRJNA72255) | Microbial mat metagenome, whole genome shotgun sequencing project. | biome: fresh water; feature: sink hole; material: water; isolation source: purple microbial (photo- and chemosynthetic) mats found in... | reverse complement strand
CGACGCTGATCTCGCCGCGCGACGGCTTGTCCAGCGCCCCGATCATGTTGAACAGGGTCGATTTGCCCGAGCCTGACGGGCCCATGATCGCCAGGTACTCGCCGCGCTCGATGGTCAGCTCGATGCCACGCAGGGCATAGACCTCTTCCGCCCCGCTCTTGTACACCTTGTCGACGCCGGTGACGGTGACGATGGGATCAGGCATTGATGCTCCATTGCCCCGAGCTTTGAGCTTGGAGCTTTGAGCTTGGAGCCCGCAGATCCACCCTGAGACGCAGGGCCGGAGGTTGAGGTAGGGTACTCATGCGTGCTGTGCTTGTCATACTCAAAGCTCTAAGCTCAAAGCTCTAAGCTAATAGGGCAGGGCGTTGGCGGACTTGGCGAGGAACACGATGCCGATGCACAGCATCGACACGAGGCCGAAGCCGCACGACACACCGGCCGCCAGCACCGGCACGTACTGGCCCCAGCTCAGGCCGAGCTTCTTCTCGAAGTAGTAGCGGCCCAGGAGGGCGCCGATGATCTGCGGGATGATGACGTGTGGCAGGGTCTGACCGAGGCCGCGCACCACGCCGTAGCACAGGGTCACCGGGGCGGCGATCGCGGACAGCGCGCCGAACACCGCGGTGCCGGCGACCAGGCCGATCAGCACCACCGGTCCGGACAGGGCCTCCTGGAACTGGCTGTAGCCGCCGGCGGTCGAGCTGAACACCAGGCACGCGTTCTTGGCGTCCAGCTCCCAGATCTGCTGGGCGTAGGGATAGACCGCGCTGGGGATCTCGGCCAGGCCCCAGATGAAGCTCGCGAAGACCAGGGTCAGGCCGACCATCACCGGGAAGATCACCGCCTCGGCCTTCCACAGCGAGGTGAACTTGGTGCCAGTCAGTTCGGCCTGGCGGTAGAGCACGGTCTGCGTGCCGTAGTTGGCCTGCGGGATGGGGATGAACCACACCGCGATGCCCTGGTAGCCCGACATGATGAGGGACAGTTCGCGGATGAAGGGGATCTCGACCACCTGGCCGGCGATGCCTTCGAGGCGGGCGGTGACGTAGCTGATCAGCGGGGTGTAGATGAAGCCGAAGAACACCAGCACCGCCATCACACCCATGTGGAAGTCGACCAGCCAGCCGGACAGCGCGATGTAGAGCAGCGTGGCGCCGATGTAGCAGATCAGGATCCAGCGGTTGGGGATGTCGCCGCGCCCCTCGGGCACGGCACCCGTGGCCGGCCGGCCGCCCGCCTTCTCGATCGCGTCCAGCTCGCGCTTCTTGCGCAGCATGCGCACCATGCCGAGGATGCCGACCACTGCCACGGCCAGCGAGATGCCGATGCCGAAGGACAGGTAGAAGTCGACGTTGTTCTTGAACATCGTCTCGACCGTCGAGTCGCCAGGCGTCCAGCTGCGCAGCACGCCTGCGTGGTAGAGGATCGGGTTGAGCACCATGGTGACGACGAAGCCGATCGCGCTGCCAACCATGGCCCAGAACGGCAGCACCATGCCGATGATGAGCTGGGTGAAGTCGAAGCTCATGCCGGTGGCGACCGCCGGCAGGATGTCGCGCGTGTACTGGGTGAAATCGACGAAGGGGATGGGCAGGATGCTGAACTTGTGCGCCTCGCCGAACAGGTTGGCGGTGAGGGTCGGCAGGCCGAGGTAGATCAGACCGAAGACCAGGCCGAGGGCGCCACCGATCGAGAACACGCGCCAGCGCCAGCCGCCGCTGCGATCCTGGCCTTCAAGATCGTCGGCCAACGCCATCATGCCCTGGGCGCCGATCGGAGCCATCGGGAAGGGCAGCTTCTCGATGTCGGAGGTCAGGCGGAACAGGCCGTAGCCGGCGACCGCGGAATCCAGGCGTGTGAACAGCGACTTGAACACCAGGAGCCCGAGGGCGGGCAGCCAGGCCGAGCTCATGAAGCTGCGCGTCTCGTAGGCGGCCGGGTCGCTGGGGGCGTACCATTCCGGGAACTGGCCAACCAGGCCGAAGGACAGGGCGGCCTCGCTACGCACCAGGAACTGCGGCCACAACGGCGTCGAGTGCTGCACCGACTGCCAGGCGAAGGTGCCCGCCATGTAGAACAGCACGAAGATCTGCGCCCGGCCGATCTTGGCGTTGGCGCGCTTGGCGACCTCAAGGAAGAGGATCAGCGTCACCCACTGCGCGGCCGAGCCGACGCCCTGGCCGGCAAGCAGCTGCATGTACAGCGCGCCCGGGATCAGGATGAGGGCGACGAGGATGACCCCGATGACCGAGCCGATCGAGAAGCCCTCGGCATAGGTGCCGGGGGCGACCATCAGCTGACGGTACTTCTCCAGTTCGGCATCAACTCTGGCCATCGGCGCCTCCTGGGATCCGGTCCACCTCGGCAAGCACACGCGCAGATTCCGCCTGGTAGTGCGCCACGGCATCGGCCGGCAGCGAGCGCCAGATCAGGAACTGCTCGCGCAGATCCTTGATGAATGCGCGGTTGCCGCGCAACCAGGTCGACGGCGTGCCGTTGATGCGCTCGATCTCGACCACCACCTCGTCGATGCCGGCGATGTCGCTCGGCCGGGTGCGCATGCTGAAGCGCTGGTACACGCCGAGATCGAAGGGCGCGAGCGCCACCTCGGCACGGATGCCCACGCGGTGCCCATCGACCCGGAAGAGGCCGACCTGCTTGGCGGCGAAGACGTCGAGGGCGGCGTCGCTGTGATTGCCGAAGTGCTCGCGGATGAAGGCGACGATGCCGCCGAAGCTGGCCTCGGGCACGGTGAAGGGGAAGGTGAAGACCAGCTTGTCGCCGTCCGGCTTGGGCATCTTCCACGAGCGGTTGACGCCGGGGTTGGCGCTGCGGCTGGCCATCAGGGCGGGATAGATGGTCGAGAGCAGGACCATCGCCATGACGATGAGGATGGTGACCAGCGACGACATCGAGGAGAAGTTCATGTCTGGTACCGCCACCAGACCATGGTCATTGAGCAGGGTGAGCAGCTTCGAGGCAAGCTGGCCGAGTAGGTAGCCACCCATGCCGCCGACCACTGCGATCACCGAGCTTTCAGCGAAGAACAGGGTGCCGACATCGCGCGGGCTGAGGCCCAGGGCGCTGTAGGTGAAGATCTCCTTCTGGCGATCGACGATCGAGCCGAGCAGACTCGAGAAGATGATCAGACCGCCCAGCAGTAGCGGCACGATCAGATCGAGATAACCCGATCCGGTGACCTCGCGGGTGTAGAAGTAGCGTTTTGCACCGTCTCCACTGGTCGCATAGATCGGTCCGCTGAAAATGCCGGCGATTTCACCGGCGGCCCGGCCAAGGTCAGCTCCGGGCTTGGGGTACAGCACCAGGGTATTGACCATGCCGCCGAGCTCGCGGATCGCCTGGTTGGTGGTGATCGCGGTGAGGGCTGGGCTGGAAAAGATGAAGCTGGTCACATCAAGGGCCTGGACCGTCTCATTGAATGCACTTGTGTTGCCCAGGTTCTGGTTGCCGGCGGCGGCGAAGGTCTCCTCGAAATCTGGCGGCAGCAGCCGCGTGCCCTCGATGTTCTCGACCGACTTGAGCAGTTCCTCGTCAAAGATCCCGGTCAGGCGGAAGGCCTGGCCACGGATGCGCAGCTCGGCACCTGGCGTGAGGCGCAGGCGGGCGGCCGAGGCCTTCGACAGCAGCAGTGGCGCCGGTTCACCGGCAGCCGGTTCGGCCAGCCCATCCAGCAGTCCGGCCGGCAGGCGCGGAGCCTCGCGCGGATCCAGGCCGAGCAGTGCCGCCAGCTTGAGCATGCGGCCGGTCTGCGGATCGACCACCACGTCATTGATGTTGCGCTCGTACTCGCTTGCCAGCGGATTGCGGAAGCTGGCACTGCGCCGCAAAACTTCGTAGCGCTCTCCGTGAAGCTGCTCGATCGCACCGGCCAACCGCTCGGGGACACGCAGGAAAGACGGCTGGTGCACCTCAATGCGGTCGGAGCCGCGCCCCTTGCCGAGATAGGTCTCGACCACGGCTTCTCCGCTCTCGAAACTGGCGAAGACCAGGATGGTGAAGGTCAGCAGGGTGACGGTGGCGGTGGTCAGGAAGGTCTTGAGCGGCCGGTTGCGCATGCCGGCGATGCCGATGATCACCGCCGCCAAGGTCGTCGAATCGCCTGCCGCAGCGCCGTGCGATTTCTGGGACAGGCCCTGCAATGCCTTCAGTTCGTGTTTGAACTTGCCCATGACCACCGAGATCACGAAGGCCGACAGCAGGATGATGACGAAGGCCAGAAAGATGATCAGCGGCGCATTGGCCAGGGCGAAGGCCGGATGGGTCAGGTAGAGGACAGCGAAAGTGGCGAGGAAAACGCCCAGGAACCCGAGGATCTGCCGGTAGATAGACACTGCGCCCAGCACCAGACGTTCGAGGGCGAAGGCGAAGGGGATGGAAAGGATCAGCAGGATCACGACCGCGCGCAGCAGGTCGTTGGCGCTCTCGCGCAGCGGATTGTGTGCACGGTAGGCCAGCGCTGCGGCGGCGGTCTCATGTGCTACGGCGCGCTGGATCTCGCCAGCGGCCCGTGCTGAGGCGGCCTGCTCGAGGTTGTCGGTGCAGTCGGCATGCACCCGCTCGATCGGGCGGCTGATCAGGTTCTTGTCGCGCAGCACCTGCAGGCGTTGCTGGTTGAGCGTCGCGATATCCACGGCGCTCTGCCGCACCAGGTCGAGGGACAGCAGGCCGGCAGCGTCTGGTTGTAGGCCATGGCCCTGGGCACGTTTGGCGGTGGCATTGAGAGCGAACAGTCCGTTGCCCATCAGTTTGAGGGAGCGCTCCTCGTTGCTGACCGCAAACAGTCCGCCCGGCGCAGAGTACGCGAACTTGCGCTTCACCGCCGAGTCGGTCCGCCCGACCAGCAGGTCGTAGGGCGTGGACAGGCTGTATTCAGCCGGGGTGAACGGCACATAGACACCGTTGCCACGTCCCGTCCAGAGACGGATGTTGAAGGCCATGGCGGCAGTCGCGGTATTGCCCGCAAACCACGAGCGCGGGGCGCCGGTCTCGTCGAAGGCGACGGCATTGACCCGCGCGATGGTAGTGTCGTCGATCACGTTCGGAGCGAAAACATAGCCCTGCGGATTGACCCGGGTGATGATCCCGTTGCTGCGTCCGCAGAGCTGCGCGCTGTCGGCCGACGACGGGGCCCAGTAGCCGTTGCGTACCACCACCAGTGCCCCGGCCGCCGGACCATCGACCTCCTCTGAACCCGGCGCCAGCTGATCGACGCGCAGACCGGTCCAGCCGTCGGCATAACGGTAGACCAGCTTGTCATTATAACGCGGGGCAACCTGCATGCCGGTCTTTTGCGGCAGCTCAGCCGCCGCCAGCTCGCGCATCCAGGCGGCGAGGGGCGAGGCGAGGGGCAGCAGGTCGGGGGCGCCGGCCACCGGCAGCTCATCGAGGTCGAGGGCATCGCCCAGGGTGACCAGTTGGGCCGCCATGATGCCCATGCCCAACGGCACGATGCTGCCCACCTGGCGTTGGCGGGGGGTGCTGACGAATTCATAGCCGAAGGTCGCAGAGGATTCGGGGCTGCGCATCGGCGCGGCCCCAGGCAGCTGTGCCTCGACCCGGTTCCAGGCCTGCTGCCAGGCATCGACATGCTTGACGAAGAAGCCCACCTGAGGCTTAGAGGCGCCGCTGGCATAGACCGACATGCAATCGGCGCCGAATGGGTTGGGCAGCCAGGGGCGGTCGATGCGTGCCAGATCAATGCCGACATGCGCAAGGATCGGACGTCCAGCCAAGGCCGTCTCAAGTTTGCGCCACCCCGCCAGGTTCCGCAGATCGGCGGAGAGCCAGCGGTGCATGCTCTCGATCTCTGCGTGCAGGGCAGCGCGCAATTCTCCAAAGGTCGCCGCGTCGGTGATACGACGTTCGTAGACCTGCCGCCGCATCTCGTTGATCGTGGCTATGCGCGCCTTCACCGTGGCGGCTTCGGCCTTCAGTCTTTCCGCCTGTGCCGTGTCACCCCGCACCGTCGCCGCACGCAGATCGAGATTCAGGGAGCGGAAGACGTAGTTGCGATCGTTGACCCAGCCGGCCAGCAGCCTGCGCATGCGCTCGCGCAGCCAGAAGGCCTCATCCCCAGCTTGGGTCAGGACATCATCGGCGGCGAGCACCTCCAGCCGGCGGGCGTTGGCCGCGATCTGCCCGGCGGTCCAGCCCTCGCGATCCACCAGCGGATCACTTTCACGAGAGCCTCTGTTGGCCTTGGCTGCGACCCAATACAGCAGCTTGGCCCCATCCTGGCCGGCATAGTGGCTGCCAAGAAAGCAGACCAACACATTGCGTCCGAGCGGCTGCGCAGCAATCCGCGCGGCGAGTTCGGCTAGCAGGGCCGCATTGGCGGCCTGACGGCCACCCGGGCAGCTGTCCGGCACCGCACCCGAAGTGGCCAGCTCGGCGGCAAGGACCAATGTCTGGGCCGCCCGCTCGGGGGGGGCGTCTGGGTCGGCGGGAATCATCGCCCATATGTTCGCCGTCTCGGCGTCTTCCCAGCGTACATCAATGGTCAGACTAGCCTGGCGCAGGGTCGCCGGGTTGGAGGTCAGGCCATGAGCCTCGGCGGCAGCACGCGACAGCCAGGCGCGCGGCGAGGCGACTGGAGCCTCGGTGAACATGCGCGCCACCTGCCATTGCGTCGTCTGCTCGCCCACGGTGATGACTGCGGCTGCACCCTGGCTGAAGAGCTGCGGCAGATGCGGGCTGCCGAGACGCACCAAAGCGATGCAACCGGCAATCGGCAGTCCGCGCATCTCCTCAAGGGTGCCATCGCCCAGCCATAAGGCCGGCCCGCTGATCGGCCGCCCCCAGGTGGTTGGTGGGATCGCGCCGTTTGGCCCCATGGCCAGGACCCCGGACACCTCAGTGCCATCGACGGTCAGTCGGCAGATGCGTGTGCGCGGCACCAGGGTGCCATAGGACATGCGCATGGGCTCGAGGCCGGCATCCCGCAGCGCCCCCTCGACCGCCTCGGCCGCTGCCGTCCAGCCGACGGAGCCGGGCTGGCGGTGCGGGTGGTCCTGCATCGCCTGCATGACCCTACGGTAGGCGTCGCCCTCGGCGGCCCACCCGACGGTCAGCAGCAGCAGCGCAGCCAGGATGCGTGGTACGTCACGCATGGTCTTCGTCTCCCAGGCTGGCCTTTTCGATCGTCACGTCCTTGGTCACCACGACGCGTTCGATCAGACCGCCGGCGATCCACACCATGCGGCTCGACACCGCCAGCATCTCGTGGTCGTGGGTCGCGCAGATGATCGTCACGCCCTTGTCGTTCAGCTCGCGCAGGATGCGGTGCACCTCCTTGCCCGAGGCGAAGTCGAGGTTCGCGGTCGGCTCGTCGCACAGCAGCAGCGACGGCTGATTGGCTAGGGCGCGCGCGATCGCGGTGCGCTGCTGCTGGCCGCCCGACATCTGCTTCGGCCGGTGGTTCCAACGCTCGCCAAGCCCGACCTGTTCGAGCAGCTTCATGCCGCGCGCGCGCGCCTCATCGGCGTGCACCCCGGCGAAGGTCATCGGCAGGGTGACGTTCTCCAGCGCGGTCATCACCGAGTTCAGGTTGTAGCTCTGGAAGACGTAGCCGATCTTGCGGCAGCGCAGGAAAGCGAGCTCCTGCGCGTTGAGCTGCGCCATGTCCACCTCGTCGATGAACACACGCCCGGCGCTCGGCGAGTCGAGGCCGCCGACCATGTTGAAGAAGGTCGATTTGCCCGAGCCCGACGGACCCATCACGCAGATGTACTCGCCGCGGTAGATCTCGAGGTCGATGCCTTTCAGCGCGTGCGTCGTCTCGGCGCCGCGCTGGTAGGTCTTCTTCACCCCCTGGGCGCGCACCAGGATGTGCTTGCCGGCGGCGTAGGCGACGGCGTCGAAGGCGGGGGCGGGGGCGGGGGCGGGCGTCATGGCAATTGCCCCGAATGGCAAGGCGGAAGGCGGAAGGCGGAAGGCGGAAGGGTTGCTGCGCGCTGCGCGCGCCTGCGTGACGGCGGCGGCGACACGCCTGCGGGCATTCCTTCCGCCTTCCGCCTTCCGCCTTCCGCCTTCGTTGCCATGGTCTGCATCATTCCACCCGCATCGCTTCCATGGGCGCCATGCGCGAGGCCATCCATGATGGGTAGATCGAAGCCAGTGTGGCAAGCAGTAGGCCGGCGACGATGCAGGCGATCCCTGCGACCAGCAGTTCGACCGCCGGGAAGTACCAGAGCAGATGGCCACCATAGAGCCAGCCGCCCTTGATCAGGGTGAGCATGAGGCCGAGAACCATGCCCATCGCCCCACCGGCAGCACCCTGGATGCCGGCCTCCATCAGGAACTGCGTCAGGATAAAGCCATCGGTGGCGCCCAGGCACTTCATCGTCGCGATCTCGCGGAAACGTTCGGTGATGGCCATCAGCATGGCATTGGCGATGCCGACCATGCAGACCAGGAAGGAGATGGCGACGAGCAGGGCCTGGCGGGTCGAGACAAGGCCGCCAGCAGGATCGATCTTGCCAGCCAGCGCCGCCTCGCGCTGGGTCAGATCACGGGCCGCGGCGACACTGTCAGCCACCTGCTGCAATTCTTCAGGGGCGAAGCGGCCGGCAAAGACGCTCTGGGCACGCTGGTCACCGAGCAGCAGCAGCTTCTCCTCGAGCGAGGGCTGGGTGCGGAAGGATGCGCGCCAGCGTTGCCGCCCCTCGTCGGACCCGAGAATGGTCGAGACCTCGTCACGCAAGCGATCGAGGCGTAGATCGCCCTGCAGGGCGACCACCTGTTCGGGCGGGCTCAGTTCGGCGAGACCGGTCTGGGCCAGCAGCCGGGAGAATCCGGCCAGCCTTTCCGGCTCGGCGGCGGACAGCCAGGCGATCCACCCCGTGCGATCGGCGGCGCCGGTCAGCAGACGCATCCCGTCTTCGCGTTCCGCCACCTTGTCCTGCCAGATGGCCACCAGCGCGTCCAGTTCTCTCCGCGTGGCCGGAGCCTCTGCCACCGTCCGCCGCAACTCGTCGAGCGGGATAGTCAGGCGTTGCGAGCGCAGACGCGCGGCCGCAATCGCGAACTCATCCCAGCGCTGCGCCTCGGCCAGCCAGGCGAAGACCCCTTCGTTGCGCACCCGGCGGATCAGCATCGCCCGCGTGCCGCTATCCAGGCCATCGAGCCAGGAAAGGAAGCGGCGCTCGCGGGCGCAGGCGCTGGCCAGTGCCGCCATCCGCTCGGCCGGCCACCCGGCCAGGGCGGCATAACCGGCAACGGGGGCCCCGGCGTTGGCGAGACGTCCTGCCAGCAGGCTGGCCCCGGGATGGCCGAACCATAGGTCGGTGGCGACTGCCGAACGGCGGTTCAGACGGAGTTCCTCGCGCACACCGACATCGACAGCCCGCGCCACCACGCTGTCGGCCAGCAGGTTCATGAAGAACGCCACCGCCAGGATGATGACCATGGTGGTCAGCACGCTGCGGAACAGGCGATGGCGGATGCCCTTGGTGCACAGCCCGAAGGTGCGCACAAGGGAGAGGTGGGCCTGATTGCGGACGTCGATTGGCTGCATCGTCATCCCGCGAAGATCCACATGGTCTTGGGCATCAGACCGGTGCTGAGATGGTAGATCCACCCGGTCGTCAGGGTGACCAGGACGGCGATCAACTCTCCGGCGATCAGACCGATGAACAACGGCTTCAGATTCTGGTAAACGCGACCGCCGCCAAAGCGCACGATGAGCTCCTTGGCGATCCAGCCGATCAGGAACGACAGCCAGACGCGCGCCGCCGGGTAGGTGTCCCAGACCAGGAACAGCACAGGGTGGAGGTAGAAGCCGGCGAAGCGGAAACGGATGACGGCCAGGGTGACGACAGCCAAGAGGCCGAAGGCGATCCAGCCCAGTTCACGGCCCTTGCCGGTATTTTCGGCGATCAGCGGCAGCTTCTCCAGGCCGCTGGCCGCTGCGGTGGCCGCGTATTGGCCGGTGTCGACCAGCATGCTGAGGTCGCGCGTCCCCTGGTTCAACGCCCCGGCAGCGACTTGCTGCGCATAGCCGTCGCGGGTCGAGCCGAAATTGTACATGCCCCAGGTGATGGCGATGAAGCCGACGATCAGTGCGATGGCGATGACCACGAAGCCGGTGATGGCCAGGCGGAAGCGTTTCACCCCGGTGTTCTCGGCCACCTTCATGGCGTTGGCCGCGTAGGGCATCAGGCACTCGCGCGGATCCTGCGACATGACCGTGGACAGGTAGTAGAGCAGGACCAGCGGGCCAGGCCCCACCGCCGACATCCCCAGGGTGTTGATCAGCAGGTTTGCCGGATGCCAGGCGGCCTGCAGGAAGGGCACGCCAGTCTCGCACACCACGCGGGTGAAGACCAGGAACAGGATCATGAGCGTCAGCGTGTAGGCGATGGCGATGAGCCAATCGAGGCCGAAGGCCGCCACCAGCACGCTGACGAAGCCGGCTGCACCGAGCAGGAAGAGGCGCGCCGCCCACACCGACTCAGCCTGCTCGTCGCTCGCTCCGCCACGCAGGCCGAAGGCTTTGACCGCGACCGCCCAGTAGTAGGTACGGCCGGTGTAGAGCAGGATGAGCGCATAGCCGAGATAGGCCCCGCTGCGCGACGCGCTGAGGTCGGCCGTGGTGCCGGACATGGCATAGAATTGGACATTGAACAGGACTACGGCGATGCCGGCGATGCCCATGGTGAAGGACACCTCGGAGCTGATGAAATAGGCCAATCCGATGATGGTGAAGAAGATGTCGCCCTGAGCGAGGGCATAGCTGTTGCCGGCCTGGCTGATGGTCGGGAACATCTGCAGCACCAACCCCGCCTGGCCCCAATGCAGAGTGATCTGCGGCACATAGCCCGGGAACCACACCGCGATGTAGTTGAGCAGGTGCAGCAGCAGGATGGGGATGAGTCCGGCCCAGAACAGACGCGAACGCATGACTCCGGGCAGCACCCCGCCCTGGTCGCGCTGGATGAAGGAACTGGCGACAGCAGCGATCGGGTAGTTCAACTGCTCGTGATGCGACCACTGACGATGCACGATCAGCGACAACATCACCACCATCAGCACCAGGAAGAGCACCAACGGCATCCAGAAGGCCAGCGCCGGCAGCCAGGCCGACCACGGCACCCCGCTCAGCGGCAGGATCTCGTCACCCACCGGCAGGCCCTGGGTCATGCCGGTATAGACCCGTTCGTATTCCAGCCGTGCCGCTGGCAGACGCTCGGCATAGGAGGCGCCAAGGCGCTGGCGCACCAGCCGCCAGGCAGCCGGACTTGCTGAATCGGCCGCCAGCGTGCCCGGCAACCCCTTGAGCAGTTCACCCGCCGAAGCCCAGCGCTGGGGATCAGGCCCAGCGGCACGTAGCAGGGCCAGTTCGGTGACTTTGCGCGCCGCGATCTGGTCCTCGTCGCGCCACATGCGGGGCGGCACCAGACTGGCGAGATCAATGGCTCCGGCATAGGCAGCCGCATCAGTCCCCGCCGCGGCCAGTTGCTGGTCCAGTCCCCCATTGGCCAGGACCTGACGTTCGGCCAGGATCGCACCGCGCATCGCGACGAGTTCGGCACCACCACCCGAGGGGAACAGACCCGCCGGCAGGTGTCCCATGGTGTCGGCCTTGCGCCAATCCGGATTGTTGTCGGCCTGCACCTGCGGGGTGACCAGGGCGCGCTGGAAATAGCGGAAGAATCCCGAGACCGGCAGCCAGCTGACCATCAGCACAAAGCACAGCACCACGGCCAGTTCGCGCACCGAAAAGAGCAGACCGGAGATGCGCCCGAAGGTTGGATTCCAACCCACCGCCAGCAGGACGGCCAGCCCGATGGGCAGGGGCGGGAAGAAATTGCCGATCGCCGGCGACTGCCACAGGTACTGGTCGTTGAACCAGGCCCCGACAACCACGATCAGGGCGCAGACCACACCGAAGATCAGCGCCTTGGCGGTGAACGCACGTTCTCCGTTCTCGGCTGCTGGCGCTGAGGTGGCGGGGTCCTGGGCCATGGAAGGGGGCAGGGTCACAGCCGTCCGGACCGACTCAAGCAGAATGACATCATATCGTCGAGCCGTGTGTATAAATCATGCTTTGGACAGATGAAACGGAGCGAGGCCGGAATGTGACGAGGAACGAGGTCACGTAATCGAATTTTCTGTCATCGGGCGCGCGGGTGGGCGCGCCGATAGGCCTCGCGCAGGTCATCGATCGACAGATGGGTGTAGATCTGGGTGGTGGCCAGCGAGGCATGGCCGAGCAGTTCCTGGACGCTGCGGATGTCGGCGCCGGCGCGTAGCAGGTGGGTGGCGAAGCTGTGACGCAGGGTGTGCGGCGTGGTCCGGCCGGCCAGCCCGGCCGCCGCGATCGCATCGCCGAGCAGCCGACGCACCTCGCGCTGGTCGAGCCGCCCCCCTCGCGTCCCGCGGAAGACGGGGGACTCGCGCCCGCTCCGTCCGAAGCCCCCATCGCGCAACCTGCGCCAGGCCTCCAACGCGCGGATCGCCGGCGCCCCGAGCGGTGCGAGGCGCTCCTTGCGCCCCTTGCCACGCACCGTGATCACGCCACCGATCAGATCGAGGCGGGCTTCATCGAGGCCGCACAACTCGCCGACGCGCATGCCGGTGGAATAGAGGGTCTCGAGCACCGCCCGGGCGCGCACCGCGGCGAAGCCGTCGCCCTGCGGCGCGGCAAGCAGCGCCGCGATCTCCTCGGGTTCGAGCCAGCGCGGCAGCTTGCGGCCACGACGCGGTGCACGCAGCAGGCCGGCCGGGCTGGCGCCCAGGCGGCCGGTGACCGCCAGCCAGCGGCCGAAGGAGCGGATCGCCGCGACCAGCCGCGCCACCGAGGCGGGGGCGAGACCGGTCGCAGCCCGCGCCTCGACGTGCTCGCGCAGCCGGCGGGCCTCGAGCATGGTGATCGAGGAGGCTGGTCCGAGGGACTCGACCACGCCAGCCAGATCGGCGGCATAGCCGCGCAGGGTATGCGGACTGGCATCACGCGCATCGCGCAGGGTGGCGAGGAAGGCCGCGACGCAGGATGCCAGCGTCCCGTCGTCGGCGTTCATCCGGCCGGGATACGCTGCAGCTGTCCGCAGTGCACGCACACCGTGGTATAGGCCTCGGGCTTGCGGATCGCGACGAACTCCTGGTCGCAACTGGCGCAACGCACCGGCATGGGGGTGGATGGTTCGGCGGCCGGTGGCCGGGCGAAGCTGCCGGTGCCATCGACTCCACGCCGCACCCGGCTGGTCGTGGTGGTCTGCGGCAGGGGCGTGCGCATGCGCTCCATGCGCGAGGTCGGCCGGGGGAAGTTCCCGGTTCCCGGGGCCAGGCTCGCCGGGCGCGGCTCATAACCACTCGTCTGGGGAGACGGCTGGCGCGGTTGCAAAGCACCACCCGGATCAGCCTGCCTCTGGATGCGCCCCGTGCTGGGCATCTGCCGTGGTTCGTAGGCGGCCGCCGGACGGCGCGGTTCGAGGGCGTCCGAAGCCGGAGCGACAGGCGGGGCGACAGGCGGCGTACCGCGACGCATCACCCGCGACGTGCCGAAGAACGGTTCGGCGCCTTCGTGCTCGGACTTCCGCCGCTGGTGGTGGGCGGTGGCCTGGCTGAGCACCCCCTCGACCAGGCGCAGGTCGATCGGCTTGTCGAGGATGGCGAGGACGCCGTGGCGCTGCGCCTCGCTCTCCAGGGCCGGATTCAGCGCCCGGTAGCCGGTGATGAAGACGAAGGGCGTATCATCCTGGCGCAGGCGCAGGTCGCGCAGCAGGGCGAGGCCGTCCGCCTCGGGCATGACAAAGTCGCTGATCACCAGCTTGTACGGTTCGCCGGCAGCCTTGCGCCGGGTGATCACCGTGGTCGCCTCGCGCACGCTGGTGGCGACGTCGACGCGCCGGCACCGGCCGAGCAGGAACTCGGTCAGGAAACTGATCGACTCGGGCCGATCATCGACGATCAGGACATCAAGCGGTCCGCTCATGGGGGCGTCAGTGTGTCACTCCGTCCTTGCCGAGGCAAGCCCGTATTGTGCTGCCTAGCGCGCACCCAGTTCGCGGCCGCGCGCCTCGGCGGCGGCCAGGGCGCGGGACCAGAGGTCAGCAAAACACCCCTCTTCCAGCACCGCCAACGCCGCCGCCGTGGTGCCACCCGGACTGGTGACAGCTTGGCGCAACGCGCCAGCCTTGCCGATGCCCTGCTGCATCAGGTAGGCGACCGAACCGGCCAGGGTCTGGCCGACCAGCAGCTCGGCCTCGGCGCGGGTGAAGCCGCGCGCCTCGGCAGCGGCGATCAGCGCCTCGGCGGTGCGGAAGATGTAGGCCGGACCGCTGCCGCTGACCGCGGTGATCGCGTCCATGCGCGCCTCGTCGGCGACGCGCAGCACCTGGCCGGACGGCGCGAAAATCGCTTCCGCGGCGGCGAGATCCGCCTCGCTCGCGTGACGGCCGCGGCACAGCCCGACCATGCC
>JFJP01002114.1_pt1 | contig 14444 bp, 11 predicted proteins | sample 431651 | NCBI WGS metagenome assembly JFJP01 (sample SAMN02602958, study PRJNA72255) | Microbial mat metagenome, whole genome shotgun sequencing project. | biome: fresh water; feature: sink hole; material: water; isolation source: purple microbial (photo- and chemosynthetic) mats found in... | reverse complement strand
CATCTATTAACCTCGGCCTCGTCTTCTTTCTCGCACTCTCTAACGGACCAACAGCAGTAAAATCAGCTCAAAATGCTCTCGACTTACATCGTTGCAGCAGGTTTTTCTATTCATCCGTCAAATCTACGAAATACCGAACATATTTTCAAAATATTTCGAGCAGGCTCTTAAAGTCATGCCAGTACCAGTTTAGTCTTGGCCACAACATTTTCAACAGTGAAGCCGAAATGATTGAATAGCACAGGGGCTGGAGCCGATTCGCCGAAGGTATCGATCCCGACCACGGCGCCATCCAGGCCCACATACTTGTACCAAAACGCAGTTACGCCGGCTTCGATCGCTACTCGTGGCAAGCCGTGTTGCAGCACGCTATCCTTGTAGGATGCTTCCTGGCGATCGAACACATCGGAGCAGGGCATCGACACCACGCGTACCGCGATGCCTTCTTTTTCCAGTGCCACTGCCGATCGCATTGTCAGTTCAACTTCAGAACCGGTGGCGATCAGAATCGCCTTGGCGTCAGGTGCATCCTTGAGGATGTAAGCGCCGCGCTGGATGTTGGCGATCTGTGCCGTATCGCGTTCCTGATGTTGCAAATTCTGGCGTGAAAAAATCAGGGTGCTCGGGCCGGTCTTGCGCAGCACAGCCTGCTGCCAAGCTACTGCCGATTCGACGGTATCGCATGGGCGCCAGTTGTCTAATTGCGGGATCAAGCGCAGGCTCGATACGTGCTCCACCGATTGGTGAGTCGGGCCGTCTTCACCGAGGCCAATCGAGTCATGAGTAAACACGAAGATCGAACGAATCTTCATCAGCGCCGCCATCCGCAGTGCATTGCGGCTATAGTCGGAGAAGGTCAGGAACGTCGCGCCAAACGGGATGTAGCCACCATGCAGGGCGATGCCGTTCATCATGGCGCTCATGCCGAATTCGCGCACGCCGTAGTTGATGTGGTTACCCAGCTGGTCGGCACGCACGGCTATACACTCTTTCCAGTGGGTCAGGTTGGAGCCCGTCAGGTCGGCCGAACCGCCGAGGAATTCCGGCAGCATCGGCGCCAACGCCTGAATGGCGTTCTGGCTGGCCTTACGGGTGGCGATGGTTTCTTTTTTTTCGACGCAGGTAGCGATGTAGGTGCTCACGGTCTGCTCGAAATTACCGGGTAGCTCGCCTTTCATGCGGCGCGTGAATTCGCTGGCTTGCTGCGGGAATTCGCTCACATAAGCAGCAAACAAGGCGTCCCATTCACCTTCGCAATGTTTGCCCTGCGCCTTGGCATCCCATGCCTTGTAGATATCAGCCGGAATTTCAAATGGCGCGTAAGGCCAGCCCAGCGCGTCGCGTACCGCAGCGATTTCCTTGTCGCCCAATGCCGCTCCGTGCACCTTATCGGTACCAGCCAGGTTTGGTGAACCTTTGCCGATCACGGTCTTGCAGCAGATCAGGGTTGGCTTGTCAGCCCGTTTGGCTTGATGAATGGCGGCGCTGACGGCCTCCACACTGTGGCCGTCGACGGCGCGTATCACGTTCCAGCCGTAAGCTTCGAAGCGTTTCGGGGTATCGTCCTTGAACCAGCCTTCAACATGGCCGTCGATAGAGATACCGTTATCGTCGTACAGCGCGATTAGCTTCGACAGACGCAATGTTCCGGCCAAGGAACAAGCTTCGTGTGAAATGCCTTCCATCATGCAGCCGTCGCCAACGAAAGTATAAGTGTAATGATCGACGATCGGGAAATAGGCGCGGTTGAATTCCGCGGCCAGCAAGCGTTCTGCCAATGCCATACCGACCGCATTGGTCACGCCCTGACCCAGCGGGCCGGTAGTGGTTTCAACTCCTGGCGTGATATCGACTTCCGGATGGCCAGGCGTCTTCGAATGTATTTGACGGAAATTGCGGATTTCATCCATCGACAGATCGTAGCCGGTCAGGTGCAGCAACGCATATTGCAGCATCGAACCATGACCGTTCGACAAGACGAAACGATCGCGGTTGAACCAGTGCGGATTAGCCGGATTGTGACGGTAATGCCTAGCCCAAAGGGCAACCGCGATTTCCGCCATACCCATCGGCATGCCGGGATGGCCGGAATTGGCTTTTTGTACTGCATCCATCGCCAGTGCGCGAATCGCAGTGGCCATCTTGGTGGTCGGTAGTGTGGAAGTCATGGTGTGAGCGAGGTAAGCAATGGTTGTGAATTGGTAGCGACTACATTTTACCAAAATGTGCCAGTCCCCGGTTCAAATCCTCACATATTATGCGCGACGGGACGGTAAAATACTGCCGCGATACTTATCGCGTCCAATCGGCAGCACAATGCATCAAAGTCAAATCAGAGCACAATACAAGAACCAAATAATTGATCATTCAACAGCAATCATTCCGGCCGCAGCCGGACAACATAAAGAACTGATTTACGTCATGCTCCGCTTCTACTTTCCCACTCCTCTTGAAATCGGCCAGCAGTTGGCATTACCAGAACAGGTTGCACATCATGTCAAGGTTCTGCGCCTCCCCACAGGCACCCCCATCACTTTGTTCAACGGCGCGGGCGGCGAGTATACGGCGACAATCAGCAGCATTGAAAAAAAACGCGTTAGCATCGAAATCAAGACGTTCTCGCCGCGCGAGGTCGAGCTGCCTTACACCATCACGCTAGCGCAGGCGCTGCCAGAATCGTCGAAGCTGGACTGGATCATCGAGAAAGCTGTTGAGCTTGGGGCGGCGGCAATCCAGCCTTTGGCGACACAGCGCTGCGTGGTACGCTTGAATAGCGAACGCGCCGAAAAGAAGCAAATTCATTGGCAAGCCGTGATCGCAGCCGCCGCCGAGCAAAGCGGCCGCAACCGCATACCGCATCTGGCGGCGCTGATACCGTTCAACGACTGGATGCGGCAGCAGGATTTGCACAAGCACATTCTGCTGTCAACGCGCGGCGAACAATCGCTCTCAAATTGGGCGCGTCGTCATCCGCCGCAGCCACTGGCGCTGGTGATCGGTCCGGAAGGCGGCTTCACAGAGTTAGAAGAAAATGCGGCTTGTGCGCAAGGTGCGCTGATGCTGTCGATGGGGCCGCGTATCCTGCGCACAGAAACCGCCGGACTGGCGGCGCTGGTGGCTATCAACGCCATCTGGGGCGAGATGTAGCCAAAGGAGGCGAAGAGCATCGGTGTATTTTCCCGATTTTTACAATTTGGCATAAGCAATTATTTTAAGAATGACTAAGACGATAAAGATCAGCAATGCACAATTGTTTTCAATTTAATAACTATCATAGTTCTTGACGCTCTGTAGTATTGTGTAAATTTTATGAACTGTATTGTAGTTTCGATGAAGTAACCTCTACCTTGATAGCATATCGTATTACTATTTTCTGGAGAAAATTATGGGACTATCGGATTCGGTACTTGGCGCAAGCGGTGATGACGGCCAACAGCAAACAAATGATCCGAAATGCAATGGGGCATCGATGGTATCTTCGTGCAGTTTCGCCATTTTTCTCTAAAAAATGATGAATTTGACAGTTTCAGGTCGCAAAAACCACTGCCGTTCGATTTCTCAGCAGGAGTTGGACGTCGAAAGCATTTATAATTTAAAGATTTTGCGACAAATATTCCGGTTACTTCAATGAAGGTATTTCGCGGACTTCCCAACGCCGAATCGCGCGCGCCATGCGCGCTTACTATCGGCAACTTTGATGGCGTGCATCGCGGCCATCAGGTATTGCTCGCGCACGTTCGCAATGCTGCCACGCAACTTGGCCTGGATGCAGCTGTGATGACGTTCGAACCGCACCCGCGTGAATTCTTTGCACACCGCGCCGACCAGCTGGGCAATATGCCAATCCGCGTCGCCAACCTACGCGACAGGCTGGAGTCGCTGTCGCAGGCCGGTATCGACCGCGTCATCGTCGAACACTTCAATGCCAGCTTTGCTGCCATGTCACCGCAAGACTTTATTGAAAAAGTGTTGGTTGATGGTCTGCATGTCAAGTGGCTGATGGTTGGTGAAGATTTTTGCTTCGGCGCGCGACGCGCTGGCAATATCGCAACATTAATCGAGGCCGGCAAGAAATACGGCTTCCATGTCGAGACCTTGTCGACGGTGATGAACGAAGGTGCACGGATCTCGTCATCCGCAGTGCGTGCAGCACTGGCGGCCAGCGACTTCACGCATGCGAGTGTGCTGTTGGATCATCCATACTCGATTTCGGGACGTGTGGTGCATGGCAAAAAATTTGGCCGCACCATCGGTTTCCCAACCCTTAATCTGCGTGTCAACCACAAGTTGCCGGCACTGTCTGGCATCTTCGTGGTCAATGTCCACGGTTTGGCTGAGCGCCCTCTGCCTGCAGTCGCCAGCATCGGCATCCGCCCGACTGTAGATGACAGCGGCCGAGTGCTGCTGGAAAGCTATATCCTTGATTTCGCCGGCGACTGTTATGGCAAGCTAATACAGGTTGAGTTTTTGAAAAAATTGCGCGATGAAGAGAAATATGTCGACCTGCCGACCCTGACCGCAGCGATCCGCCATGATGTCGACAATGCGCGCGCCTATTTCCATCAGCATGCCGGCTATGCTGCCAGCATGGCAACGCATGCGCCGACTTCAGCCACAGATCGAATTTGTCACGCTTCGGCAGCACTTCATTCAGCTCCGCCCTTGATGGGCAGGCCCAACTGAATTTCATTGAAAGAAATTATGTCCGATCAGCCAAGCAAACCAGCAACCAATAAAACCACCAAACCGCAAAGCAAATACCCGGTCAACATGACCGAGACCGCATTCCCAATGCGTGGCGATCTCGCCAAACGGGAGCCGCAATGGGTCAAGCAATGGCAAGAAAAGAAAGTCTATGAACGAATTCGCAAGGCCTCCAAAGGTCGTCCGAAATTTATCCTGCATGACGGCCCGCCGTATGCCAATGGCGAGATCCATCTCGGACATGCCGTCAACAAAATCCTCAAGGACATGATTATCAAGGCCCGCAATATGGCCGGCTTCGATGCGCCTTACGTGCCGGGCTGGGATTGCCACGGCATGCCGATCGAAATCCAGATCGAAAAGAAATACGGTAAGAACCTGCCGGTGGCCGAAGTGCAAGCCAAGGCACGTGCTTACGCCAACGAACAGGTCGACCTGCAACGCAAGGACTTCATTCGCCTCGGCATACTCGGCGGATGGGATAATCCATACAAGACAATGGCCTTCAGCAATGAAGCAGACGAGTTGCGCGCACTTAGCGCGATCCTGGAAAAAGGCTATGTGTATCGCGGCCTGAAACCAGTCAACTGGTGCTTCGATTGCGGTTCGGCACTGGCAGAAGCGGAAGTCGAATACCAGGACAAACGCGATCCGTCGATCGATGTCGGCTTCCCATTTACAGAACCTGCCAAGATCGCCGCAGCATTTGGCCTGACGTCGCTGCCGACCAAGCAAGGCTACGTCGTGATTTGGACCACCACGCCGTGGACTATCCCGTCCAACCAGGCGCTCAACGTCAATCCAAAAGTCGACTATGCACTGGTCCAGACCAAACGCAACGGTACGCCGCTGCTGCTGATCCTGGCTCAGAATCTGGCTGAGAGCAGCCTGCAACGCTTCGAACTGGAAGGCAACATCATCTCCACCTGCAAGGGCGAGGCGCTGGCGCTGATCAATTTTAAACATCCGCTGGCCGCCATCGATCCGGGCTACAATCGCCTGTCGCCAATCTATCTCTGCGACTACGTCACCACTGACAGCGGCACCGGTATCGTGCACTCGGCGCCGGCCTACGGTATCGAGGACTTTATCTCATGCAAGGAGCATGGGATGAAGGACGACGACATCATCAGCCCGGTCATGGGTGACGGCAAATTTGCCTCGTGGCTGCCGTTCTTTGCTGGCATGACCATCTGGGAAGCCGCGAAGCCGATCTGCGGCAAGCTAGAAGAAGTCGGCGCGCTGTTCAAGATGATCATGTTTGACCACAGCTACATGCATTGCTGGCGCCATAAGAGTCCGATCATCTATCGCGCTACTTCGCAATGGTTTGCCAGCATGGACAACCTGCCGAAGCACGACCATCAAAGCTTGCGCACAACCGCACTGCGAGCGATCGAAGCCACCACATTCCTCCCTGGCTGGGGCAAGGCGCGCCTGCACGGCATGATCGCCAATCGTCCTGACTGGACACTGTCGCGGCAACGCCAATGGGGCGTACCGATGGCATTCTTCGTCCACAAGGAAAGCGGCCAGTTACATCCACGTACGCCAGAACTACTGGAACAGATTGCCAAACGCATCGAACAGCACGGCATCGAAGCCTGGCAGGCACTCGATCCACGCGAATTGCTGGGTGACGATGCCGACTACTACGTCAAGAACAAAGACACGCTGGACGTCTGGTTCGATTCCGGCAGCACGCACCAGACCGTATTGCGCGGTTCGCACGCGGTCCAGTCACAATTCCCGGCTGATCTCTATCTGGAAGGTTCCGATCAACATCGCGGCTGGTTCCAATCGTCGCTGCTGACTTCATCCATGCTGAACGGCCGTGCGCCTTACAATGCGCTGCTGACACACGGCTTCGTGGTTGACGGTGAAGGCCGCAAGATGTCGAAATCGTTGAAGAACGGCATCGAACCGCAAAAGGTGGCCGATTCGCTGGGCGCCGAAATCCTACGCCTGTGGGTTGCTTCCAGCGACTACTCGGGTGAGATCACGATCTCCGACGAAATCTTGAAACGTGTAACCGAATCGTATCGCCGTATCCGCAACACGCTACGCTTCTTGCTAGCCAACACTTCCGATTTCGATCCCCTGAACGATGCCGTACCGATCGCCGACATGCTGGAAATCGACCGCTATGCGATCGCCGGCATGGCGCAATTGCAAGCTGACATTCTGCAGCACTACCAGAGCTATGAATTCCATCCGGTGATCTCGAAGTTGCAGATGTACTGCTCGGAAGAACTTGGCAGTTTCTATCTCGATATCCTGAAGGATCGCCTGTACACCAGCAGCGCCACTTCGCAGGCGCGGCGTTCCGCGCAAACCGCGATCTGGCATATCACGCGGGCGCTGCTGCTCGTGATGGCTCCGACCTTGTCCTTCACCGCGGAAGAGGCCTGGTCATTCTTCGCTAGCCCGCAAGCGTATGCAGCCAGCGATGAAACTATTTTCACGCAAACCTATTACACGTTACCGGAAATCAGCGATGCTGCCGCACTGATCGAAAAATTCAATGCAGTGCGCGTTGTCCGCGCAGATGTCACCAAGAAGCTGGAAGAAGTGCGTGTCGCCGGCGGCATCGGTTCATCGCTGCAGGCGAAAGTCGAAATCAAGGCATGCTCTGTCAAATACGCTTTGCTCAACAGTATCGGCGACGATCTGAAATTCGTCCTAATCACTTCTAGCGCCATCGTCACGCAAGTAGCGACGGAGGCCGACGAAGCAATTCTGGTGACGCCGTCAGCCCAACAGAAATGCGAACGCTGCTGGCACCATCGTGCCGATGTCGGCAGCCAACCCGAACATCCTGGACTGTGCGGACGCTGCGTCGCAAATCTGTTTGGCAGCGGTGAAGATCGTCATTTTGCCTAAAGCAAGCAGCCATGCCTGGGTATGATCGCTGCAACCGGATTACAATCCACGCAGCGCCGAAAGCGGCGTGAGCGTAGAATGAATTCACGTGTGGGCACAAAGTGCCCACACTACGAAAACTTCCGAGACCCAATATACAATATATATTAATAATATGGCAACCAAAAAACGCTCTTCCGTCGCGGCATCCCCTTCCAAATACGGCTTGGCGCCATGGCTCGGCATTGCCGCTCTGATATTACTGCTCGACCAATTGACCAAGATCACGATTGTACGTCTGTTCAGCTACGGCGAATGGCATCCGGTAACATCATTCTTCAACCTAGTGCTGGTCTACAACAAAGGTGCTGCATTCAGTTTCCTGTCGAGTGAATCAGGCTGGCAGCGTCATCTGTTCACCGCTATCGGCATCGGCGCAGCGCTGTTCAGTATCTTCCTGCTCAAGCGACACGCTGGACAACGCATGTTCTGTGGCGCACTGTCATTGATTCTGGGCGGCGCCATCGGTAATGCGATCGATCGTATCGCCTACGGTCACGTCATTGATTTTCTCGATTTCTATATGAACAACTGGCATTGGCCGGCGTTCAACGTCGCCGATAGCGCAATCTGCGTCGGTGCGGTATTGTTCATTGTTGATGAACTTCGACGCGTCACTAAATAAGTCATTGGTAATTTACTAAATGAGATCTCGCATTTTTAACATAGCATCAGCCTGTCATCCCAGCATTCTCGGGAATGACGACCTCTAGCAAATGTATGCGTTCTTGGTTTTCACTTTTCTTTTAACTTTCCGTTAAATATTGCTTTCAAAAAATTAAGCAAGTGCCCTTCCCCTTCCAGGAGTAAACATGGATCTCGCTGGTAAAAAAATCGTACTTGGATTGACCGGCAGCATCGCCTGCCACAAGGCGGCGGAGTTGACCCGCGCATTGATCAAGGCTGGCGCCTCTGTACAAGTAGTCATGACCACTGCGGCCACGCATTTCATTACGCCGGTAACTATGCAAAGCTTATCCGGAAAGCCAGTGTTCACCGATCAATGGGATGCCCGCATCGGCAACAACATGTCACACATCGATCTGACCCGCGACGCCGATGCCATCGTCATCGCGCCCTGCTCGACCAACTTCATGTCAAAGCTAGCGCACGGTTCTTGTGACGACTTGTTGTCGACGCTGTGCGTGGCACGTCCGGCGACACTGCCGCTGCTGATCGCACCCGCGATGAACGTCGAGATGTGGCAAAACTCAGCCACCCAGCGTAACGCCAAGCAGCTGCTGGCGGACGGCATCCGGCTACTCGGCCCCGAGGCAGGAGAACAAGCCTGCGGCGAAGTTGGCATGGGCCGCATGCTCGAAGCCGATCAATTGCTGCAAGAAGTAATTGCTTGGTTCCAGCCCAAACTGCTCAACGCTAAACGCCTGCTGGTGACCGCCGGCCCGACTTTCGAGCGGATCGATCCGGTACGCGGCATCACTAATTTATCATCTGGAAAAATGGGCTATGCGGTTGCCCGTGCTGCCTACGAAGCAGGCGCTGACGTGACGCTAGTATCTGGGCCAACCGCACTTGCCACGCCATATGGCGTATGCCGTATCAATGTCCAGACCGCGCAGCAGATGCACGATATCGTGATGGCTCAGCTCCGCGCCAACAGCAGCACCGACATATTCGTTTCCGTGGCCGCGGTTACAGACTGGCGCGTAGCTAATGCCAGCAGCCAGAAACTAAAAAAGAGTGCCGACGGCAATGTGCCGGAATTGGTATTCGAACAAAATCCCGATATTTTGGCAACAGTTGCAGCGTTGCCAAAACCACCATACTGTGTCGGCTTTGCTGCTGAATCTGAAAATCTACTGCAATACGGCGAAGCCAAACGCACCAGAAAAAAAGTACCGCTGTTGGTCGGCAATATCGGCCACGATACGTTTGGCAAGGATGACAACCAATTGGTGTTGTTCGACGCAAACGGCCATACTGAGCTACCTCGCGTCGGCAAGCAACAACTGGCGCGACAGCTGATCGCGGCCATTGCCGTACGTCTTGCTGCATAATTGACAGTTGGTCTGAATGCCTGAGCGGCTATGTGCCGGCAGGCCGTATCTAAAAATTAGAATTGGTGACACGAATTTATGACACGCCTGGGCTTTTCAGGCGGTTCATTTGCCACACATACTCGAATAGTTTTATTTATATAGATTGTTGCAAAATTCAATGAATATTATCGACGTCAAAATTCTCGATCCACGCATGCAAGATAAATTGCCGGCCTACGCCACCGAAGGCAGCGCCGGCCTCGACCTGCGCGCCTGCCTGGGCGCGCCTGTGACGCTCAAATCCGGTGAAACCCATCTAATTCCAACCGGGCTGGCGATTCACATCGGCGATCCGACCTACGTGGCAATGATCCTGCCGCGTAGCGGCCTTGGCCACAAACATGGCATCGTGCTGGGGAACCTGGTGGGTCTGATTGACTCTGATTACCAGGGTCAGCTGATGGTGTCGACGTGGAACCGTGGCCAAACCGAATTCATTCTCAACCCGATGGAACGTCTGGCGCAACTGATTATCGTGCCGGTGGCACGGGTCTGTTTTAATGTCGTACAAGATTTCGAGAGCAGCGAACGCGGTGCAGGCGGCTTCGGCAGCACCGGAAACCATTGATGGAGAAATTAATGAGATTGACACATCGCTCCTGCTGGCGGGGAGTCAAGCGTTGCGCCGAAGTGACATTGCCAGTGCTATTATTGGCGTCCTGCGCTACACAAGAAACAACAGCTTCCACCATCACAAGTACCGCCAGCCTCGCCAGGGCAGTGGCTGCGCCCAAGCCAGCGGCAACAGCGATAACACCGCAGCAATCAGAGCTAAAAAACTTGTTCGCGCTACAAGACCGACTATATGACGTCGCAGCCCCACTGCTGGTGAATAACGCCATCCTGTGTCGCAACAATGCACGTAATCTGCTTGGATTCACAGCCAAGACGAAATTCTCATATACTGCCGAGTTGATCGAAGCCGCCACCGCGCTCGGACTGACAGATCAATTGCAGGTAACCGGCGTACTGACCGGCGGCGGTGCAGCCAAAGTAGGTCTGCAGCGCGGTGACCTGCTGGTGGCGATTCAAGACAAACCGGTGCCGATTGGTGCCGATGCCGAACGTCAGACCGCGCTAATGCTCGGCCCATTGGTTAACAGTCGCAGCAGCATCAAGATAACGATCGCTCGCAACGGTGGCAACCAGACACTGGACGTGCCGCTAACCCGGGCTTGCGCATTCGGCATCGAACTTGGCAATACGGACAATGTAATCAGTTATGCCGATGGCCGCCGCGTATTGATCAGCGCCGGCATGATAAAATTCGTGCGTAGCGATGATGAACTTGCGTACGTGATCGCCAAGGAAATGGCGCACAATACGCTGACTCATCCAGCCCGGCAGCGCCTCACTGCTACCCTCTCCGGTGTCATCGACAATCTGATTCGCCTGCGTCCGGATGCCGCGCCATTGAGTGGTGCCGCCGGCGTCAAACCATACCCGAAGCAGCTGGATGCCTCCGCCGACCAGCTCTCCCTGTATATGGTAGCGCGTGCAGGTTATAAGGTCGACGATGCCTCGGCATTCTGGCAAAGCCTGGCCAACCAATACCCAGCCAACGTGCTCAATGGCTATACCGCGATCCACCCTGCAACCACGTATCGCATCGCCGCCATTGAGCAAACCGTGTCGGCCATCCTGGCCAAACAGACGAGCGGCAGTACGGTTTTACCTTAACTGCTTTCCGGTGGCGCGTTATCACCTGCCGGTAATGATACCGAGTAGATAACAAATCCCCATATCACGGGATATAAAAAATCCTGAATCAGTTTCATAGATTCAAGATTTTTGTTTTTTACTACGATAACAGTAGCGCTTACTGTACTTCGACCGTTTCCTCCGGCGCCGATGGCGAGGCAACATTTCTTTCGGCGAAGTCGAGTCTGATCTGATCCTTGTCGTCGAGATCAACAGTCACGCGGCCACCGGTCACTAGCTTGCCGAACAACAATTCGTCAGCCAGCGCCTTACGAATCATGTCCTGAATCAGACGCGACATCGGCCGAGCTCCCATCAATGGGTCGAAGCCCTTACATGCCAGAAATTTACGCAGATTTTCGGTAAAGACCGCTTCGACTTTCTTCTCCTGTAGTTGTTCTTCCAACTGCATCAGGAACTTGTCGACCACGCGCAGGATAACTTTTTCATCCAGTGCGCGGAAGCTGATGATGGCATCGATGCGATTACGGAACTCAGGCGTGAACATACGCTTGATATCCGCCATCTCGTCGCCGGCTTCCTTCTTTTCGGTGAAACCGATCGAACGCTTTTGCAGGCTTTCCGCGCCCGCATTGGTAGTCATGATGATTATCAGATTGCGGAAATCCGCCTTGCGACCGTTGTTGTCGGTCAATGCGCCGCAATCCATCACTTGTAGCAGGATATTGAAAATATCCGGATGCGCTTTTTCGATCTCATCAAGCAGCAACACCGCATGCGGCTTCTTGGTCACTGCTTTGGTCAATAAACCGCCCTGATCGAAACCGACATAGCCCGGCGGCGCGCCAATCAAACGGCTCACCGCATGTCGTTCCATGTATTCTGACATATCGAAACGAATCAGGTCGATGCCCATCATGAACGCCAACTGCCTGCCCACCTCGGTCTTGCCCACCCCGGTCGGACCTGAGAACAGGAAGGAACCGATCGGGCGATCTGTCTTTCCCAGGCCAGCGCGCGCCATCTTGATCGCCGATGCCAACGCATCGATCGCCGGATCCTGGCCGAACACGACATTGCGTAAATCGCGATCAATGGTTTGCAATTTGCTGCGCTCATCATGGTTGACCGCCTGCGGCGGAATCCGCGCAATCTTGGCGATGATGTCTTCGATCTCGCCTTTACCGATCGTCTTTTTCTGTTTCGACTTCGGCAAGATTCGTTGTGCCGCGCCCGCTTCGTCGATGACATCGATGGCCTTGTCCGGCAGATGCCGGTCATTGATGAAACGCGCGGCCAGTCCTGCAGCACTGGTCAGTGCCGCAGCGGAATACTTGACGCCGTGATGTTCTTCAAAGCGCGACTTCAAGCCGCGTAAAATCTGCACGGTTTGCTCGACAGTAGGTTCGTTGACATCGATCTTCTGGAATCGCCGCGACAATGCATGGTCTTTCTCGAACACGCCACGGAACTCGTCGTAAGTAGTGGCGCCGATGCATTTCAACTGTCCGCTCGACAATGCCGGCTTGAGCAGATTGGATGCATCCAGCGTACCGCTCGACGCCGAGCCGGCGCCGATGATGGTATGGATCTCATCGATGAACAGGATGCCTTGTGGACTATCATCCTTCAATTGCTTTAGCACGGCTTTCAGACGCTGCTCAAAATCGCCGCGATATTTGGTGCCAGCCAGCAGCGAGCCCATGTCAAGCGAATACACGATCGCATCCTGCAGAACCCTAGGGGCTTCGCCCTGCGTGATGCGCCATGCCAGCCCCTCGGCAATCGCGGTCTTGCCGACGCCGGCTTCGCCGACCAGTAACGGATTGTTCTTACGGCGGCGACATAGTGTCTGAATCACGCGTTCGACTTCATACTCGCGGCCGATCAGCGGATCGATCTTGCCCTCGGTCGCCAGCTTGTTCAGGTTTTGCGTGAACTGGTCGAGCGGACTTTCCTTGGCTTGACCTTTGGCCTGCACTTCTTCGGCGTCTTCCGAGGACTTCTGCGCATCGGTCTGTTGATCCTTGCGCACACCATGCGAAATGAAGTTGACCACGTCGAGACGCGTCACACCTTGCTGGTGCAAGTAGTACACTGCGTGCGAATCTTTCTCACCGAAGATTGCCACCAGAACGTTGGCGCCAGTGACTTCCTTCTTGCAGTTGGAAGCCGATTGCACATGCATGATAGCACGTTGAATCACGCGCTGAAAACCGAGGGTCGGCTGGGTATCAACCTCATTCAAACCCGGGACGATTGGCGTATTGTCGCAAATGAAGATAGTTAGCGTCTTGCGCATATCGTCAATGTTGACAGCAGACGCCCGCAGCACTTCGGCCGCGGACGGATTGTCGAGCAAGGCCAGCAGCAAATGTTCAACTGTGATGAACACATGCCGTGCTTGTCTTGCTTCGACAAACGCCATGTGCAAACTTACTTCCAATTCCTGCGCAATCATGCTTCCTCCGTCATGCATTGCAAGGGATGCCCTGCTTCGCGTGCATGCGTTAATACTAGTTCAACTCTTGTGAATGCAATATCTTTGGGGTAAATACCACACATACCTTTGCCGTTGCGATGCACCTTCAGCATTATCTGCGTCGCAGCTTCACGATCCTTGCTGAAATATTCTTGAAGGATAGCAACTACAAATTCCATTGGGGTATAGTCATCATTCAACAAAAATACCTGATACATGGGAGGCGGCTTGAGCTTCTGCTCCTGCCGCGTCTCTACTGTCCCGTCTTCGTGCTTGGTTACCATGCACCTATTCTAAAACTTTCTGAAAAATGCGCAACGCTCAACGCTGAAAACGAAAATATATACATAGATATTACGCGTTTTATGGATTCTATGCAGATGACGTTAAAACAGATTGAAGCAGGTTGAGGCGGCACGCTAGTGCCGGAGCTTTGCCGTGAGCATGGGATGAGTTTGGCCTCGATTTATAAGTAAGTGGCGGAGCAAATAAGGTGGCATGGATGCGTTGGTGGTGATGCGGGTGAAAGAGTTGAAAGATGAGAGCCGTTGGTTCAAAAAGATTTACGTGGAAGAGAATCTGAAGGACGAGATCATTTCGGAGGCGATGTAAAA
>JFJP01024637.1_pt1 | contig 14451 bp, 9 predicted proteins | sample 431651 | NCBI WGS metagenome assembly JFJP01 (sample SAMN02602958, study PRJNA72255) | Microbial mat metagenome, whole genome shotgun sequencing project. | biome: fresh water; feature: sink hole; material: water; isolation source: purple microbial (photo- and chemosynthetic) mats found in... | reverse complement strand
CCCCAAACCCCAAACCCCAAACCCCAAACCCCAAACCCCAAGTAAGAAAGGAAGGCATGAGTTGATGGCGGGCATTTATTATCTGTTACAATCAGCTTATTCTTCTGCTTCAGCTTCGGCGGCTTCGAGCTCGGCTTGCTTTTTCTTCCAGGCTTTTTCGACTTCGATGGCATTGTCGAGAGTTCTGTGGGAGTTGTTCGACTGGTAAAGTCTCAGGAATGGAGTGAAGTAGGCATAGGTACCCACAAACGAGACGAGGAAGATGAAGAGCTGGAATCCGTGACCGCTCTGGAAGAATCTCTGGAAGAGTCTGATTCCTGTGCGTGCAGCAGGGGAATAAGAGTTACTGGCAGTGGCTACATGCACTCTGTCTGGATAAGTCGGGCGTACTGAGGACAGGCCTGGCGACCTGAGAGTGGGGGATGGTCTTGATCCAGCTGGGAGTGTATTCTTTGATGTTATTGAAGAGAATTCTGTTAAACACCATTCCTTTTGTTTCTTAATTTTTGCCCCATCAACTCATATAAATCCAGCCGCCTGTCATATTTTATAATGAGCGATCTTTTCACTGGCCTCGAATCCTACATTAAGGACTCTGCAAACTTCTTGAATGATTACGAAGGAGGGGTTTCCATCAACGGCGATCCCTTCACTCCTACCTCAGACGAAACTTCGATGTACCCTCATGATGTCTGCGAGTTGGTCAACAAACTAGATGACCACAAAAAAAAACAAAAATACTTCTTCGGCAATTCAGATACTGAAGACGATGACTCTGAATTCGATAACTTGAACTCTTCGGCTGTCAATTCAGAAAGGACATGTCCCAACATACTGACTGGCATATATGATGAGTGCATCTTCGATGTGAAGAAGTTCACCGAGTTGACTGAAGAACAGAAAGAAGTGGTCTTCACTTACCTCGAAAAGATCCTCACCAAGGAAAGGTTGAACTCGCTCAAGTCATTCCTTTCCCAGAAGTCGATCAATATGTTGAACTCCATCTTGCTCAAATCAACTGACTACTGCAGCAAGAAGAGCAGGATCGACGAGGTGCTCAAGCTGATCACTTCTCAAGCGCTCAAAAAGCTCTACCACAACTTCATGAAAACTAATGGCATCAACAAGAGCTTCAACCCCAAGAAGTACACCAAGAGAGCAGACATCAACCGCAAGATCTACCTTCACTACTTCAAAAGGGAGCCGATCAATAACGAGCACAAGAACCTCTTCCTCATCAAGAACGGCGTCACCCGTGAATGGTTCGAAGGAGCCACTGGCGGCAACAAGAGATGCTCAGCATTCGTCGAAGACCTCCTCAAGATCCTCAGAGATGACAGGTTCTTCGAGTTCTACAAGCAGAAGATCGACAGCATGATCCGTCGCATCCTCGGTGTTGTTGAGTTCGCTGAAGAACAAGAAGAAGAAGAGCTTCTCAACAACGAAATCGAGAAAGCCAAGAAGATCAAGACAAAGCTCCAAGGTGGTGAAGATCCGAAAAAAGCCAAGAAGCCTAAAATGCCTTGCCATAGGTATCTCTTTCAGCAATGTGTAAAAGATACCGTCAACAAGATCGAGATGTTGGCTTCGGAAAAGCAGATCAAACTTGCAACTAAAAGCCATGCTTAATCATTATTGTCTTTTTGCAATTGCAGTTCATATCTTTTTAATCCGATCTACTCGATTCCTCTTCTACTATCTAATGATTACTAGTGCGAATCAAAGTCATTTGAATCTCGAGTTGGCGGTTCCCAACTCTAGCCAGTGTTTATCAGGAGCCTTTGGCAGGCGTACCGGTTGTGTTACTTAGGGACGGCGAAGTTAGCTTATGGGACGGGAGTGTGAAGAGATACAAGTAGCCATACTTTATGTACAGGTCTTCCAATCACTGCGTATTGTTTCTCGTTGTTGTTCATTTTGTTGGTCTCAGCAGAGGCCGGCTCTGGTCGCGCCGCGACTCCGCAGAGTATAGTAGGCACAGTCAGGCGATCTGCCCGAAAAAGGCCGCAGCTGTTCGACGGTCCGGTCCTCTGGATTATAAAATTCGGCTCGTCGCATCAAAGGCCGGATGATCGTCCCGAGTTTAATTAAGGCCACGAACCATAAAATCACGCAGAGAAATTTGCGGCGATAACCTCGGCGAAGCCAGGAGAGTCAAGCCGGGGTTGATTCAGACTCAGCCTGTAACACGTCCGTGCGGTGCTTAAAGTGGTGAACCCTATGCCGTGTTGAAAGAGGTGTCGACCCAGTACTTTGTAGATGTTCCGCCCACTCCAAGTGTGAAGTAGTCGTAGGGGCCTCTGGCAACGTGAGGCTGATGCGACTTTAAATCAAGTCGTGCTCGAGGCTGGCAACAGAGCAGAGAATAGGCTTAGCTTTACGCTGTGGATGGATAACGGAACTGAGAAGTGCTCGATGCAATCTCTTCGCGGCACAGTGGGGCTGCTTTTTTTGCTGGGCTGGTCTGCCTGCGGATCGCGAGCAGTCGCATGCAGAGACCAGCTGCAGGCTTGGAGGAAGGTTATTCGCTTAGGAAAAGGACAGGTTAATCTTATCGCCCACGCCGTAGCTCAGCACGTTGAACTCGATCTTCTCTCGACGCAGTTTCTCGCGCGCCCACTTCAGGTAGATGCCCAGGTACAGCACGCCGAAAGTGACGGCCATGACCAGCCAGTGGTACCACTCTGCGCGCTTCAGCGCAGACCCGCCGAGCTGCTCGTCTTTGTGCAGGAACAAGTGCGACATCGGCACCAGCGTCATCTCGTTGCCCGATACCACGGTGTTCAGCTTGATGTTGATCTTCTCCAGCTCTTTGATGTCTGTCAGCTTCGGCCGGATCCGCAGACTCTTCAGCTCGAAGTAGCGCATGAGCGTCGGGGCGACTGCCTTGGAGTTCGTGGTGACCAGCAGGATGTCTGTGGAGAGCAGCGTGATGTCGATGTCCGAGATGTCGCGGTCAGACATGCTCTCGTAGTTCAGGCCGGACCACAGGTAGTTGCTGCCGTTGTTTTCTGCGAAGCGGTACATCAGCAGCCGTGGCCTGCCTTTCGTCGGACTCATCGTGAGCAGAACGAAGAACTTGCTGTTGAGGACGACTTTGACCGGGTAGTTGTCGTCGAAGAGCTGGTACATGGACTTGGAGCTCTGCACGAGGCCTGCGGTATCATCTTCGAGGAACGTGATTTTGTAGACGTGCGGACCGTTGGATGCGAAGAGACAGCTGATCTTGACCGTGTCGCGCACCAGCTCGCACTCGAAAGCAGACATCGAGGTGTCGTCCGTGGTGACCAGCACCGTGTAGTCCTGCTTGACCACGTTTCCGTCTATCGGGTTCAACACCGTGAGCATCGCCTTGGTGCTCCTCGCGTCGAAGTAGATGATGTTGATTCGCGTCGCTGTCGTGATCAGACGCACGTGCAGAGCTGCCTGATCCCAGCTTACCTTCAGTCACGTTGAACTTTTTGTAGAAGGGAACCTTGCCCTCGTTGTCCACCACAGTCCCGATGTCGATCGAGTAGATGTCCATCCGGTTCTTCTCGTCGATCGTCGCGAGGATGAAGTAGTTGTTCTGCTGCATCTTCTCCACGCACATCGTCCTCGTCCGTCGAGTCACGTTCGAGTATCGCTTGTTCACCAAAGTCTTCTTCGCCTGCGTCACCTGGTAGATGTAGAAGCGCCATTCCGAGTTCTTCATGCAGCTCAGGAATATCATGTAGTTGCTCGCAGAGGACAGCACGCTTATCTTGTTGCACCTTTCCGCCAGCTTGAGCACCGTCGGAGATTCTTCCATCAGCGAGCTGTCTCGGATCACCACGTACGAGCTGTCGCCTGCCTGAGAAAGGACGAAACTCACAGGGCCGATGTTGTCCGCAGCAGTCACGTAAACGATCTTGTAAGTGGAGACGATTCCGGAGTCCAGGTATTCCTTCGGTTCGCTGACTCTCGGCATGATCGAGGCGATTTTGGGTTGATTGAACTCGAAGTCGAACACTGGGCCGTCGAACAGGCAGTTCTGGTCGAGGTCATATTCAGCGTCAGCGATCTTGACCTTCTTCGTTTTGGAGGAGATGCTGACTCCGGTCTTCTGGGCGATGAAGTTCAGCTCGAGGATGAAGTTTTCGGCTCTGGCCAAGTTGCTGGTGAGCAGTTGCGAGTCGAAGATGGCTCTCCTGTTGTCAGACCTCACGTAGAGTTCTGGGCCGTTTAAGTTGACGCTGCGGAGGAAGTTGGTTCCTTCGGTATTGTAGACGTTGTAGAACACGTGGCCTGAACCGTGCGAGCCTGTGAAGTCTCTGTAGGTGCCCAGGTTCGGGAATTCGAGGATCGAGTGCAGCCGATTGTTACCGAGATTCAGTGCTCCTATGTAATAAGTGGCGATTTTGAACACACCAGTGCTATTGTAGAATCCGATCGCGAATGCTTGATCCCCGAGACAGACAAGTTTTTTTATGTCGCTGGCATGCAGGTCAGACAGACCGAGGTCTTCAATGGTATTCTGAGACGTGTAGCCGAGGCCGAGGGCTGTGTTGGTCCCCGGAGCCGCAATGATCATGACCTGCAGGTCGGGACACATAATGAGGTTTTCTCGGTTGAACTGAGGGACCCGCAAGAAAACGTTGCTCAGTTGCACAGGCTTCAGCACGTCGGCGACATTGAATCGGATGATTCTCCTGTCTTTTGTTGGGCAGGCGTTGAGGATGATCAAGATCGCGCTATCGTCCACGTCGAACTTTGCGCTTTTCGGGCAGTAGTCGCCTCCGGTCTCCTGGGCAGCTGCTGCCTGGTAGCTTGTGATGTTCGAGCCGAGCGCCAGACTGGTCACATCGAACAGGTTGGTCTGGAAGAGCTGGATGAAGGGACTGGCTGAAGCGGTGTTGTTCATGATGACTGCGATGATCAGTAAGCTGTCTTTGACTTTGAAGCTGCATGAGAAAATGGTCGTGTTCATAGGAATGTAGGATCGGTCACCTCCATGGACCTTGTCGAACCTTCTGATGCCTCTATTCGTCACGATGACCATCAACTGCTGGGTTTCGAATATGTCGACCACGGTTTCTTTGGATTCAGCAAGCAAGTCAATTTCCAAAAGTCCCTGAGATTTGCAGCTGAGAATGGTCTCAGCATCGATTTTTTTATAGCAGCGGACGATGAAGATCTTCTCTTCTTTGACCATCAAGACCTGGTAGCCATAAGAGTAGAAGAAGGAGTTCACGTACTCGTACAAGTTGTTCTCCAGCTCGATCCTTGCTTTGTCAGCATTTGACACGGTGGCGAGGACACCAGTCATGTTGATTCCGAATCTGACTCCGTTGCCTGCGAAATAAGACCTGCCAAGAGGGATTCTGTACGTCTTGCCCAAAAAGCCGACCAACTTTGGGAACGAGGACCGCTTTTCGATTGTTCCGAAGAAGTTCGCGCAGCGGAATCCAATCATTTCCTTGTAGGTTTTGACTCCGACATGGTCTTGAGTGATGTACAGTTTGAAGTTTCGGTTGTCGTAGAGCAGGCTTGACTCGAGGATCATCTCTGCTGTTCTGTCTTTGTCAAACACTTTGATAAAGGTGTCCATGGAGACCACGTAGCGCGAGCCCACAGCTTCTGAATAGTCGACGAATGCCTCAAATCTGTCAATCACTTTGGCTGTGGTTGCGGTGAGCTCAATCTTGTCGATGCCAAGGCTCTTGGTGAACTTGGAGTTGATGTAGTAGATGTAGACTGCTGTCGAGTTGTAGCTTTCAATCCTGAAGGCGTCAAGGTCTGTCTCGTTTCTCCCTTCGAAGAACCTGCAGTTCGTCACTGCATCGGTAGTGGCTGCGAAGTTCATCGCGCATACGCTGAATTTCATGTCTGCTTTGTGGAAGATGGCAACTAAGCCTGTTCGGATGATGCTCAGAGTTCCATAAGCCATATTTATGTTCTGCCCGATGGTCTTGCAGTTGGCCAGTTGAGCGTCTGGTTTTGAGGTGTCGATGTCGCAGCTGACCAGTTGGATTTTGGACTGGATGTTGAAAAACGCCGAGTAGAGTTTGTCGCCCGAGATTTCGTGGCTGAGGAACTTGATCGGCCCTGCCTCCGAGACCAGAGACTGCTTGCCAACATGCAGAGTGTGGAACTTCTCGGGCTTTCTGGTAGTCGTGTCGATGTCGACGATGAAGACGAAGGAGTTGCCCTTGGTGATGAGCACGTGGCTGGTGTCTGAGAACGGCTCGTCGAATATGAAGAAGACTTCTTGGCTCTTCATCGCGCCTTTGGTGACCATCGTGGCTTTGACTCTGGTTCGCTGCTCGAACCTGACACTGTTTATCGAGGCGATGTCAAGTTTTGTCTCTCCACTAACCTTGTTGGTGTTTCGGTCGATCGTGTGCAGGTAGTAGAAGCCGTTGGAGCCTTCGCTCCGCTTGAAGCAGAAGACGCCGACCAGATTGAGCGACTTGAGATACTCGAGCTCGAGGCAGTTTTGGTCTGGGAAGCTGGCCAGGTGCTTGGTATCGGTGAACCTGCCTGTGGCGGGATTGATTACCAACTCGTGTACTTCGTTGTCTTTGCAGATCATCAACACGCTGTTGGGATCGGTCGGGTTGTCGTTGGCCAGACTGTTGAGTCCGCGGCAGTTCGGCAGGAACTCTTTGGTGAGAACCGGATCCCTCGAAGAGATTTTAGTCGCGTTCGAGTCGATGAAGTAGCGCAGCGTGTAGTAGCGGTTGGTTCCGAAGAGCTGGTAGAGAGACAGCGCGACCTGGTCTTTGGGGTTGAGGACCCACGAGCTGACTTGTTCGATGTCGTAGCCGAGGACGGCTTCGAGCAGGACGCAGCACGCCAGGAGCAGCAGCCTCATCCGATCTAATTATAGCGCAGGGAATTATTAGCTTTTTCTCTAGTGGAAGTCGTTGTCTGCGAGGTAGCTGTTGTTCGGTAGCCAGAAGACCACGCGCGTTTCTTTCTTCCTGCGCTCGACGTGCACCGGTTCGTCCAGGCAGACGCCGCCTTCGTGCAGGATGCTCAGGAGCGGGGTCACCCTGTTATCGCGGTGAGCGGAAAACAGCCTGCTCATTTGGTAGGCCTTGTCCAGCTTGTGTCGGTACTCGCTCATCTTCTCCTGCCGCTGCCGGATGGACTCAGTCAGTCGCTCTTTCCACTTGGACCCTTGGCCCTGCTTCTGGGCACGGTTGCGGCCGCTCTGCTGCGTCAGCTGGATGGGTCGGTTGATGCGTCTGTCGCTGAGCAGACTGTCGAAGTTGACGTCTGGGAACTGGCCGCGGTAGTAGAAGTCTCTGCCGTTGAGGAGGTTCCGCAGGAACTCTTCTTCTTGCTTGGTTTGCCGGGAGGGTTTGGGGGAGTTTTCGTAGTCGCTGTCTTCCTCGTCGACGTACTGGTCTTCGTATTGGTCTGAGAAGTCCTGTTCGGTGATTTCGTTTTGGCGGAGCTCTTTGATGCGGTCTATGCGCATTCTCAGGGCTTTTCTTTTCTTCTGCTTCATCTTTTTGGTGATCAGCTCGTGAGCATTGATGATTTGCACGCAGCAGCGCTCGTACTCGTCGAGGTTTTCTACTTCGTCTGCACGCACAAGCATCTCGTCGAACTGCTCGTTGAAGCTCTGTTTGATCTTCTCCTGCTCTTTGTCGTTCTTTCGCGCGGTGGGCTTCTGGCTTTGGGGCAGCTCTAGCGACGCTTCCTCTTCATCATCTTCCTTCTCTTCAGAAACTGAGTCTGGCTTCTTTATTTCGACTGAGGGTTTCGGTTTCGTCAGGTTCTTTTTGCGCTTTTTCGATTTGGATTTGGACTGGGTTTGGGGTTTGGGGTTGTCTGTGTCGGGGTCTGGAGCAGCTTGATCCGCGAACTGGTCCTCTGGGTCGTTTTCGTTTAGGTTTTCTGGGATGGGTTCGACTGGTGCGATTTCGGTTTCTTCGTGCTGTCCTCCGCTTTTCGTGCTGGTCTCGAAATCTTCTCGCTCATCTTTGGCGTGGTCTTTGCCAGCCTTCTGCACGATGAACTGGTAGTAGGAGTAGTCGTTGGTGCGGTCTGCATTAGGATCACTGGCGGGTTGACTGCGCCTGGGTGCGATCTCTCTCTGCTCGGCTTGAGGCAGCGCGACCTCTTCCTGGAACACGTCCCACTTGATGAAGCAGAGCAGCTCATCATCGATCAGTTTCGGCAGCGCGTCGTCTTCTGAAGCGTCTGGCTGGTGTTCGGGCAGCTGCGAGGCGGACCCCATGCTCGCATCGTTGAGGAAGCGCAGGTTTTCTGACCGCAGGAGTTCGGGCCAGTCCTGCTCGTGCACTTCTGGAAGCGGTTTGGAGACGGACGGTGCGGTGGCCGCGATGTGTGCGACTTCCCTGTCCACGGAATCCATAAGTTCTTTGAACTCGTCGACGACGACTGCTTCGAGCTGTTTGTAGAAGCGCGCCATGCAGCCAGCGACTTGGAGGACGTTGGTGATGGTGGGTAGTTCTCCTTTCTTGCTCAAGGCGAGCGTGGCTGAGGCTGCGAAGTCTTTGTCGATGATGTCTACGAGTCTCTGCTGGTTAGCTAGCAGGATTTCTGCTAGGAGTGCGAGCTGAGTTTTGGGACAGAGCTCTGCGTCTTTGTCGACGGGGAGGACGATAGAAGGATTCAGGCCGAGCTTTCCTTCGGCGAGTTTTGAGTTTTTTTTGGGCACGACTTTGTAGGCGAAGGAGGCTGCGAGTTCTGCGCCGAGGAACTGGAGGGTGAGGAGGGCCTGGGTGAGCGGAGAGTACGAGTAGCGCGAGGGCTGCTTCGAGCGGAGAGGCGTAGACGAGCTTGAGGCAGGGCTGGTGCTTGCGGCTGGCTGCTCCGGGGAGCTGCTCGAGGCTGCGGACGGCTCCGTAGCGGCCGAAGAGCTTCTCTTGGCGCAGGTGGCCCAGGTCGACCTTGGACTTCTCGGGGAGGTACTCGGCAGGGAGGCCGCAGACCAGCAGCACGGTCAGGTCAACTTGCACGAAGCTGACTTCCCCAGGCAGCCTGCCGAGCTGCTCCCTCCGCAACTTCTGGGCCACAGGCTCGCCTCCGCGCTCGGCCTCCGCGAGCGTCTCCCCCCAGACCGCCCTGTCGAGCCGTCTAAAGAGGAGTAGGTGATTTTCTCTCATTGTATTATCGAGCAATCGGCAGTGGAATGCGAGCAAAATAATAGGCTCTAATATATACCGCACTTGTAAACTTATATTTTCAGTAGGCGGCTATGCTCAGGAACGACGGATTGTCCACGCGACACGACTACGAGAAGGAAACCCGCCTCTGCCTGGAGTTCCTGACGAGTTTCGAGGACCCAAGTTTGTCTCCGGACCCGACGCACGGCAGGAAGAAGTACAAGATCGCGCTGGTAGTTTCTGTTGAGCAGCAACGCGTGGTGGACCGCCAGGCGTTGACGGTCGAGGTTTCCTTCGAAGACGTGGCGAGCTTTTTCTCGAAGCTGGAGTACGCCTCTTTCGTGGAGGCCGTGCGCTGCAACTCGAAGCGGTACATGAAGCTTTTCACGGACGCCGCAGACCAGCTCGAGGTCGAGCGGCGGACGCCTCGCACCGAGACCGAGGAGTTCGACGAAGAGCTGAACAGCTTCAGGCTGGCGAACCTCGACAAGAAGGAAGGCCCGAAGCCGCCTGAACAGGTCGTCAATATGTTGAAGCGCAAGTTGTAGTCGCGAGTCACGCAGCGAGCTCGTGCTGGTCCTGGGAGACAGCGCGCCTGGCGCCAAACGCACAGTCACGCCGCTGCGCAGCCTCAAAGCGAACCTCATCGGCGCGCTGGTCAACGTGCGCGCCATGGTCGTCCGCGTGACCGACGTGAAGCCGCTGATCCGCGTGGCCTGCTACATCTGCGAAGCCTGCGGCTGCGAGATCTACCAGCTGGTCAACCGACGCATCTACACGCCGAGTCTCGAGTGTCCCTCGAATATTTGCAGCACCAATAATTCGAAGGGCAGAGTGGTCCCCAACTTCGCTGTCTCGAAGTTCGTGCCGTACCAGGAACTCAAGGTGCAGGAGACCTCGGACCAGACGCCGATGGGCAGCATCCCTCGCACCTTCACCGTGCAGTGCAGCGGCGCGCTGACCCGGCAGTGCACGCCGGGCGACATCGTGCTCGTCGCAGGCGTCTACCTGCCGAAAGTGAACGATAACCAGACGCCTGGCGGCGACCGTCTCACGCACGACACCTACATCGAGGCCTGCCGCATCGAGCAGGAGAAGAAGAAGTACTGCGAGCTCTACCTGTCGGACGAGGTCGTCTCGCAGCTGCAGGAAGAAAGCCTAAAGGAAGGCACCTACCACAAGGTACTTCCCGCTGACCAGCTCGCCAACTCTATCTGCCCCGAAATCTTCGGCCTGGAAAACGTCAAAAAAGCGCTGCTGCTGCAGATGGTTGCAGGCAGCACGCTCCAGATGCACGACGGCATGCGCATCCGCGGAGACGTGAACATCGCGCTCATCGGCGACCCCGGCGTGGCGAAGTCGCAGCTCCTCAAGCAGATCGCGCACCTCACTCCGCGAGGCGTCTACACCTCGGGCAAAGGCTCCTCGGGCGCAGGCCTCACCGCGGCAGTCATCCGCGACGAACTCACGCGCGAAGTGATGCTGGAGGGCGGCGCGCTGGTCCTGGCCGACATGGGCATCTGCTGCATCGACGAGTTCGACAAGATGGAAGACAAAGACCGCACCTCGATCCACGAAGTCATGGAGCAGCAGACCGTCTCGATCGCGAAGGCAGGCATCACCACTTCGCTCAACGCGCGCACCTCCATCCTCGCAGCAGCCAACCCCGTCTACGGCCGCTACAACCGCGCGAAGACGCCCCACGAAAACATCAACCTGCCGCCCTCCTTGCTCTCGCGCTTCGACCTCATCTTCATCCTCCTCGACAGGCCCAACGACGACCTCGACTTCCGCATGGCCAGCCACATCACCTACGTCCACCAAAACCTCGCGCACCCCAAAAGCGACAAAGACCTCTACTCCCTCGAGTTCCTCCGCGCCTACATCGCCTACGCCAAAAAGTTCAACCCCACCATCGCCCCCGAGCTCCACGCGCACCTCGTCACCAAGTACGTCGACAAGCGCCAGAAACTAGACAAAGACCAAGCCAAGACCACCTACTCCTACACCACGCCGCGCACGCTCCTCGCAGTCATCCGCCTCTCCCAGGCCCTCGCAAAACTGCGCTTCTCGGACCGGGTCACCAAAGAAGACATCGAAGAAGCGCTCTACCTCATGGAAGAGAGCCAGCGCAGCGTCATCGAGCAGACAGACGACGGCAGCATCTTCCGCCAGAACGTCAAGAAAGACCCCGTCTCGCAGATCTACAACATGATCCGCAACGACGCAGAGCTGCGCGCCGACAAAGGCTACAAGGCCGTCAACTACTCGAAGTTCGAGAAGAAGGTAGCTTCGTCTGAGCAGATCATCACCAAAGGCTACTCCGTGGCCGACCTGCAGAAGTGCATCAAGAAGTACTCCGAGCTGGACATCCTCATGTTCAACGAGCCAGACGACGACATCGTCATCATCAGCGAATAAGGATAATTAAAATCACTTGCCTAACTATCGATGATCAAGCAAGACCGCTTCTCGCGACAAGAGTACGCCTTCGAAACACTCAAAAAAGATAAAACCCCGCCTGCCAGTAGACGCGCCTAACGAGGAACCCTCCCCGCCAAGCGAAACACAACCCCAAACCCCGCACCCGAAGTCCAACGCGAAAAAAAAAACCAGCTGCGCACCCAGGAGTCCACGGTGAACTCTTCTCGGCTGTCGCGAGGCAGCAAGCTCGAAGACCTCTGCGACGAAGACAAGTCCAAAATCGGTTAGGCGTCAGCTGGGCTAACATCAGGCAATTTGATAAACAAACTCGCCCAGACCACTGAAGAAAAGAACAAGCTGCAACAAGAGATATCTGCGATGAAGCAACAGTATGAGCAGATGCTCGCCGAGAAAGCCAACCAGGCTCGAGAACCGAAGCCTCCTAAACCTGTCTCGAAGAAACCGCCTATTAGCCAAATCGAGTCTGAGGCAGCGAAACCTGTTCCCAGTCTACAGCTGGCAGCAGGCCAAACACCTGTGACACAGACTGGCTACTTTGGGGTCGGCCTGGGTCAGGAAACCCCAAAGTCTAACCAAATCCTGCTAGTCGACCACGCTCAGAAAACCAAGATGACCCTTCCGACAGAAAGCTCGTTGCAAACTCCGTCATCCATTCAGACCAAACCCCCAATTGCAACTTCAGACCCAAGAAAGCCTCCTCAGAGCCGGCATGTCGCAGAAAACTCGACTCCCCAGAAACAAAGATTCCTCCTGCCAGTCAGAGAAGGAAGGTCGATAGAGCGGATGAACGCTGCGCGCCAAGACCACGACGATCTGGACGGCCTGGACTCTCAAGTCTTGCAAAACAAGATCACACAAGACGAGTACAACGCAAAACGAGCAGAGAAAGTCCGCAAACACATCGACGAGACAGTCCTCACCAAGAAAGAGTCCGAAACTCAAAGCATGCTCTCCGAAATCCTCAAACTCAAAGATGAGATCCAGGAAGTCAGCGAGTCGTTCAGGGTACTATCCGGTCACACAGGAAATAGACATCGAAACCAGGCAGAAACAAGTAAAGCAGACTCACGACCTTCTGCAACGTCAAATCCACAAGAAGCTTGACACCCAGCAAGCGTCGACGCAGCGCCGACTTGCCGCACAAACCCAACGAGAAGAAGAGGACTACGTACACAGTCTCAGGCAGGCTCTCGAGGAAGACTCGGAAGAAGAGGAAGAGCTCCAGCGTCGCTCGCTAGCGCGGAAGAAAGACGGCCTCATGCAGGTGCGCAAGCAGAGTCGAGAACTCCGCAAAGCTCACTTGCAAGACGAGGAAGACAGCGAGGACGGCTCTTGCCTCTATCCAAAAAAAGAACTACCGGCAAGGACTCGGCTTGGACAGAGCGGTCTCTCCCAAGGTCCAGGCGGCAAGTCTTCCAAAGCATCTTCTCACAAAGAGACAGACCAATACCCTATTAGAAAATTGACCTCAAACCCCAAACCCCAAGCTCGATTGGCAACATTGAACAATCAGGCAAACCAGAAGAAGAGCGCAGCCAGGAAAAACTCACTCGAGACTTCTGAAGAGGAAGATTTCGCCGATTCTCCATATCAGGCAAAGCTCCAGTTCCAGAGGCCACCTGCAGTCACCCAAGTGGCCAAAGTTGCAGGCAAGCCAATCGATGAGTTAAGTGAAGACCAACTCCTGCTCATCAAGCAGATGGTAGACGAAAGAATAGAGGGACTCCACCCAACCAAAAAACCCCAAAGGACCAACCAGCTCTCCTCCAAGCCTCCTCTAGCCGAAGACGACGCACCAGCGATCGACGACGACTTCTATGACGACAAGTTCCTCAACCTGGTCTACGAGATGGAGAGCCAAAACGAAGACTCACACAATTTCTTTTGTTAATTAAGTGAATATATTCCGTACTATGCTTGACTGTAGAATTTATCCGAGAAAAAATGGAGAAAGACTTCATGTTCGATTTTGAATGCCTGAGAAAACGTGACCAGAGAGACCACGACAAAGACATTGAGATGATGATCCGCTCGACCTGTCATCAGCACTCGATCGGCCAAGCGCAAACCGGAACCCAGCGAAGAAAGAAGTTAAAGTCGCTCAAGCAAACTCCGATGACCATGTGGGAAGTGCTCGATCAGCCTGCAGGCATCCGCATCCCAAGCCTGCCGAGGATCCACAAGACCAAGTCTGCCTGCACGACCCAGACTGACTGTGCAGGCAACGGCTCTGAAAGCACTGGCTCGACTGACGAATCGAAGGAAGCGCCAGTAACCTGTTCGCTGACAACCTCACACTCCTTCAAAAACAGAGGCTTCTCACAGAAGTGGAAAGAGAGAGACACCAAGCTCTTCTTCAAGGCGCTGAGTCTCTTCGGCACGGACTTTTCGATGATCGCGCTGATTTTCCGGGCCAGAGACAGGAGTCAGTTGATCAACAAGTACCACAAAGAAGAAAGAGATAACCCGAAGAGAGTCGAAGCTGCCCTCAAAACCCATCGTCAAGGCAGCTCGCACGTGCTCAAGCGCTGCAGCAGGATCCTCGAAAACACCAACAACGGACTCGACACCACAGTTGAAATCAAGACCAGAGTAAGAGGCGGCTCAGCCAGCTCCCTGGATTCCCTGGACCAGCTCATATTCGACGAACTTGACGTCCAAATCGGCAGAGGCAGTAGACTGGATCCGAGTCCCAGTAGTGGGAGTCCTGGCCAGCCGTAAAAGCCGGCTGTTTATTGAGTGCTTAACTCTTATCTGTAAAAATGACATGGATGAACAACAGTTAGACTTTCTTTTCTTTTTCTTTCGATATTCCGTTGAGCTCTTCGTTCTGTGTTGGTATGGCGTGCGTTCAACGAAGAGGTTCTTTTTGTAGAGTAGTTTTCCCTCAAAAAATTATATA
>JFJP01030459.1_pt1 | contig 14452 bp, 12 predicted proteins | sample 431651 | NCBI WGS metagenome assembly JFJP01 (sample SAMN02602958, study PRJNA72255) | Microbial mat metagenome, whole genome shotgun sequencing project. | biome: fresh water; feature: sink hole; material: water; isolation source: purple microbial (photo- and chemosynthetic) mats found in... | reverse complement strand
TCAGCGACGACATGCGAATCGCGCTGCGGCCATAGTCGGCGAACATCAGGAACGTGCCGCCAAAGGGCACATAGCCACCGTGCAGCGCCAGTCCGTTCATCACCGCGTACATGGCGAATTCGCGGACGCCGTAGTAAATCAGGTTCCCATCGGGATGCTCGAAATCCACGGGGCGGCAGCCCACCCAGGGAACACCGGTGGATTCCGTGAGATCAGCGGAGCCGCCGACCAGACTGGGAAAATGCGGGCTGTAGACTTCCAGCGCCCGCTGTGACGCAACCCGCGTGGCGATATTTTCGCGACGGTTCTGAGAGGCATGGATGAAGTTCCAGGCCAGTTCTTCCCAGTCTTCGGGAAAGCCGCAGGCCAGTCGTCGATCCAGTTCCGCCGCCGCGTCCGGATTCTCGATTCGGTAGCGGGCGAACATGGCATTCCATTCGGCCTCCCAGACCGCGCCCCGGTCGCGGGCATCGAAAGCACGATAGGTCTCAGGGGGAATGACAAACGGTTCGTAATGCCAGCCGATTTTCTCGCGGGTTGCCGCGACTTCGGCAGCGCCCAGCGGTGCGCCATGGGACTTCTCACTGCCGCCCTTGCCCGGCGAACCCCAGGCAATGGTGGTTTTGCAACAGATCAGCGTCGGCTTGTCGAGGGAGGTTCGCGCTTGGGCAATCGCGTCATGCACTGCGGCTGCATCGTGGCCATCCACGTTCGGAATCACCTGCCAACCGAAGCCTTCAAAGCGCTTGATAATGTCGTCGTTGAACCAGCCGCGCACCGGTCCATCAATGGAAATGCCGTTGTCGTCATACAGGCAGATCAGTTTGCTCAGTCCCCAGTTGCTGGCCAGGGAACAGGCTTCGTAGGAGATGCCTTCCATCAGGCAGCCATCGCCGAGAATGACATAAGTGTAGTGATCGACGATGGGAAAACCGGGCCGGTTAAAGCGGGTCGCCAGCGCTCGTTCGGCCAGCGCCATGCCCACGCCATTGGCTAAACCCTGTCCCAGCGGTCCCGTTGTGGTTTCCACGCCGGGGGTCAGACTGCGTTCCGGATGTCCGGGGGTTCGCGATCCCAGCCGCCGGAAGTTGCGCAGATCGTTAAGGGTCAGGTCATAGCCGCTCAGATGCAACAGGGAATACAACAGCATCGAGCCGTGGCCGTTGGACAGAATGACCCGGTCGCGATTCAGCCATTTGGGATTCGCCGGGTTGTGGCGCAGAAAATCATTCCACAACACCTCGCCAAAGTCCGCCATGCCCATCGGGGCACCGGGATGCCCGGATTCGGCGCGTTGTACCGCGTCCATGCTCAAGGCGCGGATGGCGTTCGCCAGTTCCCGACGCGAGGGGGTTTCGGTCACAGCGTCCACCAGGGAACGGGCGGCCATTTCGCTAAGCGAGGACATCAACTCTACTCCTACAGGACTCATAAAAACCGGGGAAAACCGGGAGAAATCGCCAAACCTTCAGTGTGTTGCCAAGGCTCGGTGATCCGGTTGCGCGCGTCGCTCTGAATGGGACGTTAAGCCGGAAAAATCGTCAAGGATGTCCGGTCGCGCCAAATCCCCCTTTGGGATTGGCCGAAAAATGGCGGCGATTATAGGAAAAATCCCGGTAAACGCCAATGATTTGTGCAGCGCATCCACAATCCCGGTTTCTGGCGCTTGATGGCGATTAGCCCGATACCGACTCCGCAGGATGCCCCTCCTGGGCGCGGAATATCTGCCCGGTCACCCCTCGGCTGTCCGGCCCGAGCAGATAAAGATAGGTATTCAGTATCGCGTCCGGGGTCGGCCATTGCGCCGGTTCGCGACCCGGATAAATCTTCAGGGTCATCGTCGTGCGCACCCGGCCCGGATCAAGACTGTTGACCCGAATCGGGGTATTGGTTTCCAGTTCACTGGCCAGGATTTTCATCAAGGTGTCCGCGCCACCCTTGGCCACGGCGTAAGCGCCCCAGTAGGCTTGACCGTCCTCGCTGACCTGATCAGCAGTGAACACCACCGAAGCGTCAGTCGAGCGATTCAGCACGCCCAGCAAAGCCTGGGTCAGCATGAACGGCGCATTGAGATTGACCTGCAGGATGCGGTGCCAGAGTTCAATGTCGTAATTGGCGATAGGCGTCAATCCCTGGAACAGCGCGGCGTTGTGCAGCAACCCGTCCAGTCGGCCAAATTCGCTTTCGATCACTTGCGCTAGGTCGGCATAATCCTTGGGCGTTGCGCCTTCCAGATTCATCGGATAAATCGCCGGTTTGGGGGCACCGGCTTTCTCCAAATCGTCGTAGACCTGCTCCAGTTTGCGAATCGTCCGGCCCAGTAAAATAACGGTAGCGCCGTGAGCGCCCAGGCCACAGGCGACAGCGCGGCCGATGTCACCGCCCGCTCCGGTCACCAGAATAATGCGATCTTTCAATAAATCAGCGGCAGGCTGGTCATCCTTCATCATGGCATCTCCTCACCCCAACCGGTTAATTTTTGTGAGCGCCCAGTTTACTCCGCTACCGCGGGTTGCCGATAGCGGCGACGCCATCGCCAGGCCAGCCATAATTTGCGTAGAGGGGTTAGCTTAGTGCGTTGTTCCAGCAAGCGATAACCCTCCCCGGCTATTTCCGCCAGCAGGGCCATCGCCAGTTCCACCCGAATCAGCAGATGGGATTGGGTCGGGCGATCAGTGATGGGCAGAAAGTCCAGCGCCCGGCGATAATAGTCGTGAATGCGCTCCGCCTGGAAGACGAATAACTGCCGAACCCGATCAGTGGTTTGCGCCGCCAGCAAGTCGCCCGGACCCACGCCAAAGCGCTGCATTTCCGCCTCGGGCAAATAAAAATGGCCATGCTGGGCGTGATCGCGCACCTGGTAGAGCAGGTCGAACAGTCGCAGCAGCACCCCGGCCTCGTGGGCAAAACGTGGCGTGGCGCGGCGATCCTGGTAACCGGTGATGTCCGCCGCCAACAGGGCGGGAATGCTGCCATGGCGATGCAGATACAAAGTGAGTTCGGTAAAACTTGGATAGGCGTCATAGTCCAGATCCATGGCGACGCCATCCAGAATTTCCCGAAAGTACTCTTCCGGCAGATTAAAAGTGGCTAACCGGGGTTGCAGCGCCTGGGTGATCGGGTGTTCAGGAGCGCCCGCAAAGAGGTGATCCAGTTCGGCACGCCACCAATCCAGCTTGGCGCGTGCCACGCCGGGATCGTGGCATTCCTGAGGAATCCGGCTGGTTTCGAGATAAAACGCCTGCACGGCCGCCAGTGTCTGGCGCTGCAAGATCGGCTGGCTCAGCAAGCTGTAGCGGAAATCTGTGCCGCGTCCGGTCGCCAGGTCGTAGCAATAATCGTCTGCGTTCATAAGTAGGGGGAGCAGGAGCCAAGTGGGCGGTTGATCAGGATCGGGGTGAAACGACCGTTACCGCCCTTGTTGCAGAAGCTGCCGTTCGCCGGAGCGCAGTTGCCCGGCATGAATGGTTGACAGTGAGCCATCGTCTTCCTTCATTTCCCGGGCCTGAATGTCCGGCGGTGGATGAGCACCATAGTGGATTTTGCCCTCGGCGTCGGTCCAGCTATAGATGCGCTCGGTCGGTTGCACCGGAATCGGCGTCGCCGCCTGGCCTTCCGGCGGACGGTTGCCGTAATGCACTCGGCCAGTAGCGTCCTTCCAAGTGTAGACGTCATCCCCGGCCTGCGCGACCGGCCCTGCCCACAGTGCCAGCAACGTCAACCCGACTGATCGCCACACTGGCGGTCGATGCACCCTCAATCTGGATAAGATATTTAATGGATTCATCAGTTCCTCCGCGAGAGACACCGTATTTTAGCTAGTGCCTGACCGAAAAGGGAGTAGGGCGGGTTAGCGAGGCGTAACCCGCCACCACACTTATTCAGCCAACGGCGGGTTACGGCTAACGCCTAACCCGCCCTACACCTACACCGTACTCCTTTGGTGTTTTCGTTCAGGCACTAAATAGTATCGGTTAACGCCTTGTCCCGCTATGGTGCCGCTGGTAGGAATCCGCCAAGAGGTGTCGCTCGTCAATCATCCTGCCCTAAAAAGCGAGGCTTGTGGTGGGTAAAATTGCAAGTCTAGGTTGACCCGCCCAAGCCGTAACCAATCGGCTACGTTGCGTAGCGGTTCAAGACGCACCTTGGGGCGCTCCCTCAACGCCAAGCGCTGAAAGTTCCGGTTGCCGACACGCGACCAGGCCCTTACGAGCGGATCGCCGGGAAAACCGGCACTTAACGTCAAAAGCTGACCGTGTGTGGTACGGTTCGCTCTACCTCCCTGGCCTGAAGGCCGGGGTCTCTCGGGGAGAATCTGATGAAAATTGTTAATTCTGACATCCTGTTAGCCAGCCAGCACACTGCCGTTAAGAAACACAAGGTGGAAGAGTCCCTGCGCATGTGGATCGGCAACCAGCGCCCGGATTTCGAAGGCCAAGGCCGGGGTCGGGGCCGAGATCAACTGCGCCCACCGGGTCAGGCGCGCGCCGATGCCGTTCATCTTTCCCAAGCGGCGCTTCGGGCTCAGCCCAGCAAGGAAGTAGCGCCCACCGATACCGAAATGACGCCGGAAGATGATCTGAAGCTGAACATCCTGATTCGCACGCTTGAAGCCATCACCGGCAAAAAAATCAAGCTGTTTTCCCCAAAAGAACTGGAAGCAGCAATGAGTAAAGCTCAGGCGCAGACTCAGGAAACCAGCGCCGCCCTGCAAAAAATACCGCCTTCGTCCGGGCAAGCGTCAGCGGCGCAACCCGCAGGGTTTGGTATCGAATACGACTATTACGAAAGCCACTACGAAGCCGAAAAAACCACTTTTTCCGCCCAAGGCGTTATTCAGACTCAGGACGGCCGGGAAATCGCTTTCTCGCTGGATCTCAGTATGAGCCGGGAATTCATGCGCGAACAAAGCGTCAGCATCCGCGCTGGCGATGCGGCAGTACAACTCAAAGATCCGCTGGTGCTGAACTTTGGCGGTAATGCGGCTGAACTGACCACCAACCGCTTCAGTTTCGACATTGATTCCGATGGCCAGCAAGATCAGATCGCTTTCGTCGGTCCCGATAGCGGGTTTCTGGCGCTAGACCGCAATAACGATGGCCAGATCAACGATGGTCGGGAATTGTTCGGCGCGGCTACGGGTAATGGTTTTGCCGAACTGGCAGCCTATGACGAGGATGGCAATCAGTGGATCGATGAGAATGATTCCATCTACAGCAGTTTGCGCATCTGGTCCAAAAACGCCGAGGGGCAGGATCAACTGGTAGGACTCGGTGAGCGTGGCGTCGGCGCTCTTTATCTGGGGCATGTCACGACGCCCTTCTCGATCAAGGATGATCAGAATGCGCTGGTCGGCCAGGTCCGTCAAACCGGCCTGTTTTTGCAAGAAGATGGTCAGGCCCGCACCATGCAGCAGATCGATTTGAGTGTCTGACGCCCGACCTCAAATATTGAACGCCTGAACTAATCGATTCCGTCCGCTGGCTTTAGCCCGGTACAAGGCACTGTCCGCCCGCCGCAGCCAGCTCCCCGCATCATCAGCAATGCCCATTTCGGCAATGCCCACCGAAATGGTGATGCACAGCTCCTGGCCATCGTAGGGGATGCGCAGGTTTTGCACCGCATGCAATAACCGTTCGCCGAGCATTTTCGCGGCATCGGCAGCGGTTTCCTGCAAAATGATCGCAAACTCCTCGCCGCCGTAGCGGGCGACGAAGTCACTACGGCGCGGGAAGGTTTGGACACAGCATTCGGCAAACTGTTTGAGCACCAGATCACCGGCCGGATGGCCAAACTGGTCGTTGATGTGCTTGAAGTGGTCAAGGTCGACCATCAGCAGGGAAACCGGCTGGCTGGATAACTTGCTCAGTTCAAAAACGCGCGAAAATTGCTGATCGAAGGCTTTGCGGTTGTAAATTCGGGTGAGAGGGTCTAGCTCCATCTCCCGGCGGGCTTCGCTGAGTTCAGCACGCAAGGATTGGAGCTTTTCGGTCAGTTCGATCAACATGGTGTGGTGGGTATGTTGCCGGGATTCAGCAATGTGGCGAATCGCGTTGATCACCCCCATCGCCTCGCGCTTAATGTCATCCAGAGAGGCATTGCTTTCAATCATGCCCTTAAGGTGATTGATTTGATTTACAATTTCTGCTTGGTCTGCCTGATCTTCCACTAGCGCCTTGCCCAGGCTGTTGACCAAATCGCCGAGAACTTGGCGGATGTCCTTGAGACTGCTGGTGACGTAGGCGTTTTCCCGCTTGCGCAACTGGGTCGCAAAATCGCGCAATCCCGGCCAGTTGCGATCAACCCGCCGACCGGTGTCGGGCGCATCCGGATCAGCGCCCGGATAAGGGGTTCCGACCAGGATATGTCGCGCCCATTTTTCGCACAGATCCTTGATCGTCTGGGCGTCCAGTTGATCCAGATTAAAGGCGTGTTTGCCCCAGGTGCGCAGCAGCGACCCGGCAGCATCCAGCGCTGAGTCGGACATTGTCGTGGATGCCGGACTGTCGGCCTGAGTCGGGGGGGGGTGATCGCTTTTTTTATCCCAGAACATACGCGCTCCGTATCGAAAAATATTTAAGTAGTCCTGAAAACTTGGTCGTCTATAAGCATAGCTTTAAACCGATTGAGCGACACCAAAAGCTGAGGGGTAGGGAGGCCAGGAAATTAAGGTTATTTATTATAATGACGGTACCGGGTATCGATCATCATTCCAGAGATTAACCACGAAAAACACGAAAAAACACGAAAATTTCTTTCTTTTTCCGTGTCATTCCGTGGCTAAAATTCTTACGTTTGGCCGGATGAGGATCAAGGCGGGTATCCTCTTTTGAGAAAAGGGCTTTAGGCAAGATGCAAAAAATATCCCCCACTACGCCTGACCCCCACACCGCCCAGTGGGTTGAAGGCGGGTTACGGCTATGCCTAACCCGCCCTACTGGGTGTGGTTCCGAAGTTTCCGTCCAGACACTATTTATTGCGCCTTGCCTTAAACCTCCGTCACCGACGGCAATCCGGCCAGTGCCATGGCCAGTTCTGCTTCGTCATAAGTCTGATCGGTCAACTTGCCCGCGAAGTAGTCCATGTAGGCTTGCATGTCGAAATGCCCGTGGCCGCAGAGATTGAACAGAATCGCCCGGCTGACTCCTTCCTCCTTGCAACGCAACGCTTCATCAATAGCCCCCTTCACCGCGTGATTGGCTTCCGGGGCGGGCAGGATGCCTTCATTGCGGGCGAACAGTACGCCCGCTTCAAAACAGCCGATTTGATGATAAGCACGGGCTTCAATCAGACCTAGTTGCTTGACATGGCTGACCAGTGGGGCCATGCCGTGGTAGCGTAAGCCGCCCGCGTGGAATCCGGGCGGGGTGAACGTTGAACCCAGCGTGTGCATCTTGGTCAGCGGGGTCAGGTGTGCGGTGTCGCCAAAGTCGTAGGCGTAGGGACCTCGGGTCAGACTGGGACAGGCCGCCGGTTCCACCGCCACAATGCGGACTGTTTGCCCGCCCCGCAGTTGTGCGCCTAGGAACGGGAAGGCAATTCCTGCGAAATTGGAACCGCCGCCGGTGCAACCGACGATGATGTCGGGATAGTCATCGGCCATGGCTAACTGCTCCATGGCTTCCAGGCCCACCACGGTCTGATGCAGCAAGACGTGGTTCAGCACTGAACCCAGGGCGTATTTCGCATCCTCGCGCTGGACGGCGACTTCAACCGCCTCGGAAATGGCGATGCCCAGGCTGCCGGGATGATCAGGCCGTTGCGCCAGAATCGCCCGACCCGCTGCGGTGCGCTCTGAGGGCGAAGCGGTGCAGGTCGCGCCCCAGGTTTCCATCAGCGCCCGGCGATAGGGCTTCTGGTTGTACGAAACCCGCACCATGAACACTTCTACTTCGATGCCGAACAGCGCCCCGGCAAAGGCCAGTGAAGACCCCCATTGCCCGGCTCCGGTTTCCGTGGCGATGTGTTTAACGCCCGCTTCCTTATTGTAAAAGGCTTGCGGAACAGCGGTGTTGGGCTTGTGGCTGCCCGCCGGGCTGACGCCCTCATATTTGTAGTAAATCCGCGCCGGCGTCCCCAGCACTTTTTCCAGACGACGGGCGCGATACAGGGGACTGGGCCGCCATTGCCGGTAAATATCCCGCACCGGTTCGGGAATCTCGATGTCCCGTTCCGTAGAAACTTCCTGTTGGATCAGCGACATCGGGAACAGCGGCGCTAGGTCGTCCGGGCCAATCGGTTGCAGGGTTCCCGGATGCAGAACCGGTGGCGGTGGCGTGGGCAGGTCAGCAACCAGGTTGTACCAGGATTTCGGCATCCGGGTTTCGTCAAGCACATATTTGACAGGTTCAGTCATTATTTCTCTTCCAGAAAAGCAAAAGCCCGCTTGAATCAGCGGGCCGGTTGAATTCAGGGCGGCGATCAAGCGCCGCAGATTCTAACCGAGATTGACGCCAAAATCGCGAGCGACCGCCGCGAGTCCACCCGCGTAGCCCTGACCAATGGCTTTGAACTTCCACTCATCATTACTGCGATAAAGTTCGCCAAAGATCATCGCGGTTTCGATCGACGCGTCTTCGGACAGGTCATAGCGGGCGATTTCCTGATTGCCATCGGTGTTGAGCGCCCGGATGTAAGCGTTCGCGACCTGGCCAAAGTTCTGCTTGCGCGCCTCGGCGTCATGGATCGTCACGACGAAGGATACTTTCGCCGCGTTCGGTGCCATCGTCCCCAGTTCGACCTCGATCCCCTCATCGTCGCCTTCACCCTCGCCGGTAAGATTATCGCCCAGGTGGGTCACGGCCCCCGACGGGTCTTTGGGGTTATTATAGAAAACAAAATGTTGATCACTCAACACCTTGCCGCCATCATCCAAGACAAAGGCGGACGCATCCAGATCGAAGGCACTGCCGTCGGTTTTGCGCAAATCCCAACCCAGACCAAAGCGCACCTTCTTTAAGCCCGGTACCTGCTTGCTCAACGAAACGTTCTGACCTTTCTGCAATGATATAGCCATAGTTGATCTCCTCGCTAGATGTTGATGCCATATTGGCGGCACATGGCCGCCAGTCCACCGTTATAACCCTGACCGACCGCCGTAAAGCGCCATTCGCCGCTATGCCGGTAAAACTCACCAAAAATCATCGCTGTTTCGGTCGAGGCGTCCTCGGCCAAGTCATAGCGGGTGATTTCGGTATTGTTGTCGGCGTTGACTACTCGGATAAAGGCATTGGCGACCTGACCGAAGTTCTGCTTGCGGGCCTCGGCATCATGGATAGTGACAGTGAAAGCAATTTTCTGCACATCCGCCGGCACCCGGCTTAAATCGACCTTAATCGCCTCATCATCACCCTCGCCAGCCCCGGTCAGATTATCGCCGGTATGCTCTACCGAGCCACAGGACGATTTCAACTGGTTGTAAAAAATGAAATCGGCTTCCGAGCGTGCCTTGCCGTCAGCGTTCAACAGAAATGCTGACGCATCCAGATCAAAGTCCGCGCCGTCGGTCGCCCGGGCGTCCCAGCCCAACCCTACCAAAACTCTGGTCAGGCCTGGCGCTTCCTTGTTCAGCGATAACCGGCCGCCCTTGTTGAGCGAAATAGACATCGTGTTGGTCCTCCTCGGTGCTACAGGTTTGGGATGATCAGATGGGATAGAAGGTTCCTGAGCGCTATTCCCGGGCGCGCTCAGGTCAAGTCGAAATCCTTGGGATTCAACCCTAACTCATTGCAGATGTTGCGCACCGCCGTTTTCTCGCCCTCATCAAAATTGCCGTCGGAGGCACCAATCGCACAGCACACCCGCACCATGAGTCGGGCTTCGGCCTCCTTACCCTTGAGCTTGGCGACCGCCTGTAAGGCATTAGCCTGGCCAATCTGGTAATCGAACTCGAAGTGTTTGGCGTACTTTTCAAAGATCGTGATGGCTTCGTTCACATCAAAGACCGACAAGGCTTCGTTGGTGCGCAGAAATCCCATCATTTTCTGCTTTTCTTCGGGTTTCACCACGCCGTCAGAGTGCGCGACGATCACGCAACCAGCCACCGTCGCTTCGAGAAAGTTCTTGTTCTTGAACTTGGCGACCTCGGTTTTCATGTTGGCCAGTACTTCACTGGAACGTTGTTTCAACCATTCAAGAGCCATGCTGTATTCCTCCAAGTGTGGGGAGTTTTGAAAAAAACCTTATCAATCCGCATTGTTACTATGAATTTCATAAGTTTAAAGGTTTTTTTGACGTTATGGATATATCTTACCTTACCTGCCCCGGAAAAAGGAAATAACATCCCGAAAAGTACGTCCGGTTATCATGCTGGAATATTAAAACAACTACATGATTTATAATCATAAAAATAAAATAACAGTGGATGATCAAAGAGAAATCGAGAACTTCCCTGTATTTCATTCTATTTATCAGGATATTACAAATTTAATAAAAACATTGTTTTTTAAATTTAATATTTAATTTTATCAGTAAGTTAAAATCAATTTGGGGATTTTCCGTGATTTTTTTACGTTGTGGAAAGATACTTTTTTTCGAAAGCATGGTATGCTTCGATTCATAGCATTTCAAAAATACGAGATAACCAACTGCTTTAAAAGCAGAATTTTTGATCTCAACCTGACCATTTATCGAGGTAGACTCTTGAACGAACGCAACGAACCCCGCTTCCAAGCCCGGTTTCCCCGCTCGAGGGTTGCCGGTTTTCCGCCCATCGCGTTGATCATCGCTTTGGCGTTATCCATGGGCTTACCAACTACAGCAGATGCCGGCGGCAAAGGGGGCAAAAAATCAGCCCATGCCGCCAAAATGACGGGCGGTCAGCAAGTCGGCAAGGCGTCCTGGTATGGACCAGGATTTCATGGCAAACGAACCGCGAGTGGTCAACGCTTTGACCAACACGCGCTGACTGCCGCCCACCCGCGCCTGCCACTGGGGAGCCGGGCTAAGGTCACGAATCTCCGCAACGGCAAGGCGGTCGAGGTGACGATCAATGACCGCGGACCCCATGGGGGCGGACGGATCATCGATCTTTCCCGCGCTGCTGCGCAGCAACTGGCCATGGGCGGCAGCGCCCGAGTGAGCGTTGTAGCGATCTCCGATTAACCGTTGTCTTCCGAAGCAGCCCTTGAATTTACCCCGTTTTTTGATTTTTACCATCGCCGGCTGGTCCGGTTTTTTCGTCATGGCCGTTGAAATGTTGAGCGGGCGGATTCTCGCGCCAAACTTTGGCAACAGCATTCATGTCTGGGGCGCGATTATCACCCTTTTCATGCTGGCCCTGTCCGTGGGCTACCTGCTCGGCGGCTGGTGGTCGGTGCATCAACCGTCCTTGCGCCGCTTGGCGTTGATCCTCATCATCGCGGCTATCGCTACGCTGCCGGTCATCATCATGGGCGATGCAACGCTCGACTGGATTTTCGAGAAAGTTCATGATCCCCGGTACGGCTCGCTCCTGGCGTCAACCCTGTTATTTTTTATTCCCACCGTGGTATCGGGTATGGTGTCGCCTTATGCCGTGCGCCTGCTGGTCGCCGAATCGCGCCTGAGTGGTCAGTTCGCCGGGCAACTTTATTTTGTTTCCACCTTTGGCAGTGCCGCGGGAACCTTGCTCACCTCGTTCTATCTGGTGCTGTATTTCGAGATCCAGCAGGTTATCGCCGGGTTGATTGGCGTTTCGCTGATGCTGGGAGCGCTCACCCTACTGCTGGGACCTGCCACTGATGAATCACGGTAGAAAAATCAAAGCACTACTGGCTCTCCTTGCTTCCATCATGACGCCCTCGACCGCCATGACCCAAGTCATTCATAACGAAAAATCCCTCTACCGCAATATCCTCGTTTACGAAGAAGAGGGGCAACGCTGCCTGAGCTTTAGCCGCAAGAACGAAACCGCCCGGCAAACCTGCCAGTTGTTGAGCAATCCCAATGAATTCGTCTTCAGCTACACCCGGATGATGATGGGGGCGTTGTATCTGAATCCCCACCCGCAGAAGATTCTGATTGTCGGCCTCGGGGGGGGCGTTTTGCCAACTGCGCTGGCGAAAATCTACCCGGACACCGCGATTGATGTGGTAGAGATTGACCCGGCGGTGGTCAAGGTCGCGCAGGAATTTTTTGGCTTTCAACCCGGCGGAAAAGTCCAGGTCTTTGAAGACGATGGCCGGGTTTTCATCAAACGCGCCGTGAAGGCCGGACAGCGCTACGATCTGATCATGCTGGACGCCTTTGACCATGAGTACATTCCCGAGCATTTGCTGACCCGGGAATTCCTGCAGGAAGTGAAAGCGCTGTTGACGACGGATGGCGTACTGGCGGCCAACACCTTTTCCAGCAGCCGCCTCTATGACCATGAATCGGTCACTTATGCCGAAGTATTCGGCGATTTCTACAATTTGCGGGTCAAATTGAAGAATCGCGTCATCCTGAAAAAGCAGGATGGCTTGCTGACGAAGGAGGCGATTCAGCGCAACGCCGATCAATTGGAAAACCAATTGACGCCTTTGGGGTTTGGCCGTGAATGGCTCCTGCCTCTGTTTTCGACGAAACCCGACTGGGATACCAAAGCCCGGATCCTCACCGATCAGTATTCCCCGTCTAACCTGCTCAATTCCCTGTTTTAAGCGTCCGTCATGGACCGTGCTGCACGCAACAGGCAGTACGACCGTCGTTAAAAAAATCTCGTTACTCTCAGTCCAATCTACCCTCTTGACCTTCCAAGTTCTACACTGTGCATCAAATATCCTGGGAGATCAGGCGATGCATACCGATTCGCCGACGGTGGTGGCTTTACCCCCCTACACAGACGCAGCGCTTGGCGAAAGCGAGGCCCCAATCAGCGCGAGACTGAACCGTCTGCTGTCCCCGGACAGCGACATCGGTGCCCTGGAGCTAAGCGATATCATCGATGTCCCGGCCCTCCAAACCCTCCTGGATCAATTTTTCAAACTGACGGGGATCGGGGTAGCCATCATCGATATCCAGGGCCGGGTTCTGGTCGCTACCGGCTGGCAGGACATCTGCGTCAAGTTTCACCGGATTCATCCGGCGACCTGCGAAAACTGCGTGGAGAGCGATACTGCATTGACCCAGGGCATCGAACCGGGAACTTTCAAACGCTATCGCTGCAAAAACCAGATGTACGACATCGCTACGCCCATCATCGTCAGCGAGCAGCATCTGGGCAATTTATTTCTCGGTCAGTTCTTCTTTGATGACGAACCACCCAATCGGGAACTCTTCCGCGCTCAGGCTCGCCGCTACGGCTTCGACGAAGAGGACTATTTGGCCGCGCTGGATCGAACGCCCCGCTGGAGCCGGGACACGGTTAACACCGTCCTGGAATTTTATGCCGGCCTCACCCGGATGTTCTCGAACCTGAGCTACAGCAACCTGCGCCTGATGCGGAGCATGATCCGGCAGCAGCAAACCGAGGAATCCTTGCGGCGCCGTGAAGCGCAGTATCGCGCGATCATGGAAACCTCCCAGGACGGATTCTGGATGACAACCCCAGACGGACAACTGCTGGAAGTGAACGAAACGTATGTGCGCCTGTCGGGCTATACCCGCCAGGAGCTGCTGACCATGCGGATTGCCGATCTGGAGGTGAAAGAAAGCGCAGAAGAGATCGCTGCCCATATTAAAACCGTGGTCAGCCAAGGTGGCGACCTGTTTGAAACTCGGCACCGGACTAAAAGCGGCCGCCTCTGGTCTGCCGAAATCAATGTCTCCTACTGGCCCATCGACGGTGGCCGGTTTTTCGTGTTCATCCGCGACATCCACCGCCGACAACAGTCCGAAGCATTACTCAAAGCTCGCCTGCAACTGTCCGAAATGGCGGTGACCGCCAGTCTGGACGACCTGCTGCGCACCGCCCTGGACCTAGCGGAATCCTTCACCCGCAGTCAGATCAGCTTCTTCCATTTCGTCGATCCCGACCAGGAACATCTGACCCTGCAAGCCTGGTCCAGCCACACGCTAAAAAGTATGTGTGCGATGACCGGTCGGGGTGCGCATTACCCGATCAGCGAGGCGGGCGTCTGGGTGGATTGTGTGCGGCAGCAGCGGCCCATCATCCACAACGACTACGCGACGCTGCCCGACCGGCGCGGTTTGCCCGAGGGTCATGCGCCGATCATTCGGGAACTGACCGTACCCGTCCTGCGCAATGAGCAGGTGCTGGCCATCATCGGCGTCGGCAACAAACTGGAGGACTATACCGACGATGATGTAGAAGCGGTACAGCAACTGGCCGCGATGGTGATGGACCTGGCGGAACGCAAACGGGCGGAAGAGCGTATGGCGCATCTGGCCTATCACGATGCGCTGACCCAGTTGCCGAATCGGGTGTTGCTCACTGACCGGTTGCAGCAGGCCATGGCGCAAGCCCGGCGCGACCAGTGGCAGTTGGCCGTGTGTTTTCTGGATTTGGACGATTTCAAGCCGATCAACGATG
>JFJP01020497.1_pt1 | contig 14452 bp, 12 predicted proteins | sample 431651 | NCBI WGS metagenome assembly JFJP01 (sample SAMN02602958, study PRJNA72255) | Microbial mat metagenome, whole genome shotgun sequencing project. | biome: fresh water; feature: sink hole; material: water; isolation source: purple microbial (photo- and chemosynthetic) mats found in... | reverse complement strand
ACAAGCTGTTCGTCGCCGGCAACGCCTACGTCGGCGCCAAGGGCCTGCCCAAGTTCAGCGTCGTGCGCTACGGCAACGTGCTCGGCAGCCGGGGCTCGATCGTGCCCAAGTGGAAGCGCATGGTCCTCGACGGCGCCACCGAGCTGGGCGTGACCGACGAGCGCATGACCCGCTTCTGGATCACCATCGACGCCGCCACCCAGTTCGTCATCGACAACTTCACTCGCATGCTCGGCGGCGAGATCTTCGTGCCGAAGATCCCAAGCATGAAGGTGACCGACCTGGTCCAGGCGATCGCGCCGGGCATCAGGATGAAGATCACCGGCATCCGCCCGGGCGAGAAGCTGCACGAACTGATGATCGGCGAGGACGACGCCCGCCACACCATCGAGTTCCCCGACTGCTACGCCATCGCCCCGCAGGCGGTGATGAGCACGTCGATGGCCTCGGTCGAGCGCCTGCTCGGCATCGGCGGCAGCAGGGTCCCCGACGGCTTTGAATTCTGCTCCGACACCAACAAGCTCTGGCTGTCGGCCGACGAGCTACGCAAGCTCACCGCCGACATCGCCCCCGCCTGAGGATCATCCATGCCTACCACCGATCAGGAAAGCTTCTGGGCCGGAGAATTCGGCGATGCCTATGTCGATCGATGCAAGGGGCACGAACTGCTGGCGGCGAAGACCGTGGCTTGGTCACGCATCCTGGCTCGCGCCCAGCGGATCGGATCGGTCCTGGAATGCGGCGCCAACATCGGCCTCAATCTGCTGGCCATCCGTCGCCTCCTCCCCACAGCGACGCTGGCTGGGATCGAGATCAATGCCAAGGCACATGCCGAGCTTGCCGGCATCCCCGGTATGCAGGCCATCCACGGTTCGTTCCTGGAGGTGCCGGTGCCGGTGGGCGTTGACCTCGCGTTCACCTTCGGCGTGCTCATACACATCGCCCCCGAGATGCTGCCGAAGGCCTACGATCAGCTCTACCGCGCTTCGCGACGCTATGTCGTCGTCACCGAATACTACAATCCTACCCCGGTCGAGGTAGCCTACCGCGGACATCAGGGCAAGCTCTTCAAGCGCGACTTCGCCGGTGAGATGCTCGAGCGGTTCCCTGACCTGCGTCTAGTGGACTACGGTTTCTTCTACCGTCGCGACCCTCTGTGGCCGCTTGACGACGGTTCCTGGTTCCTGCTTGAGAAGGGCAGCCATGTCTGAGCAGATGTACGATGGAACCCATGCCGACCCTCGGCATGGGTTCCGGCAGCTCGATCCACTGCCAGAAGCGGGAGAGCTTTCGCGATTCTACGAAAGCCGTTATTACGATCTCATCCGCCAGGGAGGACGCTTTCCCGAACGTCGGCACCTCGACGCTGGAGGCGCCGAGGCGCAGCGCGAGCGCACCTGGCTGCGGGACACCCTACACTCCGATATCGTCGACCTCCTACGCCGGCATGCTGCCGTCGGTACGACCCTGGACATCGGCTGTGGTTGCGGGGAGGTTCTTGACGTCCTCCGCAGCGAAACCTTCGCTTGCGAAGGGGTCGAGCCTTCCGCCGAGGCGACCGCCCAGGCCCGCGCGGCCGGCCACACAGTGCATCAGGGCACGGTGGCGGAGCTTGCCGACCAGGCTGACAAGCGCGGCCGGTTCACTGCCACCGTGATGCTCAACGTGCTGGAGCATGTCCGTGATCCCATCGGATTCCTGCAGGACTCGCTGCGGCTGCTCAATTCGGATGGGCTGCTGATCATCCGCGTCCCCAACGACTTCACCCCCTTCCAGGCGGCTGCCTGGCAGGCCACCGGATCGCGTCGGCGCTGGTGGGTGGCACGCCCTGACCACATCAATTACTTCTCCTTCGCCTCCCTGCGCTCGTTGCTGGATTCGCTGGGCTGCGACGTGGTGGCCGAGATGGCCGATTTCCCCATGGAGATGTTCCTGCTCATGGGCATGGACTACGCCAACCAGCCCGAACTGGGTCCGCGCTGCCATGACATGCGCGTCCGCTACGAGACGGCCTTGCCGGCGGACCTGCGCCGACGCATTGGCACGGCCTTGGCCGCGGCCGGGGTGGCGCGCAACTGCCTGATCGCCGCTCGGCGCCGGCCGTCAGCCTAGCAGGTCCCACGCCAGCGGCGTACCGTTGGCAACCGGCCGGCGCAAGCGCATGCCGAGAACGCGCTCCAGGTCTTTCGGCGGCAGGCCATCGCCGGGACGGATCGATCGCACGTCATCAGCCGTCAGGACATGATCCTTGGGCAGATCTCGCACCAGATACAGCGAGCGCCGGTGCTTGAGCGACTGCGCCTCATGCGGGCCGGCGCCATAGGTCGGCCGGCCGATGGATGCTGCGGCGGCACGGCACTCTTCCACCAATTGCGCCAGCTCGGCCGGCTCCAACGAGAAGGCGCTGTCGACGCCCCCATCAGACCGTTTCAGGGTGAAATGCTTTTCGATCGCCACAGCCCCCAGTGCCACCGCCGCCACCGCCACGCCCAGGCCCATGGTGTGGTCGGAGAGGCCAGCCTCGACGCCGAAGGTGTCCCGCAAGTGTCGGACGGTGGCGACGTTCGCCGCCGCCGGCGGGGTCGGATACGAACTGGTGCAGCGGAGCAGGAGGAGGTCGCGGCAGCCGGCGGAGCGGGCGGCTGCTACCGCCTCGGCGACCTCGGCCAGACTGGCCATACCCGTGCTCATGATCATCGGTCGGCCGGTGCGAGCGCAACGGCGGATCAGCGGCAGATCCACCAGTTCGAAACTGGCGATCTTCCAGATCGGGTTGCCAAGCGTCTCCAGGAAGTCGACCGCACTGTGGTCGAAGGGTGTACTGAAGGGGATGATGCCACGCTCGCGGCAGCGGGCGAAGATCGGCGCATGCCACTCCCAGGGCGTCATCGCCTCGCCGTAGAGCTCATAGAGCGAGCGCCCAGCCCATAGGCTCTTGGGATCCTCGACCAGGAAGCCGCCGTGCCGCAGATCCAGGGTCATGGTGTCCGGGGTGTAGGTCTGGATTTTCAGCGCCGAGGCGCCGGCGTCGGCCGCCGCGTCGACGATCGCCAGCGCGCGATCAAGGGAGCGGTTGTGGTTACCGCTCATCTCGGCGATGATGAATGGGGCGCAGCCGGCGCCGAGTTGGGCGGTGTGGCTGTGGTCACGGATGTCGATCATGGATGGGTTCCGCTGAGGCGCGCCAGCAGGCGCAGGTTGAGGGCGTCGAGATCGCGTACGTCGGCGTCGGCGGCATGCGCCGCGTCCGGACGGATGTTGGCGTGCGGACCGCGCAGGACGCGCACCGTGCGCCAGCCCTGACGACGGATGCCGACGAAATCCTTGGCCGGATTGTCGCCAACGTAGAGCGCCTCCCGCGCGGTGCATCCTTCGGCAGCAAGGATGCGCTCGAAGCAAACGGTGGCCGGCTTGGCGGCGACGCGTCCCCAGCGGTGGGTCGGCAGCACCCGCTGCACCAACCGGGGCAGGCCCAGGGCGCGGGCTTTGGCCTCCTGCACGCGGGCATTGCCATCTGTGACGACATACAGCGGCACATGGCGGAAGCGGTGCAGGCAGCGGGCGGCGTCGGGAAGCAGGCGCAGGCGCGGTGTGTGGCCGCGATAGGCCGACACCAGGCGGCGCAGCCAGGTACCCTTCTGAAGGTCGAATGCGCTGCATGCGTCATCGAAGACACCATTTCGATCCTGCTGGACGCGCGCCAACAGCCAGCGTTCGACGACCCGCTCCGACCGGGCGGTGGCGTGGGCGATCAGTTTCGCAGCGGCGCGCATGCCGCCGCGCACGAACTGACTTTCGTCGTAGAGGGTGTCATCGAGGTCGAAGACCAGGACCCGGATCATGCCGGCAGGACGGTGTCGGCCGGCAGGCGGACCTGGCGTAGCTCGCCGGCGACGCGGACGAAAGGCAGGTCGGCTGGATCGCCGCCGGCCGCTTCCAGGAGGAACCAGGCGAGGCTGTCGAGTCCGGCAGCGAACGACAGCGTACTGGCGCCGCCGACGCGGGGGTTGCACTCGATGAGGTGCAGACCGCCGCCGGCATCCTCGATCGCCTGCCAGCAGGCGTGGCCGCAGAGGGCCAGGCGCAGCGACAGGTCGGCGCACAGTTCCTCCAGGCGCGGATGCCGCTCGGTGGCCGTGACCAGGCTCTCGCCGGAAACCACCATCTCGCGACGGCGGACGATGGCGCCCCGGCATCGCCGACGGCCATCGATGTAGACATCGATCGACAGCTCGCGTCCGACGATGAAGGGCTGGAAGATCGGCTCGGCCAGACCGGCGGCGTGCCGGCGGGCAGACTCGGGTTCAAGATCCAGTCCCAGACCGCGCGAGCCGGCACCATGGCGCTCCTTCACCACCAGCCGCGGCCAAGCTCCCGGCGCCAGGGCGGTCTCGATGGCTGGTGCCCCCCAGGCGCGCAGCAGTTCCGCGAAACGCAGCTTGTCCGCGCAATCGGTGATGGCCACGGGTGGCGACACCAGCACGGCGATGCCCTCCCGGGCGAGTTCGTCGCGACGCTCGGCGAACCAGGCCAACTCGCCATCGCGGGTGGGGATGATAGCAGCAATGCCTCGTTCGCGGCAGGCTGCCACCATGGCGGACGCATCCAGGGCCGACAAGCGCGGCATGGCCCAGAAGGCGTCGCACACCGCCTGCGCCGGCGCGGCCGGATCGGCATCGCCGCCCACCACCGGGCCGATACGGCCGATACGGGCCTGGGCGCGACGCAGGGCGTACACCAGGGGCGCCTTGCGCGACAGCGAGCTGATTAGCACGCCGGAGGCGCGCGGCGGCGGATCCTCGGGCTTGCCGCGCTCGCTGGCGATCACCGCATCGATGCCATCCTCGAGGCTGGTCGGCGGCGTCCAGCCGAGGAGTTCGCGCAGCCGGCTTACATCGGCCTCGCTGGCCTCGCACGGGATGTCGTTGGCTACCTCGGTGGCGCGTAGGGAGGGGAAGCGGCGGCGCAGGTGGGCGATGACATCTGCAAAGGCCCGTGCCTGCCCGGTGCCGAGGTTGATGACGCCCTGAGCACGGGGACAGGCGGCCAGGCGCAGGAGGCCCTCGGCGGTATCGTCGGCGAAGACATAGTCGAAGCGGCCCTCGGGCCGGTAGATCTGCACCGCCTCGCCCGCCAGAGCGGCGCGGATGAAGCGCGAGATGACGCAGCGGGAACCGCGGCCGTAGCCACGGTAGATGCGGGCGCAGACCAGGCGCACGCGCGGCGCAAGGAAGCGGTGCAGATAGTCGATCTCGACCTCATGCATCAGCTTGGCACCGCCTGTGAGGTTGCGAGGCTGGATCGGATCATCCTCGCGCAGGCGCCGCGGGGCTGGCGGGGCGACCGGAAACAGGTAGAGGCGCTGGTCGTAGATCAGGTAGCTGGAGGCGAACACCACCGTCGACAACGCTGGCAGGCCGCGCACCAGGCCCATCAGATGGTGGCTGAGGCCCACGTTGTGATGAGCGTTCTCATCCCAGAATTCCCAGGTCTCGGTCGAACGCTCAAAGGTCGCTGCCAGATGGATGACCACCTCAGGTGCGAACTCCGCCATCTCGTCGGCGGTCATGTAGTTGAGATCGCCCTGGCGATAGTGGACGCGCGCCGGGCACGAGGACGGTCGGGGCTTCAGGTCGCCGACCAGCACGATGGCCCCGGCGGCATCCAGTCGAGCCACCAGCTGCCGTCCGATGACGCCGGCACCACCGCTGACGAATACGCGACGACCGGAGAGCGGGGCGATGGATTCTGCAGTGTTCATGTGGGGTCCGTGGCCAGCATGCCGTGGAGCAGCGCATCGACCAGCCGGCCATTGGACATCGCATGCTGCCGCATGCGGCCTTCGGGTCGCAGGCCTGCCGCCTCGAGAGCGGCGACATGGTGGGGTCGAACGTCCCAGGTCTCGGTCCACAGGCGGTTGAGCCCGATATCACCGAAGGCGATCCGCCGCAGCAGCGCAATGAAGGCGCGCAGGTCGGCGGCGTGCATGGCGGGATCGGCGCTGCGCGCAGGTTCGAGGAGGAACGACACTTCGGCCCGTCTCGCCTCCCAGTCGATGTGCACCAGCCCGCCGTATCCGATCAGCGCGCCACGCAGTCGATAGGCGAAGAGGATCTGCGCGGGCCGCTCCAAGGAGTAGGAGGGCATGATGACGCGCAGGACATACGACGCCTGGTCCTCCTCGGACAACGGCTGGCGCTGACGCAGAATCGTCAGCTGCGCGTTGCGCCAGACGCGGATCGCTTGGAAATCATCCGGCTGGATCGTGGACAGCCTGCGGTCCCCGTCATGCACCTCCTGCCTCGGCAGGCATCGGTACGGGTAGCCGGTCCATGTCGCTGCCGCGGCCTCCGCCCCGCTGTGCTTCTGCTCGATGCTCGCATTGATTGACGCCCATTCCGGATGGGCATCAGCGACGGCCATCAACTCCCGCCAGGACACCGCCGGCCAGCGCTCCAGCACGGCGCCTAGCATATGCCTGACCACAGCCAGATCCTGCGGTGTATCCACGGTCCATCGGTGCCGGCTGCAATCGTCGGTCGGACCCGTCGAGACGATGCGGAACAACTCGGGGTGGTTGCGGATGTATGGCGTGACGTGTTCACGTTCGGCCTGGGTATGCGCCTCGCGTCCTGCGCGCTCCAGTGCGGCGACGGTCATCGCTTCGACGTCGATCCCGCGGGGGATCCGGCGTTCTAGCGAGTTCGAGGCGTAGTCCGCTCCCGCCAGCACGGCCGCGACCGCGGTGTCGATCTCCGCCGGATCGATCAGCGGGCAGTCCGAAGTGACGCGCACGACCACCTCGCAGGCGAGTTGCCGGGCGGCGATCAGGTAGCGTTCCAGGACGTCGTCGACCGGGCCCCTGAGGCACCTGCAGCCGGTTGCGGAGCACAGCGCGACGATGGCTTCGTCGGCTGCAAGAGTAGTCGTCGCGACTGCCACCTCGGCTCCGCAGCGGTTCCCGCGCAGTCGCTCGAGGTGCCTGTCCAGCAGGCTGCATCCGTGCAGGTCCATAAGCACCTTTTCCGGCAGCCTGGTCGATCCGGTGCGCGCCTGGGAGATGATCGCGATCCGGATCATGCGTGGGGGATGCTAGCCCGAGAGGACTACTGCGCTACGGGCAAGCCAGTCGATCCGTGTGAGCGGGACCGTTGAGCTCCGCCCATTCCTGCATGGCCAGGTCGAGCATCTGGAAGGAATTCCGCTCGATCTCCAGGACACCTTCGCGTGTTGCCTCGACCATGCGCCGGAGTCCGGCAACCGAGGCCTGCGGCAGTCCGGAGTCGACGGCATCGTCGAATACCGAGGCAAGGACATCGAGGGGGAAACGCTGGAATCCAGTCCCTTCCAGCAGTGCAAGGATGCGCTCCGGCCCCAGCTTCGCCAGCACGCCGTAGCGATAGATCACCCGGCACGCCAATGCAGGAGACGGCAGCGCCTCCAGCACGGCGGCGATGCAATCTGTCCGGCCCATGCGATGCATGCACAGGCAGGCCATGGCGCGAGACTCGACACCCCACGGACCAAGGATGCTGATGTCGCTGACCTCCGTGAGCGCAGCGGCCTCATCCCCGATCGCCAGGTACCGTCTGGCCACGGCCAGCCGGGTACGCTCCCCGGTCGGCTGGATCATACCCTCTATGGCCGCGAGCAGGCCTGCCGTATCAGGGTGGAGCTCGATGCAGGTTGCCACGACGGCATCGTCGGTGGGCAGGCCGCCATCGGCCAGACATTGGACGACAGCATGGGCGAGACGCTTGTCGATCCGGCTGGATCGCAGCGCTGCTTCGACGGCATACGGCCTGGCGAAGCCCCAGCGTGCGGCGCGCCGGACCACCGACGCCGCGTCCAGTCCCTTCATCGCCTCAGGATCGCGCAACGCCAATACGGCCTCGGCAGCTCCCATCAGGCCATCGTGGCACTCTTTCGCTGCTGCCGCGACCAGCCGACCGGTTCCGATGACGCCGTCATGGCGCGCCTGGGCGACGATGTCCGATGCCACCTCGCTGCCTTCGACCACGCACATCGACAGGATCCGGTCCAGCACGCGCTGCGTGGCGCGCGCGCCCATCTGCCCGACCACGGTGACTGCCTCCGGCAGCTTGGCAGGCAGGGGGAAGTCGTATTCCGGCAGCCATATGGCCAGATCGACCCAGGTGCTGATGAACAGCGGAACGAGCGCCTCTTGCAGCGAGGAGCGCACCGGCGCAGGCGCCGAGCAGAAGAGCCGCGCCATCATCTCCGCGACACGCTGGTCTTTGCGTTCCGGCAGGACCGGATCGGCATCGACTGCCTGTCGGCACAACCGGAACCAGGCCGGCAGAGCCATGCGGAGGCTGGCCGCAGCCTCATCCATGATTCCTGCCTGCTGCTCATGGATCGGGCGGGTGAGTTCACTCAGACAGAACGGCTCGAAGCCACCCAGCAGCGGTTCTGCCAGATGGATGGCCCAGGGCAGCTGCTCGCCCTTGGCCCAGGCCTCATTGCATACCTCCATCAACGGCCTGCCGGCGTCGAGCCCTGCGGAGATGATGTGTTCGAACTCAAGGCATTGGCCTTCAACCTCTGCTGCGAAGGAATCCTTCAAGCGCAACGGCAGGTCCAGACTCGCCGGCAGCTTCGGCGCGGGTACATCCGGAGGAGCCCAGCCCTCGGGGACCGGATTGGTCCCGACGATGCGCGCGCCCGAGGCATCGTTGATGTTGGGGTTGTACACAACCGTCTCGGGGTGCTGGCTCACCAGCGCCCCCATATCCTCTATGGCCATGACGAACTGCGTGTTCGACGACACTGGACCGCCATTGCCTGGGATCTCCAACATCCGGCTGCGGAAGTCCCGCAGCGACAACTGCTCAAGATCGTCCTTCTTGTCTACGCAGGATGAATAGAGGCGGTCCGGAGTGAAAGAAAGGTCATGCCCAACCAGCACAGCCTGTGTGCACCCAAGGAAGAAGGCCATGCCCATCACGGCGCTGCCGACGTTGGTGCCGGACGGGGGCGAGTCCTCCTGCGCCAGCACCGCCGAGCACTCGGGTTCGACCCAGAAATAGCTGCGGTTGACGAAGATGTCGTCCATCCGCCGGTCGCAGGCCAGCGGCAGGATCGCGACAGCCTGGGGGTTCAGCGGACGGTGGCAACGCTGACGGATGATGTCCCCAGTATCGACGCTGACGATGAAGTCCACTCGCACACCTTCGCTTTCGAGGCGATGCGCAACCAGATCCGCGGCGATCACCACAGCCCTGTCCTGGTGCTGCCGGAGGAAATCCAGCCTGCGATCGAGCGATGGTCCGGCGGCCACGCACAACGCTGCGCGGCCGGCATGCAGGTTCCGGAGGCTTCCGAGTGGTATGCCTTTGATGGGATGGCGACAGCGCTCGGCGAGCAGGTGAAGGTCATGGAGGGTACGGTCGAAGCGATGCGCGGATCTGGCGCCGACCCGCACCCGCTGCCGCTGGATGTCGGCCACGGCCTTCTCGTCCTCGTCGAATACGATGAGTCCAAGGTTTAGGCCGAACGCGGCAAACACCTCGACCAGATCCCATCGATCACGGCAGACGTGGACCTGTACCGGATGCAGCAGCCGCAAGTCAGCTGCCTCCAGATCGCGAACCAGGGCCGCAGCCTGCTCTGGCGGAGCCGCCCAGACATATTGCTTCCGAACCAGCCAGGGGTCAGCCGCGATCAGCTCCAACGCTCCGGCAGCATAGCCCCAGACCGCCGCGATGAGCAACGAGTCATTGGCGGCCTGTGAGAGGGCTGCGCAGAGCCGGTCCGCGTCCAGCTGCAGCGCTTGTGGCTTTGCAGCCAGGAGCAGGGCCTTGCGGTCGTCCTGCTCGCGTCCCACCCAGGTCCAGCGGTGCTCAGGTTCGTTCATGGCTGATTCATATCGTCACGGCCGAGGCCACAAACAGGAAGGCCCCACCAATGGCGGGGCCTTCCCTTTCCTTTGCACCGCTAAGCGGCGGCTGGTCGGTGTTAGCCGAGCAGCTTGAGCACGTTCTGAGGCAGCTGGTTGGCCTGCGCAAGCATTGCGGTCGCCGACTGCACCAGGATGGTGCTGCGGGTGAAGTTGGCCGATTCCTCGGCGAAGTCCACGTCGCGGACCGTCGACTCCGCAGCCTTGAGATTCTCGTACGAGACACGCAGCGAGTTCAGGTTGGTCTCCAGCGCGTTCGACTGCAGGGCACCGAGGTTGCCGCGCAGCTTGGCGGTTTCGGTGATCGCACTCGAGATCTTCTTCAGCGCCGATACAAGCCCAAGCTTGGAGGCGCTCGAGTTGTACAGCACGGCGGTCAGCGAGGTGAGCACCGTCTTGAGGGCCGTCGAACGCACCTTGCTGATGATGACCTGGACGTTCTGGCCGTTGAAGGCGCCGATCTGCACCATCTTGTTGCGGCTGGTGTTGAAGGTGCCGTCAAACAGCTTCTGGCCAGCGTACTGGGTATTCGTCAGGATGCGAGAAATGGCGAGCTTGATGTTCGACACTTCGGTCGCATTCGCCGTCATCTGGTTGCTGTCAGCAGTCGCGCTGCTGGCCGAAGACAGGATCAGCTTGTTGGCCTTGGACAGGAGCTGGTTGATCTCATCCAGCGCACCTTCCGCGGTCTGCACCAGCGAGATGCCGGTCTCGGTGTTGTCCATGGCCTGCTGCAAGCCATTGAGCTGCGAGCGCAGCTGTTCACTGATGATCAGGCCGGCGGCGTTGTCGGCAGCGCGGTTGATCTTGAGGCCAGACGACAGCTTCTCGAGCGACTTCGAGATGGCCATGTCGTTCTTGAGCATCTGGCGATGCCCGTTGAGCGCCTGGGTGTTGGTGTTGATGCGAAGGCTCATGGTATCCTCCTTGGATGGATGGTGAGAGCGAGCCGGGGAGGCGGCGTCCGTGCCGCGGGCCGGACCGTCCGGCGCCTGATGTACAGCTTCGGTTGGCTAGGTTCGGACTTGAGCACCGATCCGGAATATCGCCAAGAATGGCCGTTGCGTCATAAGTAATTGTAGAAATTGAGCTTGCGCATTGCAAGAAAAGGCTCAAGCCTCAGCCTGATTAACCGATGCTACTTCTGGCAGTCCATGGACGGACAGCCAGGAGGACTCAGCCATGGCCCGTATCGATGCCGTCGTCGCCACCCAGGTCGGAGACGCATCCCGTCCCGCCCAAAGCATCCGCACGTCCGAAGCCCAGTCGCTCGAGGCCAAGCGCCGGGAGGTCAGCGGGGCGGAACCGCGCCAACTCTCCCCGGCGACGCCGGAGGAGATCAAGGCTGCGGCCGAGCGCCTGAAGACGGTGATCGAGACCGCCACCGGCCGGGAATTGAACTTCTCGGTCAATGACCGGTTCAAGGAACTGGTGGTCAAGATCAGCGACCGCAAAAGCGGTGAGGTGCTGAAGGAGATCCCGTCCAAGGAGTTCATGGCCCTGCGTGAGCGCCTAGACGACCTCATCGGGTTGTTCATCGACGAGAAGGCCTGAGGCCAACCATGGCCAGCGCCCTAGCCGTCGGCGGCCTGTCCTCTGGCATCGATACCAGGACCATCGTCGATACGCTGATCTACGCCGATCGCGCCACCGCACGGCTGGCCGAGGCGCGCAAGGCCACCACCCAGGCCAGGCTGGACGTGGTCAAGGCGATGAACACCAAGTTGCTCACCCTGCGCGATGCGATGGATGCGATCGAACAGCAGAGCGCTTTCGCCGCCAAGAAGGTCACTTCCTCCAACGAGACGGCGGTTACCGCCTTGGTCGGCAGCGGGGCCGCTGCCGGCAGCCTGCTGGTCAACGTCAAGAAACTTGCCACCGCCAGCCAGGTCGCCACCGCCAGCCAGGCCTCTAGCGCCGCCGACCTCGGCGCTGGCACCGTGGTGCTGCGGATCGGCAGCGGTAGCGACGTCACGATCAGCCCCACCACGAACACCATGGCAGGCCTTGCCGAGGCAATAAACGCCGCGAATGCCGGCGTCAACGCCACCGTGATCAACGACGGCAGCACCACCCCATACCGCCTCGTCGTCACCAGTTCCAAAACCGGCGCAGCCAACGCCATCACCAAGCTTGATGGGACCGGCGGCTTCGCCGGCGTGGTCGCCGGACTTGCTAGCCCCAGCACCACCGTGGTGACTAACGGGGCCGACGCCGAGGTTCGGTTGGGTGACCCCGCCACTGGACTGCTGCTGAAGTCCGCCAGCAACACCATGGACCAGGCTATTGCTGGCGTCACTCTGAATCTCAAGTCGATCGCCGACGGGATCACCATCACCACTGGGCAGGATGCCGAGGGGGTCCGCGACACGGTACAGAAGATGCTCGACGCCTACAATGACGCCCGGAGCTACTACACCAGCAACAGCAAGTTCAACGTGGAGACCAAGATTTCAGGCCCGCTCTTCGCCGACTACGAACTGCGTGGGCAGCTTGATGCGATCGAGAATGCTCTGACCCAATCTTTTGGTACACAGGCTAGCGGATATCAGCGGCTGTCCGACCTTGGCATCACCGCAGGATCGGACGGGACGTACTCCATCAATGCCGCCATCTTTGACGCAAAATTGGCAGATGACCAGAATGCAGTCGCCAGCCTCTTCCTGTCGTCCGGTTCCGCGGGTAGCGTCCCGCTGGAGGGCCTGACCCGGAGTGTGGATGGAGCCATGGCCCTCAAGCAGACCGGGCTGGAGCAGTCGATCAGCGCATACACCGAGCGTATCGCCGCCATCGACGCCCGGTTGGAGATCCGCCGCGCCTTCTACGAGGCGCAGTTCCTGCAGATGGAGAAGATCACCGCCCAGATGCAGTCCCAAGGGAATGCGCTGACCAACTTCGTCAGCGGCCTGTCCAAGCCCTCGTCGAAGTGATCTCAAGTTGCTTGCGCAACCGACGATGCTGAACAGAGACAAGGAGCATGCCATGGGAGCTGCCATCGCCTACGGGGCCTACCGTCGGTCCGAGATTGAGACGCTGACCCCCCGCGACCTCCTGGTCAAGCTGTTCGAGGGTCTCGAACGTTTCGTCGAGCAGGCGGCCATAGCGATGGACAACCGCCATCTCGAGATGGCCACGAAGAACACCCAGCGCATCCGCGACATCCTCTTTGAATTGCAGTCAACGCTCAACTTTGAGGTCGGCGGCGATATCGCCAAGCAACTCGACGAACTCTACACTTTCATGACAAGAGAGACGATCGAGGCTGGCATGAAGAAGGACGCTGCCCGCCTGCGCCAGCTCCAGCGCGTCATCCGCCCCCTGCTGGAGGGGTGGCGGGGCATCCCCGACGCCCACGCCCACACCACGTCGCTGACCGGCGACTACCGGCAGAACATCATCAGCATGCGCGGCTGAGCCGGCGCGACCCGCTTGCCCGGTCCGCCGCAGGCCCACGCTGCCGATCTCTTCGCGGTCAACGGCCGCATCGTCCCCGCCGAGCAGGCCTCGGTCTCCGTCCTCGATCTCGGCTTCCTGCGTGGGGTCGGGGCCTTCGAGACCTTCCGCACCTACGACGGCCATCCCCACGGCCTGGCCGAGCACCTGCGCCGCATCTGGGAGTCGGCCGCCAGCTTCGGCCAGCAGCCGTTCTTCGATGAGGCGGCGGTGCGCCGCGTGGTGCGCGAGATCCGTGAACGCAGCGGCCACGCCGAGTTGAGAGTAAACATGGTGGTCACGCCGGGCAGCCACGGCGATGGCGTCTTCGGCACGGTCGGCGAACCGACCTGGGTGGTCATCGCCCGCGACGTCCACGCCCCGCCCGAGAGCAGCTACGAGCAGGGCGTCACCGCGGTGACCTTCCATGCCGCGCGCCATCTGCCGACGCTCAAGACCACCAGCTACCTGTCGGGTCGGAAGGGTCTGGAGCTGGCGGCCAAGTCTGGCGCCCACGAGGCCTTCTACGTCGACGACAAGGGCTACGTCACCGAAGGTGTGACCAGCAACGTGCTGATCCGTGTCGCCAACCGCGTGATGACGCCGGTGACCGACTGCCTGCCTGGCATCACCAAGGCCGGGGTGCGCCCGATCGCCGAGTCGCTCGGCCTGACCTGGTACGAGTGCCGCATCACCCGCGACGATGTCTACACCGCCGACGAGGTGTGGATCACCAGCGCGGTGCGCGAGGTGCTGCCGATCGTGCGCGTCGATGGCAAGGCCATCGCTGACGGAAAGGTCGGCGACTGGGGCCGCAAGCTGCGCGCCGCCTACCGCGCCCACTGCATCGCCTCGGCCCGTGCCGACGCCGGGGTCTGATGTCGACCGAACGCGTCTCCAAGGTCCTGCGCGCCATCGTCGCCAGCCCCAAGGGCCGGCTGCTGCCCGGGCCGAAGCACTTCCTCGTCACCGAGGATCCCGCCTACGCCCCGAGCGGTTCCGGCGAGCATCTCTATCTCGAGATCGAGAAGGAGGGGCTGACCAGCGACGAGGTCGCGGTGGCCATCGCCCGCGCCTGCGGGGTCAAGGCGGTCGATGTCG